>Ga0068855_100005425_pt1 | contig 15553 bp, 10 predicted proteins | sample KBSCornC52_FD_66592 | JGI IMG/M metagenome (GOLD analysis project Ga0068855, IMG submission 66592) | Corn rhizosphere microbial communities from Kellogg Biological Station, Michigan, USA - KBS Corn C5-2 | ecosystem: Host-associated > Plants > Roots > Rhizosphere > Soil ...
CCGGTCCTCGATATCCAGAACGATGAGGTCGAATGATTTCTGCGCAGCTTGTTCGTAACACGAGCGGCTGCTCGCGGCCGCTTGCACTTCATACCCTTCACTCTGCAGGTACTCGGTAAGCGCCAGCCGCGATACATCCTCGATTGCGACGAGCAGAACACGTTTCTTCATGATGACGGCGTAAATCCATCGCGGTGTCTATCTACGATAGACGTCGTAGGATAAAGGACGGGAAATTTGAAATCAAAAAAGATGAGGAGGAGTTTGCGATAGAATTCTGCGCATGGGGTCGTAACGGTGCGGGTGCGATGAGGAAAGGAGGTACGCTCCTGTGCGGATTCACAGTCGCTGGCATCACTACCCTGGCTCAGGCTCAGACTCCCTCACAACAGGCTGTCATCGATGCGACGGCGTTGCGCCGGATCGATGTAGAGACGCACACCCCGGTGCGCGTCATCACGAGCGAGGATCTCGCTCGCATGGGGGTACTGGGGCTGGGTGAAGTATTGCAACGGCTGCCATTCATGAGCGGACCGGCGGCCAATCTCAACAGCAATGCGGATGGCAACGGGGCTGTGGTCGCCGATATCGGCGGCCTGGGCAGCGCGCGTTGCGTCGTGATGTTGAACGGACAGCGCCTGCCTGTGAACGGTTATCTGGGTGCGCCGTCCGTCGATCTGGACGCAATACCGGTGGCAAGCATCGATCGGATCGAGATCTTTCTCGGCGGCGCCGCACCGACCTGGGGTGGCGATGCGATTGCCGGTGTCATCAATGTCATCTCGCGTGCCGATGCGCAGGGCGTGGAGGCCAGGGCGGCCACGGCGCGCAGCGCTCGAGGAGACGGCACGACCGGCAAAGCGTCGCTATTTGGCGGCAAAGTGTTTGGCAATGGGTACGCAAATGTGACGATTGACTACCGCAATGAGGAGCCGATCGAGGCCGCTGCGCGGGGCTTCAGCGCGAAGACGGAAGCTCTCGGATGTCTCCACGGCGCGGCATGCATCTGGCCTTTCGGCAGCAGCGTTACTCCGGCAGGCGTTTTCGTGGTTCCTGATGGCAATGAGCTGGGCCTTCCGGCCGGTCGTTATACGCGCGACCCGTCTGGTGGCTGGCGGCCATTTGTTGCGACGGGTCCGCGGAATGACACGTATTCCACACAGACTGATACATTCCTGCGCGATAGCCGCACGGGCGGGTCCGTTGCCGTCAATGGCGGCTACGACTTCTCGGCGGTGACCCATACCACGTTCGAAGTACTAGCCGCCAAGGACCGCTCGCGCCAGCAGCTATCAGCTCTTCCTCTGGCGACTGCTTTTGACGGTGCCGCGTACGCGTTCGGCGCTAGCATTCCGCGGGCGCTTGTCCCGTCCCGAGTAGCAGCGGACAATTTCTACAATCCTTTCGGCCTCGCTTTGTCGAATGTACAGCGGCGCTTGGTGGAGCTTGGCCCGACGAAGCTCGCGAATGACAGCTCCATGGTGTTGGTATCTGGGGGCTTGACCCACGTGATCGGGCCTTGGGAGTTGGCAGCCTCCTTTTCGTGGGGGATGTCCGAAGTGACACGGCGTACCAGTGACGTGCTTCTCCCTGATCACCTCGTCAATGCGCTCGGGCCTTCCGGGCCGGACGCAAGTGGCGCGATCCGCTGCGGCGATCGGGATCCTCTAACAGGCGTAGTGAGCGAGCCGCTGCCGGATTGCGTGCCTTTGGATCTGTTTCATGGGCCAGGAAGTATCTCGCAATCGATGCTCAACTACATTGCGGCACCGAGCGAGGAGCAGTCCCGGGTGACACAGACGGAGGTGGGCTTGATGGCGCGGCGCGAGCTCGCCCTTGGCCACGGGCTCTCGCCAGCGCGGCTGGCGATCGGCATCGAGGCTCGGCGCAACGATCTGACCCTGACCCCTGTCCCGTTGTACGCCGACCGCCGTCTCGATGACTACGACCTCGTGTCCGAGATCGCGTTGCCGTTTGATAGTATTGGGCAAACCGGTGCCGCCTCGTCCCTCACAGTGGGCGGCCGCCTTTCCTACGCGGAACATCGCATCTCGGGTCAGGTGTCTGCCGCGCCATTGTTCGCGGCTCTCACCTGGCGCTTGACCCCGCAATGGCTGGTGCGTGCCCGCTTGACTCAGGTCTATCACGTCGCCTCTCCTGGCGAGCTGTCCCAGATCGGTTCGCAGCGGCCGCTCATTGTGAGCAATCCATGCGTCACGCCCACCGCGCGGAGCTCGCCGTTATGCGAGATCGCGGCGAGCCCGGTGGGATTCGGTTCCCTCACGCCCACGGAATTGATGTCCTCGATCATCGATCTGGGCAATTCCCGCGCCGAGCGCGGCTACAGTTCTTCAGCCGGCGTTGTGTGGAACTCGCCGACCCGGCGCGAGCGTTTTGTCGGCCTCGATCTCACGATAGTTGAGATAAGGAATGCCATCCGTGCTCAGGGTGCTCTGGAGCTGATCCGGGATTGCCTGGAGCGTCAGTGGCAGAGCTCATGTCGCCCGATCGTGCCGGTCCAAGGCGACGGTACGTTTGCCATTTACAGCCCTGTGTCCAACACCGGCACCGATGATTCGGCGCGCCTCGATCTGGAAATGCGCGATGGCGGTGCAACCGGCTGGGGCGAGTGGCACGCGGAGCTGCTTGCGGGTTATCTCCTGCAGCGGCGGCTGTTGGATTCCAGCGGCCATACATTGGCCAATTTGCGTGGGACGTATGATATTGTTTTCAACAATACCGGCATTGCGTATCCGGTTGCCCAGTCGCAGGCGCATCTGCAGTGGAAACATGGCTCATGGATGGCGGATTGGACTACCCAGTACATTGGCTCTTTCACCGAAATGGGCGACAGCTATGGATTGTTATTACCGGCTGGTAACACGTCGCGTCGGGTAGGATCGACGACTTACCACGACCTCGCGCTCGCGTGGACGGCGCGCTCCCTCTACACCGTGAGCCTGGGCGTGGATAACGTTTTCGATCGGTCACCGCCCCGTGTCAACAATGCCTTGCAAGACAACACGGATGCCTCCGCATATCGCCTCGAGGGACGTATGTTCTGGTTGGGCGTGGAGCTTGCGCGCTGACCGAGCGCTATTGCGGTTCGCAAGTGCGGGATGCGGTCGCCGTGGCGCATACCGAAGTCATGGCAGAGCTGACATGTTCCAACGAGAAGCTCAGGCGATAACTGATGACCGTCTCTGCGGGTGGCGCAGTAGAGCCACTGGAGTTGTATCGCCACCGCATCAGTGAGCGCCGTACCGCACCTTCAAACACTCCTACGGGAGTAGCTTCTGCCACGCGCAGGCCTTTGGGTCGTCCGTCGGCTCCCACTCGGAGGGTAGCCACGACGGAGCCTTGGATGCCATCGAGCCGGGCTCTCACCGGATACTCGGGCATGGGCTGGAAGACCGGCGTTGGGACGTCGACGGCTCCAGAAGAAGGTTTGTCGTCAGTCACCCGCTCGGCCGGATTTATCGGTGTCACTGTTTGGCTTGTCTGTTGCTCGACGGTCGGCGACGGTAGGGACACGGCCTCACTCGCTTGCTGCGATGATTGTATGGGCGTCATTTCCTCGTGACGTGATTCGGCCGCAGACGTAGTCGTGCGGTTGTGCCGGGTCGCTCGGGTTCGCCGCAGGCGTGCGGAGTCTTCGCTCCCGGAGGGAGCCTCGGGCTTGCGAACGGGCTCGTTCTGCGGGAGCGCGCTGGCATAGGTGGCTGCGTTCGGCCTGGCGAGCGGCTCGAGGGGCGGGGCCAACGACTGTTTGCGGGCGGATGGACCTGTCGGGTGTCCGAATCCAGGCCACGTACCCGGAGCATAGACCCACAGTGAGAATAGCAACAACAGCCCGAGCATCAGCAATTGCACCTGGCTGCGGGGAAAGGCTGGACCTTCAGGCTTTTCGCCGGCGAGATTCTTCAGACGCAGCAGTAGTTCTCCGCCCGCAGCTCCCAGTTGCAACGGGGTAGCACGTCTGCTCGTGAGTGCCAGGGTCGTCAACGCCTGCGCATATCTGTAGGCGGAACCGGAGGCGGTCACCACAAACTCATCGCACGCGCATTCGCGCTCCGCCCGGGCACGGCGGGACAGCCAATGTACGACGGGATGATAGAACAGCAGGATTTCCAGCATGACCTGCAGAGCATTGGCCAGAGTGTCGCGGCGAATGATGTGGGCGATTTCGTGCAACAGAATCAGTTCGAAATCGCTCATCGGCATGCGCGCGAGGGTCGCCGCGGGAAAGATGATCATGGGCCGCCAGAGGCCAATGACAATGGGGGTGGTGACAGCATGCGAAAGCATGACTGACACCTTCACCGTACGCTGCCACTGCCGCAGAAGTTTGGCAGCGCAGGACAAGAAATGCTCGGGTGAGCGCAATGGCACCGCGGAGCGGCGGATGGCCTCGACCCCGAACCATTGCAGCACGTAGTACGCCGCCATCGAGAGTGCGCCAATCAGCCATAACAATACTCCGGCTGACATCAAGTCGACCGTGGGTAAGCTGACTGCGGGTAGGCCGCCTGAATCCAAAATGGCGCGGGCGCTGAGATCGGGAAATGCAAGTCGGGACAGGTGTCTGAATTGGTGTAGGGACAGATGGAGGGACGGGTGTAGTCCGGTAGCTCCAGCTGCCGGGCCGCCGGGTTGCGCAGCTTGCCCTACGGAGTTTTCGACGACGAGCATTGCGGTGACAGCCGGCGCAACGACACAGGCGAGCAGGGCGGCCAGACAGATGCCATAGCGTCGTTTTGCAGTTCGGGCCAAGTGGCCGCGCAGGGCTGCGGCCGCCAATATACCGATCAGCGCCCCTTGCCATAGAAAATGCAGTAGCGTCAGGGCTACTGTCTGGATCGCCAGCTCCTGCATGGCGCTCAACCTTCCCGCGCCTTGATCCGGTCCAGCGCCGCCTGGATTTCCGCGAGCTCTTCCGACGAAAGTCGCTCTTCGCGCAAGGCATGCAACACGAGATCCGAGCCCGACCCGGAGAAGACGCGCGCTACGAAACCCTTGGTGATCTGGCGGACGATGTCGGCGCGCTTGTAGGCGGGAGAGTAGATGTGGCTGCGCTGGGTATCCTGCCGCAACACCAGCCCCTTCTCCAACAAGTTCTGCAGCAGCTTCAGGACTGTCGTATAGCCGATATCCGCACGCCGCTCGAGGTGCTCGTAAACGTCACGCACCGTGGCGGGGCCGAGATTCCACAGCACGTCCAGAATCTCGAGCTCGGCGTTCGTCGGTAGGGGTAAGCCGTTGTCGGCCTTCCTGGTCACGGGAGTTCTCCGCGGGAGGTCCAATCGTATACGACGGTTATTGTAGATGCTAGAGCCTTCATGGGCGCATCAGCCGACGAACTTGTAGCCGCGACGATGTATGGTCAAAAGATAGCGCGGACGCTGCGGACTCGGCTCGATCTTCTGGCGTAGGCCAGCCACGTGAACGTCTACGGTACGCGTTGTCGGCGTCGCATCGTAACCCCAGACCTCATTCAATAGTCGGTCACGGGTCAGCGTGATGTGTCGATGTTTGATGAAGTAGCGTAGCAACTCCCATTCTCGGGGCTGGAGAGCGATCGGTGCTCGGTCGCGCAGGACCCGTTCCCGCGCGAAATCGATGTATATCGCGCCGAACTCGTATGACTCCGGGTCGCCGGCGTAGAGACCTCCCGATGTCCGCCGCAGGAGTGCTTCCATCCGCACGAGCAGCTCACTTGGCTCAAACGGTTTCAAGAGATAGTCATCGGCACCGACTTTAAGGCCGTGTATGCGATCAGCGAGCTCGCCACGCGCCGTCAACATGAGAATCGGTACCTTGCTGCCTTTGGCACGCAGATCCCGGCAGAGGGCAAACCCGTCTTTCAACGGAAGTCTCACATCCAGAATGAGCAGATCAAAAGCTTCCTGAGTCGCTTTGTCGTAACCGGCCTGGCCATCCGCCGCGCTTTGCACGTCATAGTTTTCGCAGCTCAGGCGATGCGTGAGGGTTACCAGCAGCCCTTCCTCATCCTCCACGAGGAGCACGCGTTTTTTCTTCTGATGCATTAGCGCCGCTCGGCCGGCAGGTAGAGTGTAAAAATGCTGCCTTTCCCCGGTTGGCTGCGGACATGTACCTCGCCACCGTAGCTGCGCACAATGCGCTGCACGAGGCTCAATCCGAGGCCCGTGCCCGGGATATTCTGCTCGATGGCCGCGCGGCCGCGCTGGAACGGTTCGAAGATCGAGGACAGCTCAGCCGCTTCGATGCCCATTCCGTCGTCTTCGACTGCGATCCAGACCCAGGTGCGGCCGCGCCGCTCTTCTTTGCCCGCGCGGATCCGGATCTCGCGGCTCACGCCGCTGTATTTGAGCGCGTTGCTGATCAGATTCTGGATGGCGCGCTCCAACGACGAGCGGCTGACGCGCACCGCGGGAAGCAACTTCTCCAGACGAATCGCGCAACGAAATCCCAGGTCGTTGATCTCGGGCTGCTTTGATTCCAGCGCTGCTCGAATCAACTCCTCGGGGCTCATGTGCTCCGCAGCAGGGGCGGACGGGCTCTCCAGCCGCGCGAGACTGAGTACTTGCTCTGTCATTTCCGTGAGCCTGCGCGATTCGCGCTGCACGAGGTTTCCATAACGCCGTACCTCCTCGGGCTCGGTGACGAGTCCGTCGGCAAGGTTCGCGCCGGTCATGCGCATTACGGCGACGGGAGTTCTCAGCTCGTGAGAGACCCCGGCAACGAACTCCATTCGCTGTCGATTCAACAGGAGCGAGCGTCGCAAGGCCACCAGCAACAGCACGACACTACCACCGAGCAGTGCGACGCTCATGGCGGTCAACAAAAGATTTTGCCGGCGCTCTCGCGTGGCGAGGGCCTCCAGCGAGCCGGCGCGATGTGTGACCCTCAGTTGCCAGTACTCCGCCTCGTTCGAGCTAAACACCGTGACCCTGCCACTCACTTGCAACGCTCCTCGAGGCGCGGGCGGCGCAACGGGCGTTTGAATCAACACGGTGCTACCGACGGGTGTCAGAGAAGAGCGGATACCAAAGAGCGCTCCCGTCGCATCGACGATAGCCGGCACGGCACTACCTTCCGCCGGATCCGAAATGTAGACGAGCGTATGGGGCGCCCGGTTTCTGACAATGACAATCCGATAATCGAGTCGGGTCGACCCGGAGGCTTCGGAGAAGTACTGCCTTGCCAACGCGGGCAGCAGCTCGCGCAGGAGGTACTCCCGGTCGAGCTGCAGGATTGCGAAACGTAACTGGGTCGCGGGGAGGGGCTGGACGTCCACACTATTGTCAGTTGACGCCGGGCCAGGTGACTCCCGGATCGATTCGGGAAAAGCCGGCCGGATGAAAATCGGACTGATGATCGACAGCGTGCCCTCGTCGAGGGGAGGGAGCAAGGGGGCGGTTGTCTCCGGCCGCTCGAGGCGTCGGCCCAGACTCTGCAGTTGTTGGGGCAGTTCTGTACCAGCAAAACTCCCTGTTGCGACATCCAGATGCAGGAAGCGCCAGGATGCTGGGCGCGCGGTCGCACGACTCGGGCCAACCGGTTCCACCGGCTCCGCAATCCAGAGGCCACGAAGCAGACGCGGATAGCGCGCCTGCCGCTGCCAGATCTCGTAGTCCCGTGTAGCCTCTCGCGCATCCCGCCGGGCAACAGCATCGCCGTCCAGTGCAAAGGTGAGGTATGCGCGCGTGATCTCCATGTCGAGAGCTTCGCAAAACCGCGAGACGTTGGCGGCGAGCCGTATCCGGCGACTTTCGCGCTCGCGGTGATTCAACTCGTCGAACCAGCGGAACTGCAGAATTCCCAACACGAGAATCAGCGCAACGGCAGCGAGGGAACCCACCAACTCCGCGGAACCGTGCCGGACGAGCCGACTGACTAGCCTCATCATGTCGTGCGAATGTAGCACGCCGGAAAGGCTCCTCCGATCGCGGTCAAAACTTTTACATATTTTACAGAGACGTTTTACGTCTGCATAACACCTCGGTGGAGCCCGTGGAGCAGGATAGTTCCGGGCGGCTCACCAACAGGCGGTGAACGCCTCCTCATCACAGGCACACCTACAGGGACTACTATGTTCACGCGACACCTTTGTTCCGTGGCCGCATTCGTAGCGGCCGCACTCTCCTTATCTCTGGCCGGACGCGCGCCGGCGCAGGTTCCAGAGCGTTACACGGCCGACCGTGCGAGTCCGGTCCGCAACCTGGGAGCGACCGACCCGGCGCACGAGATGGATGTCACCGTGTGGCTCAAACTTCGTGATCAGGCCTATCTCGATGGTCTGCTGGAGAAGCTCTACGATCCGAAGTCGCCTCGCTATCGCAAGTGGCTGAGCGATGCGGAGCTCGAGAGGATCAAGCCCAGCGGCCAGCAACTCGCCATCGTTCGCGGAGAGTTGGCAGCATACGGGCTCACTACTGCCGTAGATCCGCAGGGGTTCTTCGTCAGGGCACACGGGACGGCGGCTGCCGTGCAAAGCGCGTTCCATACCAGTCTGCATGCTTTCGAGAAGGGCGGTCGGACATTCAACGTCAATGTCAGTCCGGCGGCGCTGCGCGGCGCAGCGGGCACCTTGGTTGCGGAGTCAGTGGGACTCGACGAAGAGGCTGCAATCCGGCCATACGTCGTGCAGCGAATGGACCCCACGACGGGACAGCCATGGCGCATGCCGCTGTCATCGGCAACTCTCCCGCCGCCATCCACGCTGATCACCAATCAATGCTTCCAGCCCTCCACCATTTTGCAAATCGGCACGATCGGTCAAGTGCCGAATGCCACGTACCGCGGGAATTCCTTGCAACCGCCCTTTCCCCTGCAGTGTGGTTACACCCCTGAGCAGATCCAAGACCACTATGGACTGACGGCGGCATACGCTCGAGGCTTGAAAGGAGATGGCCAGACCATCGTCATCGTGGATGCGTACGGGTCGCCCACCGCTCTCGAGGATGCGAACACCTTCGCGCAATTCACGGGGCTGCCGCCCCTTACGTCGGCCAACTTTCAAATCCTCTATCCGGATGGCAAGCCGCGCTTCAGCAACCAGGGGTGGGCTCTGGAGACGAGCCTCGATGTGCAATGGGCCCACGCGCTCGCTCCGAATGCGAAAATCGTGTTGGTCGTCGCTGCCGGTGCGGCCGACCAGGAGATGCAATTCGCCCTGCAGTACGTCATCAACAACCACGTCGGTGAGGTGATTTCCAACAGCTGGGGGACGCCCGAAAGTATCATCGGCACCCGGCAGATTGCCAGCTACAACCGGCTGCTTGCCTTGGCCGCGGCTCGTGGCATTTCCGTTCACTTCGCGAGCGGTGACGGCGGCGATTTCGGGGTTGGCAGCCCGGTGGGAGCGCCGTCATTCCCGGCAAGCTCGCCGTATGTCACAGCCGTCGGCGGCACCAGCCTCAATATTCCAACTCAAGAAGGAGGGGTCGCCGATGTGGGTTGGGGGACCGGTTACATACAGCTCGCCGCTCCCGCCCTTCCGGGCGAGCCTAACCTTCCACTGGATCCACCGGTCGGAGTTTTCCGGGGAGGCGGAGGCGGAGGCGAGAGTCTGCGTTATTCCAAGCCGGCATGGCAGTCAGCTCTGCCGGGCAAGGGCCGCCAAGTGCCCGACATTTCCGCCGTCGCCGACTCAGAGACAGGGGTGCCGGTTGTCGTGACGCTATCTGATGGCTCGGGCCAGACTCAACAAAGCGTCCTTCTTGTTGGAGGTACGAGCGTCGCCTGCCCGGTCTTTACGGCCATCTGGGCACTCGCCGATCAGCAGGCCGGCCATAGGCTCGGTCAGGCTGCGCCCGCGATCGCTCACATGCCCGCGGCGGCGCTGCGGGACATCGTTCCGATCGGCAGCGCGAGCAACGTAACCGGGGTCATCGTCGATAGTAGCGGTAGCCACTCGTATTCCGCGGCGCAACTGGCCCAACTGAGTGGGCCGCTTTTGGGTAACACGACATTCTTCAGTGCAATCAAGCCCGCGGCTTTTTTTGTCACGAGTGTCGTGACTTTCGGTACCGACAGCTCACTCACGACGGCTCCCGGCTGGGACAACGTGACCGGCTTCGGCTCACCCAATGGCCTGCAGTTCATCACGGCTGCGGCCGCCAATTGACGCCTCGTTACTTCAAGTTCCTGAACCAGGAGAGATCATGAAACCTTTGACATCGAGCCTGCTGACTGCTGCGCTGCTGTCGATGGCAGCGGCGCAACCGGCTGCCGCGCAGTCGATCATAAGCGATACGAAACCTATCGACACAACGGCGCTGGTTGCAGCGGCACCCAACCCGGCGGTGCCGCTCACAGCGACCGTATGGCTCAAGATGAAAAATCGCGCCGCACTCGAGGCGGCGCTCGAGCGACTTTACGATCCCTCATCCGCGCAGTATCACCAATGGATGAGCGCCGATGCTCTGGCGGCCTATGCGCCAGGAGCCGAGGAGGTGGCGATCGTGAAAGAAGAGCTGCAATCGCATGGATTGACTCTGTTGGCAGACGACCCGCAGCGATTGTCGGTGCGGGCACGCGGCACACTGGCCAGCATGGAAAGCACCTTCCATACGCAAATTGGGACATTTCGCAAAGGGACACAGACGTTCTACGCCAATCGGACACCGGCGACCTTGAGCGGGCCTGCGGGAGAGCTGACGCTAAGCGTGAGCGGGCTCGATAACCTTCAGTTGGCTCCAACCGCGCCCCACCGGCCATTGGGTCCGCAAAAGGCAATGGCGCTCTCACAGGCGCAAGCCGCCGGGGGTATCGAGCAGATCCTGACCGACCGGTGCTTTCTCGATCAGCCGCGGACAGTGACGTTCGGATCACCGCCAAACCTTCCTTACGCCACGTACACGGGTAACTACTTCGACCCGGGCTCCAAACTCTGCGGACATTCGGTCGCACAGATTCGAGCGGCATATGGAATGGACGCAGCTTACGCAAGAGGATTGCAGGGACAAGGGCAGACGATCGTCCTGATCGAGTTCGCCGATTTGCCCACAGTGCTCTCGGACGTGAATGCCTTCTCACGGTTGAATGACTTGCCGCCGCTGAGAGAGTCGCAGTTCGAAGTCGTTTTCCCCGATGGGAAGCCGGTCATTCCGGCAAGCGCTTCCAGCGTGAGACAGATTCCGGCCGATGTGGAATGGGCGCACGCAATGGCGCCCAAAGCCCACGTCACCGTCGTGATTCCGTCGGCTCCCGATGACGAGGACATCCAATTCGCGCTCTACTACGCGATCAGCCATCATCTTGGCAGCATCATCTCCCTCGGCTCTGTGGGGGATGAGCCCGACTACGGTCCGCGGTCGATACAACCTTACGACCAGATCATCGCCCTCGCGGCTGCAAGCGGCATTGCCGTGAATGTTGGTGCAGGTGAAGCGAGCGACTTCCTGGTGGGTTCGTCAGTCGGTGGGGTCGGCGTACCAGCCGATTCTCCGCATGCGACTGCCGTGGGAGGCACCTCATTGGGAATTCCTGACGGGCGCGGTGGACTGACTGAAACAGGCTATGAGGAACAGCTCAGCGAGATCGCGGCCCCCTTCGGTACGCAGGATGGACCGCTCGAGCCCGTGGAGCCCTTTGTAGATCAGGCCATCGGAACGCAAGGAGGCGAGAGTCTGTTGTTCGCCAAGCCTGCCTATCAGCGGTCATTGCAAGGCTCCGGTCGCCTCATGCCGGACGTTTCCGTCTCCAGCGGCTTTGGGCTGCTCGGACAGCTGTTCGTCTTTACCGACCCGGTACAGGGCCAGCAAGTTGGGGTTTGGGGTGGCACTCAGCTGGCATCGACGGTTTTCTCGGGGATGTGGGCGCTTGCCAACGAGCACGCGCACCACCGCCTGGGGCAAGCAGCTCCCGCGATCGCGCATATGGCGAGAAAGGGGAAAGGAATTCGTGACATCGTCCCGGTGGGCAGCGCGACGAATCCGTCCGGAGTCTATGCCCCTGTGATTGGTCAGCAGAGCTTCTGGTCGCCGCCGTCCTTTTTCGTTGGCCCCCCACCGCCGGTGCCAGCGCAGTTCTTCAGTGCCCTCGTTTACGACGTCAATGCCCAGTTCATCTACTCTCCCAACTTTTGGTTTGTTTTTGGGTGGGGCCTGGGTGGAGCGCTGACCACCGCTCCAGGGTGGGACAACATGACTGGCTATGGCGTGCCCGATGGCATGGCGTTTATCGAGGCAGCCGCCAGGGGACACGAGGACGACAAGTAGCATCAGTACGAGCGTACGAGCGCCACTCCCTCCTGGCTTGCCGGGAGGGAGTGGCGACTTCTTCGAGTCGAGAGGCTACGGACAAATAGGCGGCACGGGGTTGACGCCGTAGGTTGTCCACATGGCATCGGCGAATGGGTCGTCGTACCACTCCCTGGCCTCGGCCCCGCCGTTCTTGTTCGAGCCGTTCAGCTCGGGATAGCGCCCATTCCCGGGTTGGCCGTCGCCGTGGGGTGCATATGGATCTGGCAGAGTGTGCGCGCCGCAATTCACCATGCGATCAACATACGTCAGGAAATTGTTGTTGTTCCAGGTCTGCTGCAACTCCGGCATCAGCCGCAACGCCACTCCCATGGCCCTGAAAGCCATGAATTCGCAGCACAACTGATAGTCATCGCCGGGGATATAGCCGCCGTCGATATAATCGTACGGATCAGCGCAGTCCCTCGAGCCCGAGCCTGTATCCTGGTCGTACCAGTAGTCGGCTTCCTCGCATCCCGCGCTGCTGGTCGCCGGTGCGCCCCAAAGGACCAGGCCTTTTGTCACCTTGCTTTCATGCACGTGACCGTCTTCCTGGAAGGTGTTGTAGGGCGCATCGTGCACTTGCGAAGCGATGCCCGCATCCTCGAGCAGTGCTGCCGTCAGAGACAACACCAACTTGCGTCCGTGGCGGTGACCGCCGAGGGCCTCGAAGTTGAGCCCGGCTCGCAATGCGGCCGACAGGTCCTGGCCATACTCGACGAGATCGATGGCCAACGGCAGTTTGTCTTGCGCGGAATCGTTGAGCATCAGGCGCAATACCGCCACGGTGTTTTCGATGGCCACCTCTGCACCGTACACCGGCAGGTTGTCGATCGGGTGGATATCCTCACCGTCCCAATCTGTCTGGGTATCCAGTTGCACACGCTGAAAACGGGAGTGCAGCGATGCCAGTGTCGGGACATCATTCGGTGGTGGCGCCAGCTGCGGCAGCTTCTCGAGATGAATGTCGTTGATCGAGCGCAGCGGCTTGTCGAGGCCGAAGTAGGGAGGACGGAGCAACGTGGCACCGTTGTTTACGGGAACGCTCGCAAGCACGGTCAGTACGGCGGCGGTCTGCAACGGAAGTCTGGTGTTGTCCGTTGTAGAAACGGCCTTGACGATCGACTGCCCGGCCCGGGCCGTGTAAGGCAGTGCCGGCACGAGGCTGGCATCGAAATGAACACCAGGGAGGTCGAGGTTGGTACGGCCGTCAAAGCCCTGTGTCGCTACGTCCGTGGGGTTCACCTGCCAGCCGTTGGTTGTGCCCGTGAACTTCGGAGTCATGGCAGTGATGATGACGGTGCCGCTGGGGGAGTCTGGGGCCACCCAATAGTCCCCGTTGGCGAATTGGCCACAGGCGTAGGCTCTATCGAGGGTGAAGGTCACTCCATACTGGCGGATCTGGGTGCACGTGGTTGCCGCTTTCGGGACAGTTGCGCTCTGATGTGTACTCGTCGCGGCGGTGGCCGCGCCCAGTATGAGTGTCGCGGACAATGCCGCCAGTGTCGTTCGAGGGATATTCATGGGTTGATCGATTCCTTACAGTCTTCCGGAGAGTTCCGTTTCGTCCAGACATAGGATGAAACATCCGCGAGTCTAACCCATAGTGACGTTGATCCTGGTGACAGTCGGGTGTTTGGCTGTTTAATGTTTGTCAGGTTTGTAAAAGCGAGACTCGTTTCACCGCCAGCGTGGCCGTCGCTTTGCAATGAGCCTGGAGAGCGTCGTCCGGTTTTACGACTCTTACGTGCCTTGAATCAGGCGTTCAGCCTGATACCGGCCGAAAAAACGAGCGCTCATAGCTCAGAAAACACCGGGTCTCTTCGTAGTAGCGCACGGCGGCTTGGCACTCCGGGTCTGTGGCCGCCTTGGTACGATATACCTCATACGCCGCCAGGGACGGAAATGTGAACAACGCCAGTGCCACGTTATTCGCACCTTCACTGGGCAAAAAATATCCATGATGCGTGCCACCAAGCTTCCGCACCAGCGGGATCCACATCTTCGCGTAGATCTCAAATTCCTCGAGCTTGATTGGATCGAGCACGTAACGTACATAACAGGTGACCAAAACGGATCTCCTCAATGTGTGCTTGCGTCAACTTTTAGCAAGGATGGTCGGTAAGTAACTAACGCCGCTTCGTTCCGGGTTGACTTCCCTCGATGAGCGCTCTCTCGCGCCCGAGTGCCATACCGACGTAGTCGATGAACGCGCGAATACGCGCAGTCCGAGCCAGCTGCGGATGGCTCAGTACCCATAGGGACGTTGCCATCTCCGGTACGGGAGGGAGCACACGCGTCAGCCTTTCATCCAGGTCGCCTAAGTAGCAAGGCAGAGCGGCGAGACCGAGCCCGGCGGCGCACAGATCGCGCATCGCCACGAGCGAGTCTACAGTCATTGCATATCGACCTGATGTTGAAGTGCGTAGCCACCGCGCAACACTGATGTCTGCCAGTGTGTCATCCGGGGCGATCCACGGCTGTGAGGAGAGATCTCGAATGGCCTTATCCTTTGCGGCCAGATCAACAGAGGCGTACACAGCGAATGCCACGCTGCAAATACGACGGCCAACCAGTGTTTCCGGAGCTTGACGCGCGGGCCGTATGGCCACATCTGCCTCCCGGCGTGAGAGGTTCAGCTGTTCATTGGACGCCATCACATTCAGGGTAATGCCCGGATTCGCCAGTTTGAAAGCGGCGAGAATGTCAGGAAGTACGGATGCCAGTAGCGTATCGGTCGTCGTCACGCGCACGAGACCTTCTGCGCGTGAGTCCTGGCCCGCGAGCTTGTGCTCCAATGTGGTGATGGCTGCCTCGAAACCGCGTGCCGTCGCCAGAATATCCTCGCCCGCAGCCGTCAGCGTGTAGCCAGTGGAGAGTCGCTCGAAAAGACGTACTGCGTGCTTGCGCTCGAACGCGTTGACTCTTCTCAGGACAGTGGTGCGACTGACGCGCAGGACTGTTGCAGCCGAACCGAGGGAGCCGGCATTTGCAACTGCAAGGATAAATCGCAGGTCATCCCAAACGATGCGGGGACGTATGCGGGGGCGCTGCGACGCCCGCAGTGTCTTCTTGCCGCGCAGGTCCATGGGGTAGGTCCGGTCACTAAGTAGTTGAGGTTTCCTATGATGACCTGACCCGCATCGCCGAGTGAAGCGTTATCATCAAAAGGCGGTGGCCATTGCCCGAGCGGTGGCGATCGCACTTGTTCGACTACGCATCACGTCTTGTGGATCGGCGAGGGTCGGTGTGACGAGGATCTCCTGAATATTGTGAATGCCGATGAACTTGAGCCAATGGCGCAGGTGGGGCTGCAGGAAATCTGA
>Ga0068855_100005426_pt1 | contig 15552 bp, 15 predicted proteins | sample KBSCornC52_FD_66592 | JGI IMG/M metagenome (GOLD analysis project Ga0068855, IMG submission 66592) | Corn rhizosphere microbial communities from Kellogg Biological Station, Michigan, USA - KBS Corn C5-2 | ecosystem: Host-associated > Plants > Roots > Rhizosphere > Soil ...
GCGAGGTCGCCGCTGCCCGAGGCCACGTCGAGCACGCGCGAGCCCGCGCGCACCCCGGAGAGCTCGAGGGCGAAACGCTTCCATGCACGGTGCAGGCCGAGCGACATGAGGTCGTTCATCAGGTCGTAGCTGGAGGCGACGGAACGGAACACGGCGCCCACGCGCTTCGCCTTCTCTTCCTCCGGCACCTGCTGGTAGCCGAAGTGCGTCGTGCGCTCGTCGCTCATGGGTCGCGCGATTTCCCGGCCTGCTCGAGGCGCTTCAGGTAGGTCGCCCAGTTCGCGTCGTGGCGCTCGCCCAGGTCGTAGAGGTACTCCCAGGAGTAGATGCCGGTGTCGTGGCCGTCGGTGAAGGCGAGCTTCACCGCGTACATGCCGATGGGCTCGATGGCGGCGATGCCGACCTCGCGCTTGCCCACCTGCAGCACTTCCTGGCCCGGGCCGTGGCCGCGCACCTCGGCGGAGGGCGAGAACACGCGCAGGTACTCGCACGGCAGCTCGAAGCGCGTGCCGTCGTCGAAAGCGACGTCGAGCACGCGCGACTGCTTGTGCAGCGTGATCTCGGTCGGGCGTGGCGTCTTCGGGTTCATGGAGCGGGACGATAGTATGCACCGTGCCTTAAGATGGCGCCCATGATCGGCATCCTCCTGGTCTCCCACGGCGCGTTCGGGGAGTCCCTCATCCACTCGGCGAGCCACGTGCTCGGCAAGCGCCCGCTCTACCTGCGCCAGCTCGGCCTCACCGTGCACGACGACCCGGAAGCGATCCAGCCGGTGGCCGAGGACCTGATCCGCTTCCTCGACCAGGGCGACGGCGTGCTCGTCCTCACCGACATCTACGGCGCCACGCCGTCGAACATCGCGGCGCGGCTGTTGCGGCCCGGGCGCGTCGAGGGCATCGCCGGCGTGAACCTGCCGATGCTCATCCGCGCGCTCAACTACCGCGAGGAGCCGCTCGCCGCGCTGGTGCAGAAGGCGCTCGCCGGCGGCGCCGAGGGCATCACGCGAATGGCGCATTCGTGCTCCAACGACGCATGATCAAGCGCTCCATCACCATCACCAACAAGCTCGGGCTGCACGCGCGCGCCTCGGCGAAGCTCACCCAGGCGGCCTCCGGATTCAAGAGCGCGGTGTGGATCTCGCGCAATGGCCGGCGCGTGAACGCGAAGAGCATCATGGGCGTGATGATGCTCGCCGCGGGCCTCGGCTCCACGGTGGAGCTGGAGACCGACGGCCCCGACGAGGACGCTGCGATGTCGACCGTGGAGAAGCTCTTCGCCGACAAGTTCGGGGAGCCGGAGTAGGAAGCGCCATGCCGCCCGACGCCGCGCGCAACGCCTCGACCATCTGCTTCACCATGCACGGCATCGGCGTGTCGGGCGGCATCGCGATCGGGCACGCGCACCTCTTCGCCGGCATGTCGGCCGAGGTGGACCACTACACGATCGCCTCCGCCGACGTCGCGCGCGAGCAGCGCCGCTACGACCGCGCCGTGAAGGAGGTGCGCGACGAGCTGAAGGACCTCGCCGAGAGCGTGCGCCACAGCGGCGCCTCGGAGCTGGCTCCCTTCGTGCGCGTGCACCTGATGCTCCTCGACGACGACGCGTTCACGCAGGCGCCACGCGACATCGTCCGGCGCGAGCGCTGCAACGCCGAGTGGGCGCTGCGCCTGCAGCTGGACGAATTGCTCGCGCAGTTCAGCGACGTGACCGACCCGTACCTGCGCGAGCGCGAGGCGGACGTGCGCCAGGTGGCCGAGCGCGTGCTCGCGGCGCTGGCGGGCAGCCAGCGGCGCATTCCCGCCAAGCCCGCGCGCGAGGACGGCCCGATCCTCGTCGCGCGCGACCTCTCGCCCGCGGACGTGATCCTCTTCCGCGAGCATCGCTTCCTCGCGTTCGTCACCGACCTGGGCGGCGCCACCTCGCACACCGCGATCGTCGCGCGCTCGCTCGGCATCCCGGCGATCGTGGCGCTGCACCACTCGCGCTCGCTGGTGCACGAGGACGAGCTCGTCATCGTCGACGGCACGCAGGGCGTCGTGATCGTGAATCCCGACCGCCAGGTGCTCGCCGAGTACCGCCTGAAGCAGAACGAGGCGCGGCTCGAGCGCGACAAGCTCAAGCGCCTGAAGACGGCACCGGCGGCCACGCTCGACGGCACGCCGGTGCAGCTCTGGGCGAACATCGAGCTGCCTTCGGACATCGAGGCGGTGAAGGCGAGCGGCGCGACGGGCATCGGCCTGTTCCGCAGCGAGTTCCTGTTCATGAACCGCCGCGACCTGCCGGACGAGGACGAGCAGTACGAGGCCTATCGCGACGTGGTCGAGGGCATGAAGGGCCTGCCCGTCACCATCCGCACGCTCGACCTGGGCGCCGACAAGGCGACCGGCGCCGACGAATACGTCGCGGCGAACCCGGCGCTGGGGCTGCGCGCCATCCGCTACTGCCTCGCCGAGCCGGCGCTCTTCCAAACGCAGCTGCGCGCGATCCTGCGCGCCTCGCGCCACGGCCGTGTGCAGATCCTGTTGCCGATGCTCACCACCTGGCAGGAGCTCAACCAGGCGCTGCACGCGATCGACTACGCGCGGGCGCAGCTGCGCGCCCAGGGCGTGAAGTTCGACGACCACGTGCCGGTCGGCGGCATGATCGAGGTGCCCGCGGCCGCGATCGCGCTGCCGATGTTCATCCGCAAGCTCGATTTCCTCTCCATCGGCACCAACGACCTCATCCAGTACACGCTCGCGATCGATCGCGCCGACGACAAGGTGGCGCACCTCTACGATCCGCTGCACCCCGCCGTGCTCACGCTCATCTCGAGCGTCATCCGCACCGCCCACCAGCACGAGAAGCCGGTCGCGGTGTGCGGCGAGATGGCGGGCGACGTCGAGCTCACGCGGCTGCTGCTCGGCTTCGGGTTGCGCCACTTCTCGATGCATCCGGCGCACCTGCTCGCGGTGAAGCAGCGCGTGCTCGGCACCAGCGTCGCCGAGCTGGGCTCCGTGGTCGCGAGGATCCTGCGGGCCGACGAGCCCGACAAGCTGCAGGCGCTGATGGACAAGCTCAACGCGTGAGCGTCAGCGCGGCGCGACGAGCGCGGTGGCCGCGGCCTCCGCCTGGTCGTCGACAAGCGCCTGCAGGGCGCGCACCTTCTCCTGCGCGGAGAGCGATTGCGCCGGATTGACCGCGCCGGCGTCCGTCGCTTCATACGGGTGCGCCGCGCGTACCGGCCGTTCGGCGAGCACCTTGCCCGTCGCGAGATCGACGAGCGCCACCTCGAAGTAGGCGAACGGCGCGAAGTAGCCGCGCGGCACGCTGCCATTGAGGTAATCGCCCTGCTCGTGGCGCGTCGTGACGAGCGTGGCGTCCGCGTAGAAGCCGAGGCCTTCCAGCTCTCCCGCGTCGACCTTCATTTCCGCCGCCGGAAGCGGCGCCGGGTCGCGCGACTTGAGGAGCAGCACGAGGTGGGTGGCGCCCACCTGGGGCAGATGCGGGCGCAGCGCATCGGCGACCGACTGCGCGAGCGCCGGCGTGCCCAGCGCCCGCTTCTCGGCCTGGAGCGCGCCCGAATCCCGCCCGGCGAGGAGCACCACCTTCGCCGACGGGTCCGCATGGTGGATGCCCGCTTCGACCGCCAGCAGCGCGCCGCGGTCGAACACGCGCTCGTCGAACGGCACCGAGCGCCGGCTCCGGTCGGAGAGCGAGCTGCCCACGGTCGGGCGGTGCTCGACCACTGTCACCTGGTCGCCCACCATCGACATCACGGCGTAGGAGCGCTCCCCGGCGGCCATCGACGCCGTGGGGACGAGCGCGGCGAGCAGAAGAATTCCCGGCAACCTTCGCATCGGCTTTCCCCTTTCCGTTCGCATGCATTCTCGCCCGCCCGGAGCTCGCACGGGTACCACCTACGCACGGGGGAGCCGCTTTGGTATGATGCGGACCTACGGCGCCGATTTGAGCTCAGCTTGCGGGCGCTTGATAAATACGGCTAAAGCGAGTGGCGGCGCGAGACCAACCCGACACGACCTTTAGTCCGTCGGGTTTTTTTATTGCCATGAACGACGTCGCGTCCCGCTCGGTGGGCGCCGTCGCGCCGCAGCGCGCCGGCTTCCTCGAGCCCCTCATCCTCAAGGCGGGCAAGACCCTCGCCTCCTACGAGCTCGTCTACGAGACGTACGGCACGCTCAACGCCGAGCGCTCGAACGCGGTGCTCGTGTGCCACGCGCTCTCCGGCAGCCATCACGTCGCGGGGTACTACGCGGACGACCCGCGCAAGGTCGGCTGGTGGGACAACCTGGTCGGTCCCGGCAAGCCCATCGACACCGATCGCTTCTTCGTGATCGGCGTGAACAACATCGGCGGCTGCCATGGCTCGACCGGACCGGGCTCGGTCGATCGCGCGACCGGCCAGCCCTACGGCGCGAGCTTTCCGGTGGTCACCGTGGAGGACTGGGTCGTCTCCCAGGCGCGGCTCATGGACCGCCTCGGCATCGAGCGGCTCGCCGCGGCGGTGGGCGGCTCGCTCGGCGCGATGCAGGCGATGCAGTGGACGCTCTCCTTTCCCGACCGCATCGGACACGCGCTGGTGATCGCGGCCGCGCCGCGGCTGTCGACGCAGAACATCGCCTTCAACGACGTCGCGCGCCAGGCGATCGTCTCCGATCCCGATTTCCACGGCGGGAACTTCTACGCGCACAAGGCGATTCCCGCGCGGGGACTCAAGCTCGCGCGCATGCTCGGCCACATCACGTACCTCTCCGAGGACGTGCTGATGGAGAAGTTCGGCCGGGTGCTCAAGCGCGACGAGTACGGCTTCAACTACGAGGTGGAGTTCGAGATCGAGTCGTACCTGCGCTACCAGGGCGACAAGTTCGCGCAGGTGTTCGACGCCAACACGTACCTGCTGATGACCAAGGCGCTCGACTACTTCGATCCGGCGAAGGAGACGGGCGGCGACCTCGCACGCGCCCTCTCGGTCGCGCGCGCCGGCTTCTTCGTCGCCTCGTTCGCGAGCGACTGGCGCTTCCCGCCCGAGCGCTCGCGCGAGATCGTGAAGGCGCTGGTCGCCTCGAACAAGGACGTCACCTACGCCGAGATCGACGCGCCGCACGGGCACGATGCGTTCCTGCTCGACAATCCGCACTACCACCAGCTCGTCGCCGCGTACATGGACAACGTCGCGGCCGAGGTGGGCGCGGGCGAACGACGCACGCCGCTTGCGACCGCCCGGACGGAGCTCGAGGAGATGCGCGGCTACGCCGGGCGACGCGAGCCGCGCGAGGGGGCGTGATGCAACGCTACGACTTCGAGCTGATCGCCTCCTGGATTCCCGAGCGCGCGCGCGTGCTGGACCTCGGCTGCGGCGACGGCGTGCTCCTCGCCGGCCTCGCGGCGACCCACGGCGTGAAGGGCTACGGCATCGAGATCGACGACGCCAACGTGCTCGCGAGCGTGAAGAACGGCATCAACGTCGTGCAGAGCGACATCGAGGAGGGCCTCGCCTCCTTCGGCGACGGGGCGTTCGACTTCGTGATCCTCTCGCAGACCCTGCAGGCGATGCGCGACGCCGAGAGGGTGCTGAACGAGATGCTGCGCGTGGGCCGCGAGGGCATCGTCACCTTCCCCAACTTCGGCTACTGGCGCCACCGGCTCGACATCCTGCGGGGCCACATGCCGGTCTCGAAGACGCTTCCCCACGACTGGTGGAACACGCCCAACATCCACCTCTGCACGGTGAAGGACTTCGAGGGCCTGTGCGTGAAGGTGGGCGCGCGCATCCTCGACGAGCGGGTGATCCACGAGGGCAGGACCGTGCGCGTGCTGCCCAACCTTCGCGGCAGTGTCGGCGTCTTCCGCTTCCGCAGATAAAGGGGACAGTCCCCTTTTTCCGTAAGAGCGAACGGATCGTTCCGCCTAAGAGAAAAAGGGGACTGTCCCCTTATCTTTTCCTCCGGTCGAGGCGCTTGCTCTTGCGGCGCCGCTCGTGCAGCGCGCGCAGCTCGCGGTCGATGAGGGAGCGCAGCTTCTCGGCGGAGGCGATCGCGGCCTCGACCTCCTTGCGCCGCGCGGCGAGGAAGGCGCGGTCGACGAGCTGCGACTCGGGCTGCGTCTCGCCGCCCGGTCCCGGATCCCACAGCGCGCGGGCGAGGTGGACGCGCGGCCCGCGCGCACCGATCTCCCGCATGTAGGTCGAGCGCGTGAGGAGCGCGCGCACCCGCTCCGCCGCCTCGAGCCGGCGCGCGAGCTGCTCGAAGTTGTATTCCGCCTGCACGCCGTGGAACTCGAACAGATCCTGCACCGCGGCGATGTACTGGCGCGGGCGCGGCAGCTTGAGGATCACGCGCCCCTGCTTGATCGAGATCTCCATCAGGCTGTACATCACCTGGCCGAGCACCCAATCGAGGTAGGCGTGGCGCGCGAGGGTGGCGCCGACCGCCCCGGCGATCGAGGCGGGCAGCGGCTGCGTGAGGGCAACGAGGTCGGTGCTGAACATGGCGGGTCTTCTCGGCATGCCTAGTTTCTCCGGTCGAGCGCTTCGATGGCGGGCCGCTTCCATGCGAGCAGGACGAGGCCCGGCAACGCGATGATGAACGTGCAGAGGAAAAACGTCGACCACGCGAGCCCGAGGTAGCGGGGATCCGTAGCGTAGCCCGCCGCGGGCCCGACGTATACGCGGCCGAAGGTCGCGAGCGCCGAGAGGAGCGCGTACTGCGTGGCGGTGTAGCGGCGGTCGCAGAGCGCCATCAGCAACGCGACGAAGGCGGCCGTGCCCATGCCGGCGGTGAGGTTCTCGATGCCGACGGCAAGCGCCAAAATCGGATACACGTGCCCCGCGAGCGCGAGCCACAGGTACGCCAGCGTCCCCAGCGCCTGCAGGATGCCGAAGGTCATCAGCGAGCGATACAGGCCGAGCCGCACCATGAGCGTCCCGCCGAGCATCACGCCGACGATCGTCGTGGTGAGCCCCACCACTTTGTAGACCTGCCCGACGTCGGCGAGCGAGAAGCGGGGGCCGCGCAGCAGGAACGCGGTGGTGAGCGAGCCGGCGAAGGCGTCGCCCAGCTTGTAGAGCACGAGAAGGAGCACGAGCGACGCCGCGCCGGGCCGCGAGAGGAATTCGCGGAACGGCTCGACCACCGCCTGGCGCAGCGTGCCCGGGGGAGCGGCGAGCGGCGGCTCGCGCCCGAAGAGCGTGGCGATCACGCCGACTCCCATGCAGGCGGCCATCGCGAGGTAGGTGGCGCGCCAGCCGAGCGCCGGCAGCACGCCGGAGCCGTTGACGAGCACCAGCGCGAGCGCGCCGGAGACGAGCATCGCGATGCGATAGCCGACCACGCCGAGCGCGCCGGCGATTCCGCGCTCCTCCGGACGCGAGATGTCGGTGCGATAGGCGTCGACGACGATGTCCTGCGAAGCCGAGGCGAACGCGACGAAGATCGCGAGCGCCGCGAGCATCGTGAGGTCGCGGCGCGGCTCGAGGAAGGCCATGAGCGCGATGCCCGCCGCAAGCGCGAGCTGCGTGACGAGGAGCCATCCGCGCCGCCGACCGAGGAAGCGCGGCACGAAGCGGTCCATCGCCGGCGACCACAGGAACTTCCACGTATAGGGAACGCCGACCAGCGTGAAGAAGCCGATGGTGGAAAGATCGATCCCGTCCACCGTCATCCATGCCTGCAGCGTCTGGCCGGTGAGCGCGAGCGGAAGGCCCGAGGAGAAGCCGAGCAGCGCGATGACGGCGAGGTTGCGGTCGGCGAAGACCGCGCGATAGTCGTGCGGCGCGTTCAAGGTGCGCACAGGATAGCGCACCACCGCCGACGATTAGAATGAAGGGTGGATTCCCGCCTCCGCGGGAACGACGAAAAGAGCGGGAATGACGGAGGACGCGATGGACAAGGTCACGAAGTCCGACGACGAGTGGCGCAAAGAGCTCACGCCCCAGCAGTACCAGGTGGCGCGCAAGCACGGCACCGAGGCCGCCTTTACCGGCGAATACTGGAACTGCCACGACGCGGGCACCTACCGCTGCGTATGCTGCGGGCAGGAGCTCTTCCGATCGGACACGAAGTTCGAGTCGGGCACCGGGTGGCCGAGCTTCTGGCAGCCGGTCGCGAAGGACGCGGTGGCGGAGAAGGTGGACCGCAGCTGGTTCATGCGACGCACCGAGGTGCTGTGCTCGCGCTGCGATGCGCACCTCGGCCACGTCTTCCCCGACGGGCCGCAGCCGACGGGCTTGCGCTATTGCCTGAATTCCGCGGCGCTCAAGCTGGAGAAGGACTGACAGCGAAAAGGGGTCAGATCCCTTTTCGCATGACCGTCGACGGCGGCAAAAAGGGATCTGACCCCTTTTCGCCTTACTCGGCGTTCGCCGGCTGGATCTTGCCGAGCTTCTCCAGGCGCAGCCGGATGGAGCTTTGCGTGCGCATGTGCTTGCGCGCCATCTCCGGGATCGCGGCGCCGGCGTCGAACTCCACGACGAGCGTGCGATCCTCGCCCTCGGTCCAGGGCTTGCCGAAGTTGGCGGGCAGGCGCTCGCGGCGCTTCTCGCGCTCCACCTCGCGCGCCATGAGGTCCACGGCGGAGTAGAGCGCGCGCAGCGTGCGCGGCTCCGCGTACGGGCTGGTTTCGGGATACGCCTCGCCGGTGACGGGATTCACGCCGTCGGCGAGCGCGCGGACGATGGGCAGTGCGGCATCGAGTTGCATGGGTCCTCCGATGGGATTCGAGCGGGCCCTTGCGAAAACGGGGCGGCGTGCGCGCCGGTTGACCCGGGCTCAGCCGAGGTCGAGGGGCGGCTTGGAATCGAGCATGTCGAGCGCGAGCTTCGCCGCGCCCGCCGTGACGGCATGGTCGTGCAGCTTCGCCACGACGACGCGCGCGGCGCGCGCGGCCTTCGCCGTCGCATGCGCCGCGACGGCCTTCGCCACTTCGTGCTGGATGAGGCGCGGCATGGACTCGACCAGACCGCCGCCCAGCACGACCATGTCCGGGTTGATGAAGTCGACGAAGTTCGAGATCGCGGCGCCCACCACGCGCGCGCGGCTGCGCACGAGCTTCTCCACCGCCTTGTCGCCCTTGCGGATCGCCTCGGCGATGTCGCCGCTCTTGATGTCCATCACGTCGGTGCCCGCCCGCGCGCGCAGCTTCGGCGCCCAGCGCTTCGCCGCGAGCGCCGCTGCGTCGCCCGCGATCGCCGTCCGGCTCGCCACGTTGTCGAGGATCTCCGGCCGCGGCGCCTCGGCGGAGTGCGGCGAGGCGTGCAGCACGTAGTTGCCGATGTCGCCCGCGAGGCCGCACGCGCCGAGGTGCAGGCGGCGGTCGATCGCGATGGCGCCGCCCACCCCGGTGCCGAGGAAGACGCAGATCACATGGCGCGCCTTGCGCGCGGCGCCGAGCTCGAGCTCGCCGTAGAGCGCGGCCTGTACGTCGTTGGCTACGAACGTCTTCGCGCCCGTGAGCTTCTCGAGCCGAGCGCGGAACGCATAATCCTCGAGGAAGCGGATGTTGGGCGAGGAGCGCACGATACCCTCGCGCATGTCGATGTCGCCGGCGCATCCGACGCCGACCGCGCGCACGCCGAGGCCGCGCTTCTTCGCTTGCTGCATCAACCCGGCCACGGCCTTCTTCCACCCTCGCGTGAACGCCTTCTCCGCGCCCCGATCGGGATGGGTGCGCAACTTTTCCTGCGCCACGACCTCGAAACGCTCGTCGAAGAGCGCGTATAAGCTCTTCGTGCCGCCGATGTCGATGCCGAGGGTCGCTCGCCGCTGTTCCTTCGCCAAGACATGGGCCCCGAGGTGGATGTTCCGGACAGACCCCCAACAACGCCGCCCGTTCCATGCGCTATACCGCCATCGCACTCGACTTCGACGGCACCATCGCCCACGACGGCGTGGTGCCGCCCCACGTGGTGGACGCGCTCGCGCGCCTGCGCGATACCGGGCGCAAGCTCCTCCTCGTCACCGGCCGCGAGTTGGACGAGCTGCTCTCGGTCTTCCCGGAGGTGCGGCTCTTCCATCGGGTCGTGGCCGAGAACGGCGCGCTCCTCTACCGGCCGGAAAGCGGCGAGCGCGAACCGCTCGGCGATCCGCCGCCGCGGGAGTTCGTCGATCGCCTCAGGCAGCGCGGCGTTCCGGTGTCGGTCGGCCTTTCCATCGTCGCGACCGTGGTGCCCCACGAGACCACCGTGATCGCGGTCATCAAGGAGCTGGGCCTCGAGCGCCAGGTGATCTTCAACAAGGGCGCCGTGATGGTCCTGCCCGCGGGCGTCACGAAGGCGAGCGGGCTCGCCATCGCGCTGGCGGAGCTCGCGCTTTCGCCGCGCAACCTCGTGGCGGTGGGCGACGGCGAGAACGACCATGCCCTGCTCGATTCGGCCGAGTACTCCGTGGCGGTGGCGAACGCGATCGAGACCCTCAAGATGAAGGCGGACCGCGTCACGCGCGAGACGCACGGCGACGGCGTGCTCGAGGTCGTCGCCGACCTCATCGAGTGCGACCTCGCGCGCACTCCACCGCGCGCCGAGCGCCGCACCCTGCTCCTCGGACGCGACGCGCGCGGCGCGCCGCTCGCGCTACCCACCGCGGGCGTCTCGATGGTGATCGCGGGCGAGCCCGCGAGCGGGAAGACCGCGATCGTGATGGGCCTCGTCGAGCGCGCGCGCGCCATGGGCTACCAGTTCTGCGTGATCGACACGCGCGGCCACTACCTCGACTTCGTGCCCGCCGTCGCGATCGGAAGCGGCGAGCATCCGCCCGCGATGCTCGAGGTGCTCACCGCCCTCGAGAAGCCGGAGATCAGCACGGTGGTATCGCTCGCGGGACTCGCCGAGGGCGAGCGGCCGCGCTTCATCACGGATCTCGTGCGACGCCTCGGCGCGCTGCAGGAGACGACCGGGCGGCCGCACTGGATCGTGATCGACGAGGCGCAGCACGCGCTGCCCGCGCGCGGCCTCAAGGACGAGGTGGCGATCGCCGCGGCGGAGAACATGGTCTACGTTTCCTGCGACGCGAGCCGCCTGCCGCCCGACCTCCTCGCGGCCGCGAACGCGATCGTCGCGTGCGGAGCCGGCGCGGGCGCCGCGCTCGAGGCGCTCGCGCGCGCGATCGAGGTGCCGGCGCCGCCCGAGGCGCTGCGCGAGCCGCGGCCGGGCGAGGCGCTGGTGTGGTCGCGCCGCTCCGGCGAGGCGCCGGTGCTCGTGGAGGTCGCGCCGCCCGGCAAGGCGAAGGACCGCGAGCGCGTCGACGTAGGACGGCTCCTACGGCGCGCGTGAGCGCGATGGGCGATCATCGGGATCTGGCGGCGCGTCGTGCGCGCACGGAAATCTTGCCCATCGCGCCCGGTCGAACAACCTCAACAAACGACTCCGCGAAAGAACCGCCGATGGCGCGCACCACGAACGAGCTCCACACGACCCACGCCGGGCGCCCGGGCTTGCCGCGCGCGATTCCCGACCGTTCCACCATGGCGCAGCTCGCGCGCCAGACCGTCGCCGTGGTGCTCGCCGGCGGCCGCGGCGCGCGCCTCGGTCCGCTCACCGCCGGGCGAGCGAAGCCGGGCGTACCGTTCGGAGGCAAGTTTCGCATCATCGACTTCGCGCTCTCCAACTGCATCAATTCGGGCATCCGCAGGATCGGGGTCGCGACGCAGTACCATTCGCACGGGCTCATCAACCACGTGCAGAAGGGCTGGTCGTTCCTCGATGGCCGGTTCAACGAGTTCATCGAGCTCCTGCCCGCGCAGCAGAGCCACAATTCCGATTGGTATAAAGGCACCGCGGACGCCGTGTACCAGAACCTCGAGGTGCTGCGCCGCCACGCGCCGCGCTACGTGCTGGTGCTCGCGGGGGACCACATCTACAAGATGGACTACGCTTGCATGCTGTACGAGCATGTCGACCGCGACGCCGACATGACGGTCGGTTGCGTCGAGGTGCCGGTCGAGGAAGCGGCGGGCCAGCTCGGGGTGATGGAAGTGGACAAGGGCTATCGCGTGATGGGCTTCGAGGAAAAGCCGCGCGAGCCGCGCACCATTCCCGGCAAGGCGGGCTGCGCGCTCGGCAGCATGGGCATCTACGTGTTCAACGCGGAGTTCCTCTACGACGAGCTGGTGGACGACGCCGTGGACGAGGAATCGGGCCACGACTTCGGGCACGACCTCATTCCGCGGCTGTTGCGCAACCAGGCGCGCGTCTACGCGCACCGCTTGCAGGACAGCTGCGCGCAGTTCACCGACGGGCGCCCCTATTGGCGCGATGTGGGCACCGTGGACGCCTTCTGGGAAGCGAACCTCGAGCTCACGCGCGTCTCGCCGGCCCTGAACCTCTACGACGACGCGTGGCCGATCTGGACCTTCCAGGAGCAGCTGCCGCCGGCGAAGTTCGTGTTCGACGAGGAAGGGCGCCGCGGCGCGGCGATCGATTCGATGGTCTCGGGCGGCTGCATCGTGAGCGGCTCGACGATCCGCAATTCGCTGCTCTTCTCCCGCGTGCGCGTGCACAGCTACTGCACGGTGAACGAGGCGGTGCTGCTTCCCGAGGTGGAGGTGGGCCGCGGCGCGATCCTCTCGCGCGTCGTGGTCGACCAGGGCACGCGCATCCCGCCGGGGCTGCGCGCGGGCGTGGATCCAGACGAGGACCGCAAGCGCTTCCACGTGACCGACAAGGGCGTGACGCTCATCACGCCCGCGATGCTCGGCCAGCCCCAGCAGCACCTCCATTGAGCGTCGATCTCGCAAGCGGCGCCACGGCGATGCTGACCGAGCACGACATCTATCTTTTCAAGGAAGGCACGCACGCGAACCTCTACCGGAAGCTGGGATGCCAGCTTTCCCCGGAGGGCGGCGCGCACTTCGCGGTGTGGGCGCCGAACGCGCGCGCGATCTCGGTGATCGGCGACTGGAACGGCTGGAAGCCCGGCGTCGACGTGCTGCACCCGCGCTGGGACCAGTCGGGAATCTGGGAAGCCGACGTGGGCGCAGTGCGCGCGGGCCACGCGTACAAGTACTCGATCACCAACGTCTACGGGCAGCGCGAGGACCGCGCCGACCCGTTCGCCTTCTACACCGAGGTCGCGCCGGCGAGCGCCTCGCGCGCGTGGTCGCTCGACCACGAGTGGGCCGATGCGCAATGGATGCGCACCCGCGCGCGGCACAACGCGCTCGATGCGCCGTTCGCGGTCTACGAGGTGCACCTCGGCTCGTGGCGGCGCTCGAGCGGCGACCGGCTCCCCACGTACCGCGAGATCGCCGAGCCGCTCGCCGAGTACGTGCAGTGGCTGGGCTTCACGCACGTGGAGCTCATGCCGATCACCGAGCACCCGTTCTACGGCTCGTGGGGCTACCAGACGACCGGCTACTTCGCGCCCACCTCGCGCTACGGCACGCCGCAGGATTTCATGCACCTCATCGAGGTGCTCCATCGCAACGGCATCGGCGTGATCCTCGACTGGGTTCCCTCGCACTTCCCGGACGACCCGCACGGCCTCGCCCGCTTCGACGGCACGCACCTCTACGAGCACGCCGACCCGCGCCTGGGCTTCCACCCGGAATGGAAGAGCGCGATCTTCAACTACGGGCGCCACGAGGTGCGCGCGTTCCTCGCCTCGAGCGCGCACTTCTGGCTCGAGAAGTACCACATCGACGGGGTGCGCGTGGACGCGGTCGCCTCGATGCTGTACCTCGACTACGGCCGCAAGGCGGGCGAGTGGATCCCGAACGCGTACGGCGGCAAGGAGAACCTCGAGGCGATCACGTTCCTCAAGCAGCTGAACGTGGGCATCGGGCGCGACTTTCCCGACACGCGCACAATCGCGGAGGAATCGACCGCCTGGCCGCAGGTGTCGCGCCCGGTGCACACGGGCGGGCTGGGCTTTTCGATGAAGTGGAACATGGGCTGGATGCACGACACGCTCGACTACTTCTGCCGCGACCCGATCCACCGGCGCTACCACCACTCCGGGCTCACGTTCTCGCTGTGGTATGCGTTCTCGGAGAACTTCATCCTGCCGCTCTCGCACGACGAGGTGGTGTACGGCAAGCGCTCGCTCATCGACAAGATGCCCGGCGACCGCTGGCAGAAGTTCGCGAACCTGCGGCTCCTCTACGGCTACATGTGGACGCATCCGGGCAAGAAGCTGCTCTTCATGGGCGGCGACATCGGCCAGTGGCGCGAGTGGCATCATGAACGCGGCCTCGACTGGGAGCTCACGCACGAGACCGACCACGCCGGCGTGCAGCACTGGCTGCGCGACCTCAACCGCGCCTACCGGGACATCCCCGCGATGCACGAGGTCGACTTCTCCCCCGACGGCTTCCAGTGGGTCGACATGAACGACAGCGACGACAGCGTGATCACGTACCTGCGCCTCGCGAAGTCCGGCTCGCCCGTGCTCGTCGTGTGCAACTTCACGCCCATCGTGCGCCGCGGCTACCGCGTCGGCGTGCCGCTTCCGGGACGCTGGCGCGAGGTGCTCAACTCCGACGCGCCGTTCTACGGTGGCAGCGGCGTGGGCAACCTCGGCGGCGTGGAAGCACGGCCGGAGCCGCGCCACGGACGGGCGCATTCGCTCGAGCTCACGCTCCCGCCGCTCGCCTTCTCCCTCTTCGCGCCCGAGGCCGCGCCGTGAACGACCTTTCCTCGCGCGGCGCGGTTCGCGAGACACTCGCCCCATCGGCCATCGTCGAGAGCGTGGCTCCCCAGGTGGACGGCGGGCGCTTCGCGGTGAAGCGCACGGCGGGCGAGGAAATCGTGGTGAGCGCGGACTGCTTCGCCCACGGGCACGAGCGCGTGCGCGCGGAGCTTCGCTGGCGCGGCCCGGGCGACACGACGTGGAACGGCATGGCGATGGAACCGCTCGGCAACGATCGCTGGAGCGCGCGCTTCGTCGTGGACCGCATCGGCTTCTGGCAATACGGCGTGGTGTGCTGGATCGACCACCTCGCCACATGGCGCGAGGGCTTCCTGCGCCGCACCGATCCGGCGGACCTGCGCGTGCACGCGCTCGTGGGCAGCGACCTCGTCGCCGAGAGCATCGCGAACGCGGAAGGCCGCGCACGCGAGGAGCTGATCCGGTGGGCGCGGATGCTGCGCGAGGAGACGGACCCGCGCAAGCTGCACGAGCTCGCGATGGACGAGTCGCGCCTCGCGCTCGCCCAGCTGCACGCGCCGCGCGCGGGTGCGGCGCAATCGCTGAGCCTGCCCGCCTGGGTCGACCGCGAGCGCGCGCGCTTCTCGAGCTGGTACGAGTGCTTCCCGCGCTCGATGGCGCGCGAGCCCGGGAAGCACGGCACGTTCGCCGACGTCGAGGCGAACCTCGATCGCATCCAGGCCATGGGCTTCGATGTGCTGTACCTGCCGCCGATCCATCCGATCGGACGCACGCAGCGCAAGGGCCGCAACAACTCCACCGTGGCCGAGCCGGGCGACGTCGGAAGCCCCTGGGCGATCGGCGCGCGCGAGGGCGGCCACACCGCGATCCACCCCGAGCTGGGCAACCACGAGGATTTCCGAAGCCTGGTCGCCGCGGCGAAGGACCGCGACATGGAGATCGCGCTCGACATCGC
>Ga0068855_100005427_pt1 | contig 15552 bp, 17 predicted proteins | sample KBSCornC52_FD_66592 | JGI IMG/M metagenome (GOLD analysis project Ga0068855, IMG submission 66592) | Corn rhizosphere microbial communities from Kellogg Biological Station, Michigan, USA - KBS Corn C5-2 | ecosystem: Host-associated > Plants > Roots > Rhizosphere > Soil ...
TTCGCGTTCCTCGCGCTGGCCGTCTACTACTTCGTCGGCGTCGACCAGGGCATGACCTCGGTGTTCGGCAACAACACCGACATCCACGAGTTCATGCACGACGCGCGGCACTTCCTCGGCTTCCCCTGCCACTGACACCTAGGACGTGGAGCAGAAGCTCGTCCTGCGCGGCCTGCTCGCCGGCGCCCTCGCCGGATTGGTCACCTTCCTGTTCGCGCGCATCTTCGCCGAGCCGGTCATCCAGAAGGCGATCGACTACGAGGGCGCCCGCGACGCCGCCCAGGACGCCCTGAACAAGTCGGCCGGGCACGAGGAACACGCCGAGGTCTTCACCCGCACGGTGCAGGCCAACCTCGGCCTCGGCGCGGGACTGATCCTGTTCGGCGCGGCGATGGGTGTGCTGTTCGCCATCGCCTACGTCGTGTGCCTCGGCCGGGTCGGCCGATTGCAGCCGCGCTCGATCGCGCTGGCCGTTGCCGGGGGCGCGTTCCTCGCGCTCTACCTCGTGCCGTTCCTGAAGTACCCGGCCAACCCGCCGGCCATCGGCCACCCGGACACGATCAAGCAACGCGGCGCGCTGTACCTGGTCATGGTCGGCACCTCCGTGGTGCTGCTGGTCGCCGCCGTGGTCTTCGGCCGCTGGCTCACCCGGCGCTACACGGTGTGGACGGCGACCCTCCTGGCCGGGGCGGCGTTCGTCGTGGCCGCCGGGCTGGTGGCGTGGCTGATGCCCTCGTACGGCGACCTGGCGTTCAACAAGGCCAACTTCCCCGGCCAGTCGACCGAGACGCCGCCGCCGTTGAAGGACGCCGCCGGGCACATCGTCTTCCCGGGCTTCCCGGCCGACGTGCTGTTCCGGTTCCGGCTCTACTCGGTCGCCGCGCAGGCGCTGCTGTGGGGCGTGCTCGGGCTCGTCTTCGCCCCGCTCGCCGACCGGGTCGTCCGGCCGGCGATGCGGTCGTCCGAGCCGCTCGTGGCCGCCTGACGCCCGTCAGAGCAGGACGCAGTCGCCGCACTTGCCGGAGTGCGGCACCCGGTAGAACAGGCAGCAGCTGGCCCGGGTGAATAACCGGTCCGCGCCGAAGCGGCCGGCCTCGTGCAACGGACCGGGCGCGGCCAGCAGGTCGGCAACGAACGCCACCGGGTCGATCAGCAGGGACGCGCCGGAGCGACGCAGCATCGAGGCCGCCCCGGCCAGCGCCGACGCGACGTTGCCCCACAGCACGATGCGGGACACGCCGAAATCCGCGAACGCGTCGACGACCGGCTCCACCAGCGGCTCGAGCACCGCCGAATCGAACGTGGCACCGGGGGCCGTCTCGAGGTCGCGCACCGCGATGGGTACCGGCCCGCCGTCCACCGGCTGCCAGTGGACGTCCACCAACGACGGGACGGCGCCGTCCAGCGCGACCGCACCCAACGCCGGCGCGACCAGCCGGGAGACGAACCCGAGCTGGTGGATCGACGCCGCCACGCGCTCCTCGACGGTTGACCCGGCCCGGCGCTCCAACTCGCGGCGCACGTGAGCCACGCGCTCGGGCAGGGCCGCCGGCAGGTCGGCGAGCGGACGCCAGCCCGGGCCGTCCACGCCGACCGTGAGGGCGAAGTACGGGCCGAGCGCCGAGAGCCGGGCCGGCCGGTCTGCGTCGAGCACGCCGTTCACCCTCGCACGGGTTGTGAGAGCATTCGCAACGACGGTCGGAGAGGAACCCGGTGCGAATCCGGGGCGGTCCCGCCACTGTGACCGGACACCGGGTACGCCGGGGTCCGGGAGCCAGGACGTCTCCGTCGTGCCGTGCGGCGCTCCCGCCGTGCGGTCGTCGCCGTCGGCGGGCGCGGACACCCGCCGGGTGAGGTGCAGACTTCGTGCCCGAGTTCCCGTTCTCCGCGGTCGTCGCCATGGACGACCTGCGCCTGGCGCTCGTCCTCAACGCCGTGTCGCCCGCCATCGGTGGCGTGCTCGTGCGCGGTGAGAAGGGGACGGCCAAGTCGACCGCCGTCCGCGCGCTCACCGCCGTGCTGCCGCCGGTGGAGGTCGTGCCCGGCTGCCGGTTCTCCTGCGACCCGGCACACCCCGATCCGCGCTGTCCGGACGGCCCGCACGACGGCGCGCGCGGCGAGACCCGGCCGGCCCGGCTGGTCGAGCTGCCGGTCGGGGCGACCGAGGATCGCCTCACCGGCGCCCTCGACGTCGAGCGTGCGCTGACCGAGGGCGTCACCGTCTTCTCGCCCGGCCTGCTGGCCGCTGCGCACCGGGGCGTCCTCTACGTGGACGAGGTCAACCTGCTGCACGACCACCTCGTCGACCTGCTGCTCGACGCCGCCGCGCTCGGCACGAACTACGTCGAGCGCGAGGGCGTGTCGGTGCGGCACGCGGCCCGGTTCCTGCTCGTAGGGACGATGAACCCCGAGGAGGGCGAGCTGCGCCCCCAGCTGCTCGACCGCTTCGGCCTCACGGTCGAAGTGGCTGCGCCGCGCGAGCCGTTGCTGCGGGCGGAGGTCGTGCGCCGGCGGCTCGCGTACGACGCCGACCCGGACGCCTTCGCCTACGCCTTCGCCGAGGACGAGACCGCCCTCGCCGACGCGATCGTCGCCGCCCGCGAGCTGCTGCCGAAGGTCGAGCTGGACGACGCCGCGCTGGAGACCATCGCCGCCGTCTGCGCCGCGTTCGAGGTGGACGGCCTGCGCGCCGACATCGTCACCGCGCGCGCCGCCGTTGCCCACGCCGCGTGGACGGGCCGCACCAGCGTCACCCGGGAGGACATCCGGGCCGCCGCCCGGCTGGCCCTGCCGCACCGGCGCCGGCGCAACCCGTTCGACGCGCCGGGGTTGGACGAGGCGCGCCTCGACGAGGTGCTGGGCGAGGACGAGCCGGAGCCCGAGCCGCCCGGCGGCAGTGCGGAGCCGGACGCCGAGTCGACCCCGGAGGCCGCCCCGGTTTCGTCCCCCGAGCCCACGCCCGAGCCGACGTCCGAGCCCAACCCCGAGCCCCACCCCGAGCCCCACCCGGGTGATCAACTGCCGAATTCGGCGGCTGGGCAACCGGAATCGGCAGTTGATCAAGCGACCGGCGCCGCCGGCGAGCGCGTCACCGCCCCGGGCGAGACGTTCTCGGCCCGCCACCTCGAGGTCCCCGGCGTCGGGGCCGGCCGGGCCGGGCGCCGCTCGCGGGCCGAGACCGAGTCCGGGCGGACGGTCGGCTCCCGCTGGCCGGCCGGGCGCCTCCAGCACCTGCACCTGACCGCGACCCTGGCCGCTGCCGCACCGCACCAGCGGGCGCGGGGCCGGGCCGGCACCGGGCTCGTGCTGCGCCGGGACGACCTGCGCGAGGCGCGCCGGGAGGGCCGCGAGTCGAACCTCGTCTTGTTCGCCGTCGACGCGAGCGGGTCGATGGCCGCCCGCGCCCGCATGGCCGCGGTCAAGGGAGCAGTGCTCTCGCTCCTCCTCGACGCCTACCAGCGGCGGGACAAGGTCGGGCTGATCACGTTCCGCGGCGCCGGCGCCGAGCTGGCGTTGCCGCCGACGTCCTCGGTCGAGGCGGCGGCGGCCCGGTTGGCCGTGCTGCCCACCGGCGGCCGCACCCCGCTGGAGGCCGGGCTGTTGCTCGCCGCCGCCACCCTGGAGCGGGAACGGCTGCGCGACCCGCTGCGCCGGCCGCTGCTGGTCGTGGTGACGGACGGCCGCCACACCAGCGGCGGCGATCCGGCCCGGGCCGCGCAGCTGCTGCGGCACAAGGGGATCGCCAGCGTGGTCGTCGACTGCGAGTCGGGCCCGGTACGGCTCGGCCTGGCCGTCGACCTGGCCACCCAGCTCGGTGGGCTCGGCCTGCAGCTGGACGAACTCGGGCAGCTCGCGGACTCGGTGCGTGGACTGCGGGAGGTGGCCTGATGCCCCAGGGCGTCCCCACGACCGTTCCGGACGACGGGCTCACCACCCGGCAGCGCCGCAACCGGCCGCTGCTGATCGTCCACACCGGCGAGATGAAGGGGAAGTCGACCGCGGCCTTCGGGCTGGCGCTGCGCGGCTGGAACCAGGGCTGGGGGATCGGCGTCTACCAGTTCGTCAAGAGCGCGAAGTGGCGCGTCGGCGAGGAGGCCGCCTTCAAGGCGCTCGGGCGGCTGCACGAGGAGACCGGCGAGGGCGGGCCGGTCGCGTGGCACAAGATGGGCGAGGGCTGGTCGTGGATCCAGCGCGGCCCCGATGAGGACCACGCCGCCAACGCCCGCGAGGGCTGGGAGCAGATCAAGCGCGACCTCGCGGACGAACGCTTCGGCCTCTACGTCCTCGACGAGTTCACCTACCCGCTCAAGTGGGGCTGGATCGAGGTCGAGGACGTCGTCGAGACGCTGCGGGCCCGCCCCGGCTTCCAGCACGTCGTGATCACCGGACGGGACGCCGCGCCGGCCTTGGTCGAGGCGGCCGACCTCGTCGTCGAGATGACGAAGGTCAAGCATCCGATGGACGCCGGCCAGAAGGGCCAGCGGGGCATCGAATGGTGACGATTCCCCGAGTGGTGATCGCCGCGCCGGCCAGCGGGCAGGGCAAGACGTCGGTCGCCACCGGCCTGCTCGGCGCGTTGCGGGCTCGCGGGCGAACGGTCTCGCCGCACAAGGTGGGGCCTGACTACATCGACCCGGGGTACCACGCCCTCGCCGCCGGCCGTCCGGGGCGCAACCTCGACCCGTGGCTCGTGGGCGAGGAGCTGATCGCGCCGCTGTTCGTGCACGGCGCGACCACGCCGATCACCGCCGACATCGCCGTCATCGAGGGAGTGATGGGGTTGTTCGACGGCGCGTCGGGCCACGGCGAGTTCGCGTCCACCGCGCACGTCGCCAAGCTGCTGCAGGCGCCCGTCCTGCTCGTCGTCGACGCCACCGGCGTCGCCCGCTCGGTCGCTGCGCTCGTCCAGGGCTTCGTCGCCTACGACCCGGCGCTGCGCGTCGCCGGCGTGATCCTCAACCGGGTCGGCAGCCCGCGGCACGCGGAGTTGCTGCGCGAGGCCGTCGAGTCGGTCGGCGTCCCGGTCGTCGGCGTCGTCCACCGTCGCGATTCGCTGGCCGTGCCATCCCGCCACCTGGGGCTGGTGCCGGCGGCCGAGCGCTCCGCCGCCGCGCAGGCGACGGTCGCCGAATTGGCCGACGTCGTCGCCGCCGGTGTCGATCTGGACGCGGTCGAGCGCCTCGCCGCCACGGCGCCGCCGCTGCCGGCCACGGACCCGATCGCCGAACCGAGAGCACCGCTCACCCGGATCGCCGTCGCGGCCGGGCCGGCGTTCACCTTCGGCTACGCCGAGCAGGCCGAGCTGCTGGCCGCGGCCGGTGCCGAGGTCGTCTCGTTCGACCCGACGCGGGACGAGCACCTGCCGGACGGCATCGCCGGGCTCGTCATCGGTGGCGGTTTCCCCGAGGTGCACGCCGCCGACCTCAGCGCCAACGAGAGCCTGCGCACCGAGATCGGTGCTCTCGCTCGCTCGGGGGCGCCGATCGCGGCCGAGTGCGCCGGGCTGCTGTACCTCGCGCAGCGGCTGGACGGGCGGCCGATGTGCGGCGTGCTGGACGTCGAGGCCACGATGACCGACCGCCTCACCCTCGGTTACCGGGAGGCGGTCGCTCCGGGGGACTCGGTGCTCGCTGCCGCCGGCACCCGGGTGCGCGGGCACGAGTTCCACCGCACGCGCTGCACGCCGGCGGCCGGCGCGCGACCGGCGTGGCAGTGGGGACGGGATGGTGCGGACGGGTTCGTGGACGGCAACCTGCACGCCTCGTACCTGCACCTGCACTGGGCCGGCACCCCGCGGATGGCCGAGCGGTTCGTTGCCGCGGCCACGCGCGAGGTGGCGCGATGAACCTCGCGCACCACGGTGATCAGGACGTCGCGCCCGGCCTCGTCGACCTGGCCGTGAACGTGCGCCCGGGCACGCCGCCGGAGTGGCTGCGGCAGCGGCTGGCCGAGGTCGACCTCGCGACGTATCCGGACCAGCAGGCGGCCGTGGCCGCGGTGGCGGAACGGCACGGTGTCGCCCCCGAACAGGTGTTGCTGACGGCGGGGGCGGCCGAGGCGTTCGTGCTCGTAGCCCGCGCACTGCGGCCGCGGCACGCCCTCGTCGTGCATCCGCAGTTCACCGAGCCCGAGCTGGCCCTGAGGGCCGGCGGCCACCCGGTGCGCCGGCTGGTGCTACCGGCGCCGTACGTCCTCGAGCCGCGGCGCGTCGCCGACGACGCCGACCTCGTGGTGATCGGCAACCCGACCAACCCGACCTCGGTACTGCACCCCGCGGCAACGTTGCGGGCCTTGCTACGCCCTGGCCGGCTGCTCGTCGTGGACGAGGCGTTCATGGACACCGTGCCGGGAGAGTCGGAGTCGGTGAGCGGCGAGAGCGGTGCTCTCGTCGTCCGCAGCCTGACCAAGACGTGGGGTCTCGCCGGCCTGCGCATCGGCTACGCCGTCGGTGACGCGGACATCGTGGAGCGGCTGCGGGCCGTCCAACCGCACTGGCCGGTCAGCTCGCCGGCACTGGCGGCGGCCGTCGCCTGCTCCGCCCCAGCGGCGGTGGCCGAGGCGGACGCAGCCGCCCTCGTGCTGGTCGCGCGGCGCGCCCACCTCGTCAAGGAGCTCGACGCCATCGACGGGGTCGAGGTGGTCGGCGAACCGGCAGCGTCGTTCGTCCTGCTGCGCACCGCCCGTCCTGAACTCTGGAATTCGTTGCGGGACAAGGGTTTTGCCGTCCGCCGGGCCGACACCTTCCCGGGTCTCGGAGCCGAATGGATCCGCGTTGCTGTCCGGGACGAGCAGACCTCCACCGCCTTCGCCGACGCCCTCCGGGAGTGCCTGTGGACGTGACCGACGCGATCCGCACCCGCCGCGACGTGCGGCGCGGGTTCCGCCTCGACCCGGTGCCGGACGCCGTGCTGACCCGCGTCCTGGATGCCGCCCACCACGCGCCCAGCGTCGGCTTCTCCCAACCGTGGGACTTCCTCATCCTGCGCGACCGCGCCGTCCGCGAACGCGTGCAGCGCATCGTCCACCGCGAACGCGACCGGTACGCGGCGTCGCTGCCGGCCGCGCGGGCCCGCGCCTTCGCCGGCCTGAAGGTGGAGGCGATCCTCGAGACGCCGGTGAACGTCGTCGTCACGAGTGACCCGACCCGCGGCGGCCGGCACGTCCTCGGCCGGCAGACGCAGCCGCAGATGGCCGCGTTCTCGACGGCGTGCGCGGTGCAGAACCTGTGGCTGGCCGCGCGCGCCGAGGGGCTCGGCGTCGGGTGGGTCAGCTTCTTCGACGAGCGGGAGCTCGCGGCCGAGCTCGGGCTGCCGGCGCACGTCGAGATCGTCGCGTACCTCTGCGTGGGGTACGTGGACGAGTTCGCCGCCGAGCCGGAGCTGGCCGGGGCCGGCTGGGCGCGTCGGCGGCCGCTCGGCTGGGCGGTCCACCAGGAGGCGTGGGGGCGGCGCGGGCTGCCCGGCGAGGAGGTCGGTTCGGTGCTGGAGCAGACGCTGGCCGAGATTCGTCCGCTCGACGCGGCGTCGGTGAACGCCGCGCGTGAGCGGCAGGGTCGCCTTACCAAGCCGGCCGGCTCGCTCGGCGTGCTCGAGGACGTGTCGGTGCAGCTGGCCGGGTTGGCCGGGCAGTGCCCGCCGCCGTTGCCGGAGCCGGCCGCGGTGGCCGTGTTCGCCGCCGACCACGGCGTGCACGCGCAGGGCGTGACTCCGTGGCCGCAGGAGGTCACCGCGCAGATGGTCGCGAACTTCCTGGCCGGGGGAGCGGTGATCAACGCCCTGGCGGCGCAGGTCGGCGCCGAGGTCGCGGTGGTCGACGTCGGTGTGGCGGCCGAACTCGAAGCGGTGCCCGGGCTGCTGCCGCGCAAGGTCCGTCGCGGCACGCGGGACATGACCGCCGAACCGGCGATGACCCGCGAAGAGGCCCAGCAGGCGATCGAGGTCGGCATCGAGATCGCCCGGGATCTCGTGGCGGCCGGCAACCGTTGCCTGCTCACCGGCGACATGGGCATCGCCAACACGACCGCGTCGGCCGCGCTCATCGCCGCGTTCACCGGCGCCTCGGCCGCGACCGTCACCGGTCGCGGCACCGGCGTCGACGACGAGACGCTGGCCCGCAAGGTGGACGTCGTGGAGCGCGCGCTCGCCCGGCACCGGCCCGACCCGACCGACCCGCTCGGCGCGCTTGCGGCGGTGGGCGGTCTCGAGCACGCCGCCATCGCCGGCTTCCTGCTCGGCGCCGCCGCCACGCGCACCCCGGTCGTCCTCGACGGCGTGATCGCCGGCTCGGCCGCGTTGGTCGCGCAAGCCCTCGCTCCGGACTCGGTGGGCGCCATGGTCGCCGGGCACCGCTCGGTCGAGCCGGGCGCCTCGGTCGCGCTGGCCGCGTTGGAGCTCACGCCGCTGGTCGACCTCGACCTGCGGCTCGGTGAGGGCTCGGGGGCCGCGCTGGCCCTGCCGCTGCTGCAGAGCGCTGTCCGAGTGCTGCGGGACGTCGCGACCTTCGACTCCGCCGGGGTCACCGAGAAGTGAGGACGCTCGTCCTCGGCGGCAGCCGCTCGGGCAAGTCGACCTTCGCCGAAGCACTGCTGTCGCACGAGGCCGCCGTCGACTACGTGGCGACGGCGGTGCGTGACGTGACCGACCGCGAGTGGGCCGATCGCATCGCGGCTCACCAGGACCGGCGGCCGAAGACCTGGCGCACGGTCGAGACCGGCGACGTTGCGATGGTGCTGCTGGCGGACGGACCGGCCGTGCTGGTCGACTCGGTGACGACCTGGCTGGCCCGGGTCATGGACGAGTGCCACGCGTGGTCGGGCCGGCACGAGCCGCGGCTGCGGGACCGGCTGGACGAGTTCGTCGAGGCGTGGGAGCTCATCGACCGGCGAGCCGTCTTGGTGAGCGACGAGGTGGGGCTCGGAGTCGTGCCCGAGACGCCGGCCGGACGGCTGTTTCGCGACGAGCTCGGGTCGCTCAACCAGCGTCTCGCCGCCGCCGCCGACGAGGTGGTGCTGGTCGTCGCCGGCCTGCCGCTCCGGCTGCGATGAGGGCGCTGGCGCGCTCGTTCGCGCTGTTCAGCGTCGTCCCGTCCGGACGGCACGGCGAGCTCACCCGCGCTGACGCCGTGGCCGCGCTGCGCTGGTTGCCGCTGGTCGGCGCCGCCCTCGGGGCCGTCGCTGGATTGCCGCTCGTCGCGGTTCGGGAGTGGGCGCCGCATGCCACCGTTCTGGGAGCAGTGCTCTCGGTTTGCCTGTTGGTGCTGTTGACCCGGGCGCTGCACCTGGACGGCCTGGCCGACACGGTCGACGGCCTCGGCTCGCGGGCACCGGCCGCCCGGGCCCTCGAAATCATGCGCGCCTCGGACATCGGCCCGTTCGGAGTGCTGGCGCTCGTCCTCGTGCTGCTGGTCGACGTCGCCGCCTTGACCGCTTTGCCCGGCGGTCGCTGGGCCCCGGTCGCCGCGCTCGCGCTGGCCGCGGCCACCGGCCGGGTGGGGGTGCTGGCCGGCGCGCACCGGCGCGTCCCCCCGGCGCACGGCAGTGGCTTCGGATCGTTCGTCGCCGGCTCCGTCGGCACCCCGCTGCTCGCCGGCGCCGTGGTCGTCCTGCTCGCCGCCGCGGCGGCCGGACGGGCCGTGGGCTGGGTCGTCGCTCCGGCGATCGGGCTGGTGCTGGACGCGGGGTTCCTCGCCCATGTCGTGCGGCGCCTCGGCGGCGTCACCGGCGATGTGTTCGGAGCGCTCGTCGAGCTGGGCACCGCGGCCACCTTGGCCACGCTCGGGCTCGCGCTGAGCTGAACCGGCGCTCCCGGCACTGGCGGGCCGAACGCCCCTTCCTCGATATGCGTGAATTGGGCGATCGTGGACGCGTGCCCGAGCACCTCGGCCGCGGACTCACGTTCGTCGGACTGGTGGCGCACAACGTGGTCGGCAAGAAACTGCGGTTGGCGTTCTCGTCGCTGGCCGTCGCCATCGGCGTGATGACGGTCGTGACCTTCAGCGTCGTCAACCACAGCCTCCGCCAGACAGAACTGGCGATCATGCAGACGGGGCGCGCAGACTTCACGGTCGCGCAGAAGGGCACCTCCGACCTGCTCAACAGCACGATCGACCAGTCGGCTCTCGACGACGTCCTTCGCGAGTCAGGCGTCGCCGGCGCGACCGGCGTCCTGCTCGGCACGACGCACCTCAACTCGGCCAACCCTCTGTTCCTGGAGATTGGCATCCGGCCGCAGGACACCGCTGAGTTCGGGGTCACCGTCGTCTCGGGACGGGTGTTCGGTGCCGAGGCGGCAGGCGAGGTCATGCTCGGTTATCGCGCGGCTTCCAACCTGCACGCCCGCGTCGGTGACACGATCAAGCTGGACGGGACGTGGCGTCGGATCGTAGGCCTCTACTCGACCGGGCAGGCGTTGGGCGACGCCGGCGCCATGCTGCCGCTCGCGCCCTTCCAGGCCGCCCAACGGCAGCCGAGCGAGTACTCGCTGATCTTCGTCCGTGTCCGCGCCGGCACCGACCTGCCGCCGCTGCGCAAGCGGATCGAGGACGCGCACCCGCAACTGGTGACGATCCGCACGACGTCCGACTTCGGCCGGGCCGACCGCAGCCTGGCGCTTATCAACGCGGCCGACCGCGGCAGCGGCCTGCTGGCCATCCTCGTGGGCGCCGTGATCGTCATGACCACGTTGACAATCACCTTCGTCGAGCGCACCCGTGAGTTCGGCATCCTGGCCGCGATCGGGTGGTCGCGCCGTCGGGTTGTGGGCATGGTCATCGCTGAGGCGCTCTGCATCGGGCTGATCGGCGCAGCGGGCGGGGTGGGGCTGTCGTTCGCGGCGACGCAGGTGCTGGGCCAGCTGCCGAGCCTGGAAGGGATCCTGGACCCGGTCTACACGGCCCAGGCTTTCTGGCGGGCGATCTACACCGCCGGCGCGATGAGCCTGCTCGGCGGCCTGTACCCGGCCGGGCGAGCCGCGCGCCTCTCGCCCCTGGAGGCGTTGCGCCGTGAGTGAGCCCCTGGTCGCAGTGCGCAGCGTGTGCAAGGACTTCGACGACGGAGCCGTGCCGGCGTTGCGCGGGGTTGACGTGACCGTGGCGGAGGGCGAGTGGCTCGCCGTGACCGGGCCCTCGGGCTGCGGCAAGTCAACCCTGCTGCACCTGATCGCCGCACTGGACCGGCCGACGTCGGGGACCGTGACGGTCGGCGGCCAGGACCTGAGCCGGTTGCGCGACGCGGCGGCCTACCGTCGTACGCAGGTCGGGCTGGTGTTCCAGTTGCATGATCTCCTCCCGAACCTGACGGCCGGCCAGAACGTGGAGGTCGCCATGTTCGGATGCGAGCGGAGCCGCACGCGGCGCCGGGCGCGCGCCCGTCAACTGCTGGCCGACGTCGACCTCGCCGGCCGTGAGCAGCGGCAGCCGACCAAGCTGTCTGGCGGCGAGCGGCAGCGGGTCGCGATCGCTCGGGCGCTCGCCAACGACCCACCGCTGCTGCTGGCCGACGAGCCGACCGGCAACCTCGACAGCGTTGCCGTCCAGCGCGTCGTCGCGTTGCTGGAGCGGCTCCGCGCCGACAATCCGCGGCTGACGGTGATCATGGTGACGCACGATGGGTGGGTTGCTTCGCGGGCTGACCGGGTCGTCGAGTTGTGCGACGGCGTCGTAGTCGGCGAGTGGCGTCCGGATCACCGCCCCGATCACGGTGCGAACGAGATCGACCCGTCCGCTTCTTCAGTGGGTGACAGCGACGCCTGAGTGACGGAGATCAGGCAGGTCTGGCGGGCGGAGCAGACGATCCGGTTGGCGCCGAACGGTCCGGCGAGCACCTCGAGCCGGACCTGCACGACGCCGTCCTTATCGGCGGTGGCGGTCAACATGCCCGGCAGGTTGCAGTCCCCGGGGCCGGTCTTGGCACCCTTCTGCGCGCACTCGATGACGGTGTACGCCTGGCCCGGCGTGAACCCGGTGCCGCGCACCTGGATCAGCTGCCGATCGTGCAGCCCGATGTGGGGAGTCAGTCGCACGGCTGGTTGACCGTGCGCGGTGCTCGGCGATGCGGACGGGTCCGAGCTAGCCGGCCCGGGCGTGGACGGCGGGGACGACGCGCCGGAGGTGCCGCGCCGAACGACGTCCGAGCCTGAGCTGCCGCAGGCGGCCAGTGACGCTGCGACGAGCAATGCACCTGTGACCGCTACGCGCCGGGGGATGGCGCAGGGTCCGGTTCCGATCATCCGACTATCCCCCGAATCCGGCGATCGCCGGGACGGTGCGCCATCTCTCGGTTCGGCCGATCGATCCTCGACCGCACCTCCATCATGCCCCCGCTGATCGAATCCGGCGCCGGGCCCTTTGACCTCCGACCCGCCGCTCGGGCTCAGCTGAGCCGGTGTTCGGTCAGCTCGTCGGGGACACCGCCGTAGTGCCGATCCAGGACGTCCGTGAAGACCGACTCGTCCGGGGCGGCGCGGGCGAACAGGGTCATCGACGACCGCAGCTTGAGCGCATCGACGCTGCCGAAGACGGCCTCGGGCGGGTCGGCCGTCTCGGCGACGACACGGGCGCACTCGCGCAGCCGCTCCCCGAGTACCGGGTGCTCGAGGTATGCGCGCGCCTCGTCGAGTGAGTGGATGGCGTAGCGGCGGGCGGTCGGGCTGTGGCCCAAACCGTCCAGCTGCGGGAAGACGAACCACATCCAATGGCTGGTCTTGCGGCCGCGCCGCAGCTCCTCGTACGCGCGCTCGTACGTTCCGCCGGAGCGCTGCGCCTCGAGGAACCGGGCGAGGTCGAACGGGTCGTCGGCCATGCCGTCGATCCTGCCGCACGCCGGTGCGCGACGATGCGGGCGTGACGATGCCACCGCCGTCCGGCCGGCGCCGCAGCTGGGTGCACTACGGCGTGATGATGCCCGGGCTGCCGGAGCCGCACCGGTTCTTCACCGTCATGGTCATCGCCGGCACGCCCGGCGTGCGGTTGTTCGCCAACGACCATTTGATCACCACGTCGCCGGCCGACACCGCGTACGTCGTCTCGGCGACGTCCTCGATGACCCGCGACCAGTTCCGCGCCTACCCGATCGGGGCCGACTGCGACTTCGCGCCGGACGGCTCCCGGTTGCGGTTCGGGGACGACCTGACGATCGCCGGCCGGCTGCCGCGACTGGCCGTGCACCGCCGGCATGCCGAGGTGGAGGTCGTCCTCGAGCTGGACGTCAGCGACGTGACGACACACTTCGTCCGGCTGCCCGGCGTGTACCGGCACTGGAGCCGGCTGGCCCGCGCGCGGGGCCGCGTCGGCGACGTCGAGGTGGACGGGCCGTGCACCGTCGAGTACGCGGCCGGCGTCGGGCTGCACAGCCTGCTCGACCGCCGCCTGCCGGTGCACCTGCCGGCGTCGTTCTTCACGTACCACGTACTCAACGTCGACGCCGAGACCCAGCTGCTGTTCACCCGGGTGCTCGGGCCGGCCGGTGTGCCGGTACAGCGGGCGGTGCACGTGCGCACGCTGGCCGGGTCGTCAACCGTCCGGGCCGGCCACCGCTGGACGGCGCACGCGCACGACGAGCGCGTCACTCCGGACGGTCGCCGCATGCGCGTGCCGAGCCGGTTCAGCTGGCAGGCCGACGGCGCGCTGGTGCAGGGCACCGCGATCGGGGACTGGACGTACGGGCTCGGCGCCGGGTTCGTCGGCAGCTACGACTACGAGGGCACCTTCCGCGGCCGGCCGATCGGCGGGGTCGGGTACGTGGAGTACGTCGACCTGCGCTGAGCCGGCTACGGCCGTGGCCGGTGGATGCGGTCCCAGTTGAAGCGCACCCGCTACGCGATCCCGGCGAGGGCCAGCACCGCGATCATCACGACCGCGATGCCGCCCGGAACCGACGAGTCGACCGCCAGCCGAACTCCGAGGACGACCGACCACACGCACATTGCGGCGGCGAACAGCAGGACGGCGAGCAGGCCGTACCGCGTGCGGTTCGCGAGGCGTGCACCGTCCATACGCAAGATCCTTCCCCGCACACGCGCGACTTTGCACCCGGTGTGGTCGCTAATTCCGACCGTCCGGTCGGGATAGCGACCACACCGGGTGCAAAGTCGCGGGGCCAGCCGGAGCCTGCGGCGTGGCGTGCTTGCCCGTGGTTGCGCCGCCCGCGCGTGACCGTGTCATGATCGCGGCCATGGGCGCCTCGGGCTGGGACTACTTCGTGCCGTACCAGCAAGACGTGACGGCTGCTCTGCGCGAACTCCAGCAACGAGTCTTCGACGACGATGCGTTCTTCTGGTACCCGGAAGACGAGGACGAGCCGTTTCCGGCGCCGAAGCCTGGCACGCTCGGCGAACTGGAACGGATCAAGGAGACCGACGAGTTCTGGGAGGTCGGCACTCACTCGATCCTCGACCTCGATCGGGTGATCGGCCCCACCGAGGAGGATCACGACGGCACGCTGCGGGCCGCGCCGCGCGAGGAGATCGTGCGCCTGTTCGGCACCGCCATGCCGACGCGCACCCAGTTCGAAGCGGCGTACGACCGGGGAATGGGCGACGTGCCCTTCGCGCGCGGCTGGAGCGGCTTCTACCTCGTGCTCGCGGACGGCGAAGGTCACCCGTCGGAGATCGCTATCTGGGGCTACTCCGGCGACTGATGTGCTTCACGTCCCGTCCGCAACGCGACTTTGACTGCTCAGAGCACGCTGCGAGGGCCTCGCAGCGTGCTCTGAGCAGTCAAAGTCGCAAAGGGGGACAGACCACAGCAGCCCTCAGTGCAGGCCGCACTCCACCTTGCCGGTGCCCGACCACCGGCCGGCGCGGGCGTCCTCGCCCGGCTTGAGCCGCCGCGTGCACGGCCAGCAACCGATCGAGCCGTACCCGTCGAACAGCAACGGGTTGACCAGGATGCCGTTGTCGTTGATGTAGCGGTCGACGTCGTCCTGCGTCCATGCGGCGATGGGGTTCAGCTTGACCATCGAGCGCTGCTCGTCCCACTCGACGACCCGCACGTTCGCCCGCGTCGACGCCTCGTCGCGGCGCAGCCCCGAGGCCCACGCGACGTAGTCCTTCAGCGCGGCCCGCAGCGGCATGACCTTGCGCAGCGCGCAGCACTGGTCCGGGTTGCGCTCGTAGAGTCGCGCGCCGAAGGACGCGTCTTGCTGCTCGACGCTCTGCCGCGGGCTGATCGTGCGGATGTTCACCGGCAGCGTCGCCGCGACCGCATCACGCGTGCCGATCGTCTCGGCGAAGTGGTAACCGGTGTCGAGGAACAGCACGTCCACGCCGTCGCGCACCTTGGCCGCGAGGGACGGCACCACCGCGTCGGCCATCGACGAGGCGACCGCCCAGCGGGAGCCGAACTGCTCGTCGGCCCACGTCAGGATCTCGACCGCCGATGCTCCTTCGAGCTCGCGGCCAGCCTGTTCCGCGAGCGCCCGGAGTTCTTCTCGAGTGCTCAGAGCAACCATGCTTCGTCGGCTCGCGCCACGTAGGACGCGAACGCCTCGCCTCCTTCACGGCGTTCGAGGTAACCGCGAAGCACCCGCTCGATGTAATCGGGCGCCTCCTCCGCTGT
>Ga0068855_100005432_pt1 | contig 15544 bp, 10 predicted proteins | sample KBSCornC52_FD_66592 | JGI IMG/M metagenome (GOLD analysis project Ga0068855, IMG submission 66592) | Corn rhizosphere microbial communities from Kellogg Biological Station, Michigan, USA - KBS Corn C5-2 | ecosystem: Host-associated > Plants > Roots > Rhizosphere > Soil ...
CAACTACATCGACCTTCGCGATCGGACGCGCGGCTTTGACGGACTCGCGGCCTTCATCGCCAATCAAGCCTGGTTCGATGCAGGCGGCGGGAGTCCATCGCGAGCCTGGGTGTACGAGGTGAGCGGCAACTACTTCGACGTGCTCGGGCTTCAGCCCTATCTGGGCCGCTTCTTCCATGCTTCGGACGAGCACGGACCGGGCAGCGCTCCATACGTCGTGCTCACATACGCGAACTGGCGCACGCACTTCCTCGGCGATCGCCGCGTCATCGGGCGCACGGTCGAGCTGAGTCGCCACCCATTCACGATCATTGGGGTCGCGCCGCCGGGCTTTCACGGCACGGTGCTCGTCTACACGACAGATTTCTTCGTCCCGCTCGTCGAACAGCCGCAACTGGGGGCCACGAGCCTGTTGGACGTGCGCGGTAATCGGTGGCTCGCCGTGTTCGGCCGCCGCAAAGGAGGCCTCACCAATGCACAGGCCGTCGCCGATCTCAACGCGGTCGGGGCGCAGCTCAAGGCGAGCTATCCGAAGGACAACGACAAGATGAGCTTCGTGCTCTCGCGGTCCACACTAGGCGGCGACGCCTTCGAGCAGCCCGTGCACGCTTTTGTCATCGGGTTGATGGTGTTGGCCACGCTCATCCTCCTCGCGGTGTGCGCCAATCTCGGAAGCCTCTTTGCTGCGCGTGCAGCCGATCGCTCGCGCGAGGTGGCGCTGCGGCTGGCGTTGGGTGCCGGCAGCGGTCGGATTCTTCGGCAGTTGTTCTCCGAGGCCGTGCTCATCTCGCTCGTCGGAGGTGCAATCGGTCTCTGGGGCAGCGTGCTCCTCCTCGACTGGCTCGCGACGTGGCGACCGTTCCCGGAATTCGCGGTCATCTTGCCAATCGAGCCCGATGCACGCGTGTACCTCGTCGCACTCCTCCTGAGCGTCGCGAGCGGATTTCTCTTCGGCGCCGGACCCGTGCGGCAGGTGCTGCGTACGGACCCATATCAGATCCTGAAATCGGGATCGGTGAATCCCGTGAGCCGCCGCCTTGCACTGCGCGACGTGCTGCTCGCGCTGCAGATCGCGATCTGTGCGGTGCTCGTGACGTCGTCGCTCGTCGCGGTGCGCGGGCTCGAACGGTCGCTGCGCGGCAACTTCGGGATCGACGCGCACCACGTGCTGCTCGTCGACACGGACCTCGCGACGTCGGGGTACACTCCCGACCGGATGGTGGCGATGCAACAACGCATGGCGGACGCGATGCGAACGATACCGGGCGTCGCGGCCGTCGGCATGGTGGCGCAAACGCCGCCCATGCATCTGGGCTGGAACAACTCGAACGTCTTCAGCGATGATGTTGCCGATCTCCGCCCTGGCAACGCCGCCGGCGATGCCATCAGGTACAGCGTGTCGCCCGATTACTTCCAGGCGGCCGGAACGGCACTTCTCGCGGGTCGCGCGTTCACGCTCCACGACGACCAACATGCCCCTCGTGTCGCGGTTGTGAATCAAACGTTCGCGCGCAAGGTCTTCGGGAGCCCCGACCGCGCGGTCGGTCATTTCTTCAAGTTGCCGGGCGGGGATCGCATAGAAGTCGTTGGCATCGCGGAGGACGGCAAGTACACGGCGAACCTCGCCGAGGAGCCGCAGCTGGCGATGTTCTTTCCTCTGCGGCAGGTGCCGTCGAGCGAGACATGGATTGTCATCCGCTCGCCGCGCGACGCCGAGGAACTGTCGGCGGCGGTGCGTGCGACGCTCCGCGCGCTCGATCCAGGGCTGCCGGTCTCTGTCGAAACGTGGACCAGCGACATGAGCGGGGCTCTCTTCCCGGCGCGCGCCGCGGCCGTCGCATTGGGAATCCTCGGAGCGATGGGCGCGATCGTCGCCATCACGGGGATCTTCGGCACCGCGGCGTATTCGCTCAGCAAGCATCTCAAGGACCTGGGGATTCGCCGGGCGTTAGGCGCGGGCGAGCTCGACGTCATTCGGGCGGCGGTCGGCCGCGCGTTGCGCTTGCTCGCGGTGGGCTCGTTGGCGGGTCTGGTCCTCGGGATCTTCGCGAGCCGCGTGCTCGGATCGATCGTGTACGAAGCCACGCCGCGTGATCCGGTGGTGCTGATCGCGGCAGTGTTCGCGATGTTCCTCGTGGGCCTCGTCGCGACGTGGGTTCCAGCGCGGCGTGCACTCTCGGTCGATCCCTTGATGCTAATGCGAGAACAATGAGCGAATCCAACTCTGTTGAGACGACCGAAATGAAACAGCATGCCCTGTTGAAGATCGCGTCCTTGCTTTCGATACTACTCATGACGCTTCACTTGGCTGCCGATACCGTCCGCGCCAGGATCGGGACGCCGGAGGCCGGCGGCTCGACGGTCGTCGCGCTGCCGATCCTTACAATCTGGCTTTATGGAACGCTGGTGCTCGACGAGAAGCGTTCAGGACATGTGATCATGCTGATTGGGGCGGTGCTGGCGATCATGATGCCGGTCATGCATGTGAACGGCCCGGCCGGACTATTCACCGGAACGATCACCAAATCCGGCGATCCATACGCGTTCGTGTGGACGCTTCACGCGATTGGCCTGACGGGGATTTTCTCCTTGGTTCTCGCCGTGCAGGGGCTGTGGAGCCTGCGGCGGCGTCAGCCCCAGTAGTTATCGATGCCGCGATGCAACGGTCGGCGTCGCGCGTCCGCCCCGGAAGGTCCAATAATCGCAGATACGGCTCGACTTCCCGGCCGACGCACAGACGTGAGTCACCTACAGACGTGAGTCACCTAATGAAGAGCAACGCTGCTGCTGCACTCGGAAATCGCGCGCATTTCACCGCCCGTCCAGCGTTCAAGGAAGAGCTGATCCGGTGTTTCGCCACGGTTCTCCAGTGCGGCGCACCCGCAACCTTTGCCGCCCCAGGCATTGCAGAGCCGATCGTCGCGTTTCGGTTCCCGGGCGGCGGCTCGATCAGCATCGAGTTCACCGACGATGCGCTCGATGAGCACGATGCGCGGCGCGGAGCTTGGCTCGAAATCCAGACCGACGATCCGGTTGGACTCGAGAAGCAGATTCTCGATGCCGGACTCGAGAAGGTGGAATACACGGCGACGACGACATTTTATTTTGCCGCGCCCGGTGGCCAGGTGTTCGGCGTCGTCGATCCAAGACGTTTGCAGGCCGAGATCCGCTGACGCGGCGAGTGCTGGGATGGGCCACGCGGTTGTGCGAGCGCGCCCCACATGTCACCAACCATCGGACCGCGTCTGCTGTCTAATGCGCTGACCAGGGAGGAAACATGTCCTCGTTCGGTGCGGATCTTCGCAATGCGGCGCGCAGTCTCGCGCGCAGTCCCGGGATGGCGCTGTCTGCCGTGTTCTGCCTCGCGCTTGGCATCGGCGGCACGACTGCCGTGGCCAGCGCGATCAGTCGCGCGCTCTTGCAGCCACTGCCGGTGCGCGACCCCGACCAACTCGTCGCCGTACATCGCATCACGCCGCAGTCGGGGCCGCAGGGCACCTGGCCCGAATCTCCCGCCAATTACAGGGACCTTGCACTCGAAACGCGCACGGTCGGCTCGCTGTCCGCCGTCACGTTCGGCACCGCACTCGTGAATCTCGGTGCCGAGACGGTGCAGGCATCGGAGCTCTACGTCACCGGCGGGCTCTTTCCCATGCTGGGTGCGCACGCGGAGCTGGGACGCCTCATCGCACCCGACGATGACCGCGTCGACGCACCAGCGACGGCGGTGCTGAGCGACGAGTTCTGGCGCGCCAAGTTCCGCGCCGATCGTTCGATCATCGGACGTACGGTAGACATCGACGGCACGCCGACGACGATCGTGGGAGTGGCGCCGGCGCAGTTCCGGATTCCGCACGGTTTCAACGTGCTGCACGGTGACATCTGGATGCCGATTCGCTTCACCCCGCAACGGATCGCACAGCGCGGAAACAATTCGCTCCTCATGCTCGGTCGTCTCGCGCCCGGCGCGACGGTCGCCTCGGCCCAGGCCGAGGTGCGTGGCTTGTTCGCGCGGCTGATCGAACAATTTCCGCAGTTGCGCGGCGAGAATCTTCGCGTCGCGCCCCTCGTCGCGGAGAGCGCACGGAGCGTACGCGAGCCGCTCCTCTTGCTCTTCGGCGCCATCTGCATGGTGCTGTTGATCGCCGTCACGAACGTCGCGGCACTGTTGCTGGCACGCGGCGTCCACCGCCGGCGGGAAGTGGCCGTGCGGACCGCGCTGGGGGCGAGCCGGTGGCACGTCATGCGTCCGGCGCTCATTGAGAGTTTGCTCATTACGACGATCGGCACGATCGCGGGCTTCGGCTTGGCCGCCGCCGGCGTGCGTACGATCGGAGCGTTGGCCGCGGCGCGCATGCCGCAGCTCGCCGGCCTGAGCGTCGACGGCCGCGTCATTGCGTTCGGCGTCGTCATTGCGCTCTTGGTGAGCCTCGCGTGCGGCGCGGCGCCGGCCTGGCGCAACGCTGCGGTCGATCCGCAGGATGCGCTGCGCGACGGCCGTGGCGGCGGAAGTGGGCGCGAGCACCACCGCGCGTTGCGCATGCTCGTCGTGTCGGAGATCGCGCTGTCGCTCGTGCTGCTCATCGGGGCGGGACTGATGCTCAAGGCGTTCGGCCGGCTTCTCGGAAAGGACCCAGGCTTCGAGACCGCGCACGTGCTCACGCTCAACGTGACCGTGGCGAGCGCCCGCTATCCCAACGGAACGTCGGTGCGGCGATTCCTCGAGCCGGCGCTCGATGGCGTGCGCAAGCTGCCGAATGTCGAAGCTGCGGGAGCCATCAATCTCATTCCGTACGTCAACTGGGGCTGGAACAGCAACATTCGATACGAAGGCATGCCGGATGGCGATCCCACACGATTGCCGCTCGTCGAGCAACGCTCCGCGAGTCCGGGGTTTTTTCGCGTCACCGGCCAGCGGCTCATTGCCGGCCGGTTGCTCGGATCGGGAGATGACGACAGCCCGAAGTCTCCCCCGGTCGTCGTCGTAAACGAGGCCCTCGCCAAACGCGACTTCAAGGGCGCGAGCCCGGTCGGCCGCCGCTTCTATTACACTGACTCGGCATTTGCGACGATCGTCGGCGTAGTGAGCGACATCCGTAACGTCGGCCCGTTCGCCGAACCTGCGCCGGAGATGTATTGGTCGTATCTGCAGCGCGCGCCGGGCGCGTCGAGCTTTCCCATCATGATTCGCGCACACGGCGATCCGGCGGACGCCGTCGCCGGCGTTCGGCAGGCGATCCGGGCCGCCGATCCCACGGCGGCGATTGCCGACGTGGCCACCATGCCAACGGTGATCGCCCACAGTCTGGGCAAGCCGCGCTTTTATGTCAGCATGCTCAGTGCGTTCGCGGGAGTGGCGCTCGCGCTCGCGATCGCCGGTCTGTACGGTGTGTTGAGCTACGCCGTCGCGCAGCGCACGAGAGAGCTGGGCATTCGCGTGGCGCTCGGCAGCTCACGCGCGCGGCTGGTGACGCTGGTGACGCGCGACGGTATGTCGCTCGTCGTCGCGGGCGTCGCGTTCGGGTTGGCCGGCGGCTACGCGCTCTTGCGGCTCATGGTCTCGATCCTCTATGGCGTGAGTCCGGTGGATGCCGTCACGTGGGTGCTGGCGGTGGTGAGCTTGTTTGTGCCGACGGCGCTCGCGACCGTCGTGCCGGCGCTCCGCGCGTCTCACGCCGATCCGATTGTGGCCATGCGCGTCGAGTAGCGCTTGGTTCGCCGCGTCATGAGCGACGAGCGGAGGCAGATCGCTGGCCGCGCCGCTCATTCCATTTTTGGAATGAGCGTACCATACGAAGGCCGATGTCGCTGTTGGCATTCTCCGTAAATGGCCGCCTACTCCGCACGCAGCGCGACCATCGGATCAACACGCGTTGCGCGGCGCGCCGGAACGTAGCACGCCGCGACCGCCGTCAGGATGATCACACCGGCAACGGCCGCGAACGTCAATGGATCGTGGGCCGTCACGCCGAACAATTGATTCGTCATCAGCCGCGTGAGGCCGAGTGCGGCGACGCTGCCGATCGCGACGCCCACAACCACCATGCGTGCACCATGGCCAAGAATGAGGCGCATGACCTCCGAGCGTTGCGCGCCGAGCGCCATGCGCACGCCAATCTCATGCGTGCGTTGCGCGACGAGATAGGAGATCACGCCATAGATCCCGGCACACGCGAGGACCAGCGCCAGCGTCGCAAACACACTCAGCAGAATCATCGACAGGCGGCGCGCGGCGAGTGAGCTCGCGAGCACGTCATCCAAGGTTTGAACCCTGTAGATGACATCGCCCGGATCCAGATCGGCGACGGCGCTGCGCACAGCCTCCATCATCGCGTTGGGTTCGGCTCTCGTGCGCAGCACGACGGCGACGGCGTCCGCGGCGAGCGGCATGAGCTTTTCCGGAAGCTGCATGAAGGGATAGTAGATCTGCGCTTCGATCGCCGACCGCGGGTCGACGTCCAAGCCCCACTGCTTCACGTGGTGTACGACGCCGACGATCTCCGCCTGCACGTCGAAACCGGCGATGTTGATCCGCTTACCGACCGGATTCTCATTGGCGAAATACGTCTTCGCGAACACATCGTCGATGTCGACGACGACCGGCGACCGCTCGTCGTCCTGCGGTGAAACGAAGCGGCCTCGCACGAGCCGAACCCCCATCGCCTGACGGAATCCGGCCTCGACGAGATAGCACATCGTCTGCGGCATGTCGTGCAGGGTCGCCGGCTTCGGCCGTCCGTCGATCCAGAATGGCAGCGACGTGTCGTGAATCATCGGGCGGGAGCCAAGCGTCACCGATACCGCTTCGACGCCGGGCACCGATTGCATCGTGGCGTCGAATCGCCGCAACCGGGCGCGCGTCTCTGCGGAGGTCGTGTTGGGTGATGATGGCATAGACAGGGTGAACGTGAGCGCGTGGTCCGCCACGAACCCGGGATCCACACGCCAGAGCGCCTGCAGGCTGCGCAGCATGAGTCCTGCGCCGACGAGCAACACGAGCGCGAGCGCGACCTCCGACGCGATGAACGTTCTTTGAAGACCATGACGCTGGCCGCTCGAGCCGCGTCCGGATCCTTTGAGCACCTCGTGCAGATTCACCCGCGCGGTCTTGAGCGCTGGGGCGAGCCCAAATAGAACGCCGGCACTCACCGAGATGCAGATCGTGAATAGCATCACGCGCGAATCCAGCGTGACGTCGCCCGCTCGTGGAAGTTGGCCGGGAAGCAGGTTGAGGACGATCTTTGTTCCCCACGCGGCGAGCAACAAGCCGGATAGTCCGCCGAGGGTTGCGAGCAACATGCTCTCCGTGAGCAATTGACGAAGCAGGCGCGCTCGGCTCGCGCCCAGGGCGCCGCGGATGGCGAACTCACGCGAGCGTCCCATCGAGCGCGCGAGCAGAAGATTGGCGACGTTCGCACAGGCGATCAGCAGAAGAAATCCGACCGCTGCGAGCAGCAGGAGCAGGAATGGCTGCACGTTGCCCACGATGTCCTGCTTCATGGAGACGAGCGCGACGCCGATGTTCTTGTCAGCGACTGGATAGGCGGCCGCCAGATTGCGTGCGACGACGTCCATGTCGGCGCTGGCTCGAGCGATCGTCACACCACGCTCGAGCCGGCCGAACGCATGCGTGCTGACTTCGATGCCGCGGTCGCGAAACGACGGGTCGTTCCACTGGCCGATCGCGGTGTAGACATCGCGATCTTGTCCATAAAACGTAAAGGTCGACGGAACGACTCCAATGATGGTGTAGGGAGCGCCGTTGAGCGTGATGGTGCGGTTGAGAATGGAAGGCGATTCACCGAACCGACGGCGCCACAATCCACCGCCGAGCACCACGACTGGCTGCGCGCCAACCCGGTCGTCGTCGGCTGTGAAGCCGCGGCCGAGAATGGGCGCTTGCCCGAGCGTTCGGAAGAAATCGGCAGAGACCATGAAGCCGGTGACGCGTTCAGCTTGGCCATCACCGGTGATGCTGAAGTCTTGATTGCGGTAAATGGCCATCGACGAGAACGTTCGCGACATTCGCTGCCAGTCGAGAAAATTCAAGTAGCTCATCGGCGACTTGCTGACGCCTGGCTGGTCTTCGTAGATCGTGACCAGCTCGTCGGCACGCGGGTAAGGCAACGGGTTCAGGAGCACGCCGTTGACCACCGAGAACAGCGCGGTGCTGGCGCCAATGCCCAACGCCAGGGTGAAAACGGCGATGACGGCGAACGTTCGGGCCTTGAGCAGCAACCGCGCAGCGTACCGCAAGTCCGTTAGCAGGGTGCTCATCTCATACTCTTCTTCCCGAAGTGACGAAGCATTGTGGCTGCGTACCTTCCGGCTCATGATAGACGTTGGTTCGAGTTTAGCGAGGTCCGTGGATGAATGAGCCGGCCGGCCCGGCTCCTGCACTCGCCGTCGCGATCCTGACGGGCATCGGGTTCGTCGTCGCGTTCGCCGCACTTGCGCGGGTCGCGGACTAGAGGCCGGGAGCCCCGCACCCAACCTTTGGGCCGGTTGCCGTGTCCGAAGAGAGTAGCTCTCCGCACCACAAGGGACCTTCGCCCCATAGATCATGCTACGACCGTGGACGCAAGCAGCGCGAAGTCTCGCGCACCGGCCGGGATTTACCATCAGCGCCATCTTCATTCTCGCGGCCGGGATCGCGGCCACAACGGGCGTCTTCTCCGTCGTCGACGCGGCGCTGCTCCAGCCCCTCCCGTACCCGCATGCGGACAGACTCGTGCTGGTGCTCGAGGCCAACTCCTCGAAGACCGCGGCCGCCGGTCTACTCGCGCCCGCACGCCTCGAGGATTGGAACAGTTTGAATCGAACGTTCGAGAGCATTGCGGGCAGCTACGCCGAGAACGTCACGGAGACGAGTGGAGACACGCCGGAGCGCCTGGCGTCGCGTCGCGTTTCACCGCGCTACTTCTCGGTATTCGGAGTCGCGCCGACGATCGGGCGCACGACCGTCCCCGAGGAGGACGCGAGCGGCGGCCCCGCGTCTGCCGTCATCAGCGATCAACTGTGGGCGCGGCGCTTCCAGCGTCGTCCGGACGTTCTCACGAAACATCTTCTGCTCGGCGGGCGACAGTACGCGATCGTCGGCGTGATGCCGCCGACGTTCGATGACCCGCGCGTCGATCTCTGGATTCCGGCGCAGCTCTCTCCGTCGCTGATGCATGTTCGGGACGCGCGGTTCATGACCGGCGTCGGACGGATGAAGCCCGGCGTCGCCGTACAAGCGGCGCAACGCGATCTCGCGCGCGTGCAAGCCGAGCTCGCGCAGCAATACCCCAAGACCGACAAGGATTGGTCGGCGCAGGTCACCGATCTCAAGACGACGCGCGTCGGCCAGTATCGGGAGCCGCTCATCTTCGTTCTCGGATCGGTCGCGCTGCTGCTGGCGATCGCGCTCGCGAACACCGCGGGCCTCATGCTGACGCAACTGCAGCGACGCGAGACGGAGTTGGCGATCCGCGGCTTCCTCGGCGCGACGCGAATGCAAGTCGTCGCCGGCGTCGTTCAGGAAATCCTCATTGTGGCGGCCGTGGCGATCGCGGTTGCCGTCGCTGTCGACGCAGTCCTGCTGCGTGCCGGTTCGGCGGCGTTGGCAGCGCTGCCGCGCACGTCCGGATTGACGATGAGTTGGCGTGCGTTCATCGTTGCATCGCTGTCCGGCGCGAGCGCCGCGCTTGCATGCGGCGTGATTCCCGCGTGGCGCGCGACCCGGCGCGGCATCGCCGGCACGCTGTCACGCACGGGTCGCGGCATCTCGTCGAGCTCGCATTCGCAACGCGTGCTCGTAGCCGGACAGATCGCGATCGCGACGCTGCTACTCTCGAGCACTGGTCTCATGCTGCGGAGCTACTACAACCTCGCGCATGTCGATTCGGGGTTCGACGCGTCGCATGCGGCGACGTTTCACGTCGGCGCGGCGTGGGATGAGGATCGTGTCGCCGTGGGACAGATGCAGCAACAGCTTCTCGACGCGCTCCGGAGCATTCCCGGCGTGACGACGGCGGGCTTCAGCAATTTCTTACCGGCGTCGAACGCGACGATTCGCTACCAGGTCCGCCTTCAGGACGTCGCACGCGCCGAGCAATCGTCCTCCGATCGAGATGCGCTCACGGTCGGCGAGCGAAGCGTGACGCGCGACTACTTCCAAGCCCTCGGCGCGCGCGTTGTCGCGGGAACGACATGTCCCGATCTCCCCAGCATTCGGAGCAGCACGCCGAAGGCGCTCGTCAATCGGCGATTCGTCACCAGCTACGCGAGCGGCGCGAATGTCGTCGGTCGTTATGCGGCGGGAGTGCAGGGTATGGAGGGACCGCCGATGGAAATCGTCGGCGTCGTGGACGACATTCGCGAGGACAATCTCCGCACGAGCGCCGTTCCATACCTATATATGTGCATCGGGGCCGGCAGTTGGCCCGATCCCGAGTACGTCGTGCGGACGGCGGGCGATCCTCGCGCGGTGCTATCGGCGATCAGGGCGACGGTGCATGGCATCGCGCCGTCGCGCGCGGTCTTCGGCATGATGCCGCTCGACGACTATCTCGACGCGACGATCGGGCAAACACGATTTCAAGCGTGGATGATCGCCGCGTTCGGGTTCGCCGCCGTCGCACTCGCGGTAATCGGTCTGTACGGTCTCGTCGCGCTCACCGTAGCCATGCGCCGTCGCGAGATCGGTATTCGCATGGCACTCGGAGCCGAGCCGGGCCGCGTGGTGTGGGAGCTCGCGGCGCGGGTGGGGTGGCTGATTGCCGGCGGCGCGGCCGCCGGCCTCGCGCTGACGTTGGTCGCACAGCGCGAGCTGAGCGCGGTGGTGTTCGGCGTCGCACCGCTCGATCCGGCGACGCTGATCGCGGCAGTCGCGGGACTCGGCATTACGTCCGCGGTCGCGACACTCATACCGGCGTCGCGCGCGGCCAAGGTCGATCCAATCACGGTGATGCGCGAGAGTTGAGCGCGCGTCGGCCGGAGCTATCGCTGCACGGTCGCGTCGTCATTCCAATCATCATTCCGAGCGCAACGCCGTCAACGGGTCGACCCGCGTCGCGCGCCGGGCGGGCAGGTAGCTCGCCAGTAGCGCGACAGCCGTCAGCACCAGCGCCACCACAGCGAGGGTTCGTGGATCGTGCGGACTCACGCCGAACAGCATCTTCGTGAGCAAACGCGAAAGAGCCAGCGCCGCGAGAAGGCCGCCAGCCAAACCCAGAATGACTGGCCTCATTCCCTGACTCACGACGAGAACGACCACATTGGCTGGACGCGCGCCGAGTGCCATGCGCACGCCGATCTCGTGGACGCGTCGTGCCGCGGAGTATGCGACGACGCCGTAGATCCCAACGCTCGTCAAGCCGAGTGCAACGGCGGCGAACAACGACATCAGGACCAGAGTAAACCAGCGCTGCTGGTACGACGACGACGATGATGCGACGTCGCGCATCGCGGAGATCTCAGGTGCTCCCATCCGGGGATCCGCGTCTTGGATCGCGGCGCGGAGCGCACTGGCCGCAGCATGAATGTCGGTCGCGCGGACGGCGAACGACGGCAGTGAAACGTGCGAGAGGAAGCTTGGCGTCGTCTGCGCCTGGGGCACCCACACGGTGTGTCGTGGACGCAATTGCTCGAGCGCCATGTCTTTCATGTCGGCGACGACGCCGACAATCTCCCGCGCCGGATCACCGGAGCTCTTTCCGAGCGATCTGGACCCGAACTTCCCAATCCGGATGCGGCGACCGAGCGGATTCTCGCCGGGCCACCATTTGTCGGCGAATGACTTGCTGACGAGCACGATCGGGGGCGCGAGACGGCTGTCCGCGTCGGTGATCTGTCGGCCTCGAAGCACCTTGATGCCAAATGTCTGAAAATACCCCGGGCTCACGGCGCGCCACTCGAGGCCTCCTTCCTTAGCTTCATCATTTCCGTCGAGGGTCATGACGGTGTTGAGCCCACGCACCAATGGCAGCGACGACGTCGCGCCAACGCTCGTGATGCCGGGAGTCGCGCGCAGACGTTCCAGCACGCGCCGCTCGAATTCATCGACGGCCGCGGCCGAGTCGTATCCCGCGGGTGCATGCGCAATGCGCGCCGTGACGATGCCGTCGAGAACAAAACCCGGATCGACCGCGCGCAACTTGACGAAGCTCGCGATCAACAGCCCGGCTCCCGCGAGGAGAATCATCGCGATTGCGGATTCGGTTGCGACAAGCGCGTTTCGGAGACCGCGCTGCCGTCGTGATGGCGATCCGCCTCGCGCGCCCTCACTAAGGCTCCGCGCCAAGTCGATCCGCGTCGCAGGCAGCGCGGCCGCCAGACCGATGCCAAGGCTCGCCGTTACCGCGATCAATGTGGTGAACCAAAGCGCGCGTTGGTCGACCGCGAGCTGCGTGTCGCGCATCATGCTGCCGTGCGAGAGCGCGACCAGCCCGCGCACGCCGGCGAGGCTCACGACGCTCGCGATCACCGCGGACACGACGCCAAGCAGGAGTGCCTCGATCACGACTTGTCGCACGATGCGGCCACGGCCGGCCCCGAGCGCCGTGCGGACCGCAAACTCTCGCTGGCGGCTGAGCGCGCGCGCGAGCAACAAGTTGGCGACGTTCGCGCATCCGAGCAGCAGCACGAACAGCGTCGCGACGAGCAGGATCCACAACACGGGTTCGAGGCCGCTCACGAACAGCGATCGGTACGTGAACAACACCGGACCAGTGTCGCCTTCTTTCGCGACGATGTCTGGAAACGTCGCGCGGTAGTGGTCGAACGCGAGCGCCAAGTCCTGTTTGGCCTGCGACTCGGTGACTCCGTTTCGCAGACGGCCGATGACCAGATAGTTGCTTCCGGCATCGGCCAGATCGGTCTCCGTGAACCGGAGTGGAACGAGGAAGCCTGACGATTCAGTTTCCTCCGCTAGCTCGAATGACTCGGGCATGATGCCGACGATCGTGTACGGCCGATCGTCGAGGCGAAACTCGCGGCCAATTACGTTCGGATCGCCGCCAAAACGCGTCGTCCACAGTGCGTGTCCGAGGATCGCGACCGACGGAGCGTCGGGCGCGAACTCATCGCGAATGAAGGCGCGCCCGCGTGCGGGCTGCACTTTCAGAACGCGGAAGAAGTCCTCGGTGACGAGGAGGCCTCGCGCGGACGCCCCGCTCGAGGTCTCGCCGACCGTGCCGCTGATGCCCCGGGTTGCGACGAGCCCGTCGAAGATGTGACTCTGGTCATGAAAGAACACGAATTTCTGCGGCGACAGAGCGCCGGCATAGTTTCCCTTACCGCGCCAGCTCCAGCCGACGTAGACGATGCGCGCCGGCTCGGGATAGGGCAGCGGATGGAGCACGACGCGATCGACGACATGGAAGATTGCGGTGGTGGCGCCAATGCCGAGCGTGAGCGTGAGGACAACCACGCCCGCGAACACTGGTTGGTGTGCGAGCGTGCGCACAGCGTAGCGCACGTCGGCGAGCCAGGCCTCGGCGTGCTCTGCGATGGTGCGACGGCGGGTCATGCCGCGGTCGATTCGCTCGACCTCCGATTCGATGCGCGCATAGTCGCCGAACAGCCGGCGCGTTTCCGCCTCGGCGTCCTGGCGCGAGAGTCCGCGCCCCATGAGCTCGTCGATGCGGCCTTGGATGTGAAACGTGAGCTCGGCGTCGACGTCGGCTTTGACGCCCATCCATCCGAGCGGAATTCTGAAGACGCGCCGGAGGCCGCGCCAATTGTGGGTGCTCATGTGCGCGCTCCTTTGGCGGCGATCACCAGCCCGACGGCCTCGGTGTAGTGCGCCCACCTGGAGAGCTCTGCCGTGAGCTGTCGTCGTCCGGCTGCGGTGAGGCGGTAGAATTTCGCTCGGCGTCCGCGATCGGTGTGGCCCCACTCTGCGTCGAGCCAGCCTTTTTCTTCGAGCCGGTGGAGCGCGGGATAGAGGGCGCCTTCTTCGACTTGGAGCTTTTGGTTGGTGGTGCGCTCGATCCATTGGAGCGCGGCCAGGCCGTGCATCGGTCCCCAGGAGAGCGTCTTGAGGAGGAGCAGGTCGAGGGTGCCTCTGATGAGGTCGAGGTCTGGGGCGGGTGGCACGTTGTCTCCTAACCTAAGATTCTTAGGTTAGGATACGACAGCGGGTGCGGCGTTGTCAAGACCCGCCCGCACCACCCAGGACGACGCCATCGACCTCGCCGCGTGGGTTGGCGGAGTCAGCCCGCGCCGTTGAACGTCACGACCTGCTGCACATCGCTCAACAGCCGCAGCTCCGCGCCATCCATTCTCGTGACCGCCGTTCCGACGGCAAAGAACTCGATCGCGTTGGCGCCCCAGCCCCAGTTCGATTCTTCGACGCGCGCCCCGACGACACCGGTTCCCCCGGTGTGCATGGCTTCCGCCTGCATGCGCTCGAGCGCCAGCTCACGCGCCGCATAGGTCGCCTCGGTGTAGATCTTCATTTCTTGGTTTCGACCGGCCTGCTTGAGCGCCTGCATGAAACTCAAATGAGCGATGTGATAGACACACGCTCCCATCGACAAACTGACCGGACGATAGCCAGCGCGCACGAGCTTCCAAAGATCTTGCCCACTCAGGTCAGACGTGAAGGGACGGTTGTCCTTCGTGCGAAAGCTTCCCTTCCGGTCCCGATGCTGAATGGCGGTGCCAATGGCTTGAAATTCCAGAACGCCTTCGTCCATCGCGTACTGCTTGAAGACGAGGCGGACACCGACGACGCCGTCGGCGCCAAGGAGGTCGGCCTCTTCCTCCATGCGCGTCATCGCGAGCTCGCGTGCCTCGTACATTGCGCGGGTCAGCACGGGGAGCTCCTGGCTCACGCTCCACTTCTGCCACTGGAAGCCGACGTGATAGATCGACGAGCCCAAGACGAGACCAAGCGCTTGGAATCCCGCTTGTTCGACGAGAAGGAACTCGTCGACCGTCAGATCACTGGTGAAGAACGCGGGACGATCGCCCGCGCCGCGCATCGCGCGCAGACGCTCGGCAGCCCCGCTTGGCAAATTCGCTGTGGAACCCGGCACGTAATCCGGCATTGCAAACTCCCTTGGTGAAGTGGTGCGACGGCGAAGGATGATGACAGCGGAGCGAACTACTTCAACCACTCGCGGAGTGCGTCGCGCCCGCGTTCGGTGCGGCGCAACTCGACATCGAGTGCCAATCCCAGCTCGGCGAGAAAGGCGTCGATCTCCAGGGGATCGCGGCGAATGACGACGCCGCGCACTTCCTGCAGCCGGCTCGCCTCGTATGAATCATCCGCGTGCCGTTGCAGCTCGTAAATGAATCCGCCGAGCGGCAACCGGATCGACTTGATATGCCGGCGCAGCAGTGCGCGTTCGACTTTCACGCCCGGCACTACCTCCGCGAGCATGACCACGAGCTCGTCGAGGAGCGCCCGTCGATCCTCGCGGCTACGTTGCGCGAGAACGGCCGCAATGCTCGCCGACTCGAATGATGGTGTGTCGTCGGTCATGTGCGATCGTTACGGGCGTCGGGCCTGCAACTGCTTGAGTACCGCGCCCAGTTGATCGATCTCGCGACCATA
>Ga0068855_100005433_pt1 | contig 15543 bp, 16 predicted proteins | sample KBSCornC52_FD_66592 | JGI IMG/M metagenome (GOLD analysis project Ga0068855, IMG submission 66592) | Corn rhizosphere microbial communities from Kellogg Biological Station, Michigan, USA - KBS Corn C5-2 | ecosystem: Host-associated > Plants > Roots > Rhizosphere > Soil ...
GTGACTCTCGATCAGGTGATTGCGAAAATCATCAGTCAGGACGCTCCCCTGCCCTCGCTCGAGGTCTCGTCGGAAACCATCGTCCAGACATCGGCGGGCAACGGCAGCCCGTATACCACCCTGTCGTTCCGCGACGCGGATTCGCCACTTCCCATGGAAACCAATCCGCGCAAGGTTTTTTTGCAGTTGTTCGGGGAAGGCGACACGCCCCAGGAGCGTACATCTATCGCCAACCAGACGAACAGCATCCTGGATCTGATGCTGGATGACACGAAGACGCTCCGAGGCCGCCTCGGAGGCGGCGATCGTGCCGTTCTCGACGGGTATCTCGAAAGTGTTCGAGAGATCGAGCGGCGCGCGCAGATGGCAGGCGCAAAGGATGTTTCCGCCCTCAACATTCCCGATGCTCCCCTAGGGGAGCAGGACGATTTCGGCGAACAGGTGAAGCTGATGTTCGACCTGATCGCGCTCGCCTACCAGGCAGACCTTACTCGCGTGGTTTCCTACATCATGGCCGCGGAAGGCACGAACCGTACGTACAACCACATCGGAATCCCGGATGCGTTCCACCCGATGTCGCACCACGCCAACGATCTGGAGAGGCTCAACAAGCTGGCGAAAATCCAGACCTGGCACGTGGAGAAGTTCGCGGAGTTTCTTGCCAAGATGGCGGCGACACCGGACGGGCAAGGATCGTTGCTCGACCACTCGATCTTCATGTACGGATCGAACATGAGCAACAGCGACCTGCACAACAACTATCCGGAGCCGAACATCCTAGTGGGTGGCGGCAACGGCAAGATGAAACTCGGCGGCCAGCACCTGGTGCTACCGGAGAAAACGCCGATTGCGAATCTCCACTTGACGCTGCTTCAGAAGGTAGGGGTGGAGCGTGACAAGTTCGGCGACAGCACGGGCACGATTTCGGAAATCTAGGAGTTCGCAGGTGGATCGTAGAGAAGTTTTGAAATGCGCAGCGGCGGGAGTGTTTACCGCGTGGACATCTCGCCGTCTTTCCGCACAACTCCCTGCGGGTGGCCGTCTAACGGACAAACTATCGGTGGTGGACGGTGGCGGCGCGAACCTGGTGGCATTCTCAGCCAGTGACGGATTCGTGCTTGTCGATAGCGGCGCTCCGAAATCAGGCGACAAGGTGATGGGTGCGCTGGGGTCGAACGCCAAAGTTCACACGCTGTTCAACACCCACTATCACCCCGATCAGACGGGCAACAACGAAATCTTCGCCGCGGCGGGAGCAAAAATCGTCGCACACGAGCACACTCGCCAGTGGATGTCCACTGACTATTGGGTTCCGGGGGAAGATCGCTACCAGAAAGCTCGCCCAGAAGCCGCACGGCCCACGGAAACTTTTCATACCGCCGGTTCGATGAAAGCGGGAAACGAACAGATCGACTACGGCTACCTGCCTCTGGCCCACACCGACGGCGACATCTACGTCTTTTTCAAAACCTCGAATGTTATGGCTGTAGGAGACGTTGCCTCTCCACTTCGCGACCCGGCTCTGGATTATTTCACAGGAGCGTGGATCGGCGGCCGCGTGGACGCCATGGACATCATCCTAAAGCTCAGCAATGAACTGACTAAGGTCGTGCCCGCGTATGGTCCCGTCATGACCCGAGCCGAATTCAAGGCGGAGCGCGACATGATGGAAGAAGTTCGGAGCCGCATCTGGAAGCGGGCTCTCCAGGGAGACGGTCCCCAGGACATGGTGGAGGCCGGCGTCCTGAAGGGCCTGGCTCGAACGTGGAAAGATCCATACAAATTCCTGTATGACGCGAACAAGGGCATGTTGGCGCATCACAATAAACTGGACCCAAGCGTGATTTAGGGAGGCATACGTGAAACGCACCATTCTCGCCGCCGTCATCTTTGCCTCTTTCTGGGTGATCGTTGCCGCCGGGCCATTTCTGGCGCAGACCTCAGCTCAAACTCCGGCTCAAGTGAAGACTGGTTCTCTTGCCCGTCTCATTCAACTCGGCAACCGCAAGGCGGCCCTCGAGAAGATTCGAGCGGGGGCCGATGTGAACGAGGCGCAGCCCGACGGCACCCGCCCCATCCACTGGGCTGTCTACAAGGTTGACTACGAGATGCTCGACGCGCTGATCGCGAAGAAGGCGAAAGTGGACGTCAGCAATGAATTCGGATCCACCCCGCTCGCCGAAGCCGTCAAGGTCACCAATGCCCGGATGGTGAAGACGCTGCTGGATGCGGGTTCGGGACCCGAGGGCGCCAACCTGGACGGTGAGACCGCGTTGATGCTGGCGGTCAAGAGCGGGGACCTGCCTATTGTCCAAATGTTGATCAAAGCCGGCGCCAACGTAAACACGGTGGAGAAGTATCATCAGCAAACGGCGCTGATGTACGCTACCGCGGCTCCGAAAAATGCCCGCGAGATCACCAAGCTGCTTCTTGCGAACGGCGCCGACACCAAGCCCCGGGAACTGTTCATAGACTACGCAAGCCAGATTTCGCAGGAGCCCCGCGTGCAGTATCAACCCGTCGGGGGGTTGACAGCCTTGTTGTATGCGGCGCGCAACGGCTGCTATGACTGCGCCGAGGCGATGATCGCAAATGGCGCCGACGTCAATGTCCCTACGCCGGAAGGCGTGACGCCGCTGATGATCGCTCTGGATAACGACAACAACGATATTGCCAAACTGCTGCTCGATCATGGAGCCAATCCGGGCGTGTGGGATTGGTGGGGACGCACGGCTCTTTATATCGCCGTGGATAGAAAGGGCGGGGGCAGCAGCGGCGGCGGCCTGAAAGTTCCGATCGACCCTCGTCATTCATCGCGCGCTTCTGCTATGGACGTAATTCGGGCTCTCCTGGCTGCGAATGTCGATCCTAGTCCCGAGCTCAAGATGCATCGCCCCACTCGGGGAGGATATACGGGACGCTTCAGCGACCCCCTGATGGATACGGGGTGCACGCCTTTGTTGCGCGCGGTCATCGGCAATGATATGGAAGTGGTTCAAGCTCTTCTGGCTAAGGGGGCTTCACCCAACATCAACGCGATGGGTGTCACAGCATTCCTGGCCGCGGCGGGCGTCGGAACCGGAGGACGCGGCGGGTCCGCAGGGCCCAGCGCCGCGACGATGGCGCTGATGGACCTGCTTCTTCAACACGGCGCGAACGTGAATGCGCAAGTCACCGGTACAAAGACATATTCCATGCGTATCGCCCGATCGCCCTCCACCAACGAAGGCATGACCGCTTTGCACGTAGCGGCGCAAGCGGGCAGGACGGATCTTGTGCGCTACTTGCTTGGGAAAGGTGCAAATCCTGCGATTGCCGATGCCACCGGTCGCAAAGCCATCGACTTGGTCGCTTCCCCTGCGGGCAACCCTGGTCGTGGTGGCGCTCAAGGTGGAGCTACAGCCGCCAGCGCGGCCGAGATTCGTGCCCTACTGGAGAGCGCAGCCGCCAAGAAGTAATCGATCCAACGTGGTGTTGAACGTAGCTAGGGCAACGCAAACGCAATGACTACGTCGCTCGGCGGTATGGGGGAACCTCGGAGGTGGCCCGGACCACCTGCCACGATTGCCACATACTGCTTACCGTTGCTCCCCCGGTAGGTGATGGGTGTAGCGTTGCCAACCGAATCGAGTTTCGTTACCCACAGTTCCTTCCCAGTACGCGACTCGAAGGCCCGGAACTTCCCGTCCGCAGTGGCTGCGATGAACAACACTCCGCCCGCCGTAGCGATGCTGCCTCCCAGGTTGATCGCGCCGGTGTTCTTCAATCCTTTAGCTTCGAGCTCGTCGAACGATCCCAGCGGAATCCTCCAAGCCACATCACCGGTGTGCGTGTCCACGGCGGATAGTTCTCCCCACGGGGGCTGATTGCATGGGTAGCCGTCCTTGTCCATAAACCGGGTGTATGCTCCCTGATTGCGAAAGGGCACCGGCGACCCGGGAGGATTCGCGACCATTTGTCCGGTCTGGCCAATATTGGAGGCATTCGCGAAGATGTATCCCAGCTTGGGATCGTAGGACACGCCGGCCCAGTCGGCGCCGCCCATGGAACTGGGGAAGACGAGCCTAGGCTCCTTGACACTGAAGGGCGCGTACGGCCCCGGCGCCGTGAGCTTCTCGAACTGCTCCAGACAATAGGCGTGCGCTTCCGGAGAGATGTTCGAGAGCTCTTCTTTCGTCATGCTGAGACGCGTCAAGGGAGGAGGCTTGATTGGAAATGGCTGGGTGGGCCAAGCTTGCTCGCCAGGCACATCGCTTGGTGGAACCGGCCGCTCCTCCACACCCCAAACCGGTTTGCCGGTGAGGCGGTCCAGCACAAAGAGCAGGCCGTTCTTCGAAAACTCAGCCACGGCGGGAACTCTCCTGCCATTGACCGTCGCTTCAATTAAAGAAGGTGGCGCGGCCATATCGAAGTCGAAAAGGTCGTGATGGACGGTTTGAAAATACCAGCGCAACTTTCCGGTGGGCGCATCCAAGGCCACTACGCTGTTGGCGTACAGGTTCATTCCCTTGCGGTCCCCGCCGTAGAAGCTGTCCGCGGGATTCCCCATGGGGATGAAGACCAGGCCACGTTCGGTATCGATGGTCATCGCGCCCCACGAGCTGGGGCCCGCGCGATCCTTCCAGCCGTCCGGCCCCCAGGTCTCATTGCCGGGCTCGCCGGGCCGCGGCACCGCATGGAAGCGCCAAACCAATTTACCGGTCCTGGCGTCAAACGCCCGGGGATCGCCGCTGGGTCCCTTGCTTGGTCCTTCCTGCACCGAAGGCCCAAGAATGATCAGACCCTTATAGATTGCCGGTGGTGAGGTAATTGCGTAGTGCGCCTTCGGATAGTCGTCGGCGACTCCGGTTCTCAGGTTGACTTCGCCGTTGTCCCCAAAGTCTACCGCCGGTTTCCCCGATTTTGCGTCCAACGCGATCAGGCGGGCCTCAGTCGCCAAAATGATTCGAGGTTTGGTCCCTGAGCCGCCGGGCCAATAGGAGACGCCGCGATGCTCCGAAACGCCGGTGCTCTTCGGATCATAGGTCCACAACTCCTTACCGGTTTCCGGCTCCAATGCCACCACGCGATTCTTCTGCGTGGCGAAATACATGACCCCGCCGACTACGATCGGAGTGTTCTCCCAGGTCCCTCGTTCGCCGGTATGATAGCTCCAGACGCGGACCAGGGCGCTGACGTTCCTGGTGTTGATTTGGTCCAGCGGAGAGTATTTGGTTCCTCCGGGATCTCGTCCATAGGCGGGCCATTCAGAGGCATCCTGTGCGAAGAGAAGGGCGGAGCACAAGGTGAAAAAAGGCAGCGAGTAGCGGAGGAAGAGACGGGGAAAAGAAAGCCCAGTAGAGAACCCCAATGGCACACGGCCTTTGTTCATGGACGCTCAGTATATCCGAGCTGAAATTCTTGCGTGAACTCGCCGATGTTCCGGCCGAACCAGTCCAGGCCGGGGTTTCAGTGATGCGGCGCCTCCTTGAGCTGTTGGCGGGACAAAATCGGAGACTTCCCAGAACTGCCTTTCTGCAAGTTACGCGAAGTTTCTGCATCTCATTGGCGTCAAACCTGAGGATATACACTGTGAGGTGACACCATGCGTCAGAAAGCGTTACTGTTCGCCGCTATTCTCGGCTCAGGTCTCTTTGTTCTAGCCGGTCAACAACCTGCTCAAACCAGCGTCTTCACTTCAGCTCAGGCTGAGGCGGGCCGCAAATCCTACGAAAACACTTGCGGGAGATGCCACACTTATTCGTTGCATGGACGCAAGGGGGAAGCGGGCGAACTCCCGCCCGTAAGCTCCTTATCCGAAGCCGATCAGAAATTCATCGGAAATCCGAACTATGTACCTCCACTGGCTGGCGAAGCTATTCTCAACCGTTGGGGCGAGAAAACCGTAGCCCAACTCATAGATCGTTTTCAGATAACGGTCAACGATCCGAGCTTCAAGTTCTAGGACATAGATGACGACACCACAGTGAACATCACCGCATACGTCCTCCAAGTGAACGGTGCAAAGGCGGGAGCGCAGCCATTGACGAGAACGACCCGAGTCGTCGTCAACTCCATAATCAAGTGACCAGTCGACCACCAGTGGAAACTCCGTAGCGGCATTCTGGAACTGTCGTGCAAGCTGCCGAACTTGCGGAGCGCAGGCAGTTGCAAAATATTGCATGCTATTGAGCTCTGAGGGATTCGCCAGCTACGAAATTGACTACAGTGCCCGATATTGGTGTAGACGATGTGGAACCAACACATTGAATACATGAAGCTTTATGGAGTTTCCATACGTGTAGGTTCCGATGCCTTGGGCGCAGGGGGTCGCCCCGACCAACGTGAACAACTAATTCTGTTGCATTGCCCGGTTTCGGCCCGGCTAGCCTGTGGTATTCAGTCCTCATGCGGCGATCTTCTCCAGCCAGTACTCGTGGTGCAATCCGCCGAGCACTGCCTTGCTTCGGAGAACGTGCCCTGCCGGAAGGCGATGACGATGGCCGCTCATCGGCGGAGATGGTCGGGTCGGGTCGGGAACGCCTGGACCAATACTGCTGTGAACTCTCGCGTGATTGTAATAGGCGACCCAGTGCGTCAGGAGCCGTTTCAGATGCCGCTCCCCAAATGGGATCAGGAAATCCAGGCACTCCCGTCGGATCGTCCCCACTAATCGCTCACAGAGGGCATTCGCTTTGGGCGCCCGCACCGGCGTCTTTAGTAATCGTACGCCCATCGCCGTCACAGCCCGGTCCAAGTCCCTGGAGAAGATGCTGTCCCGATCATGGAGCAGAAACCGGTACGGATGTTCCTCCTTCAGCGCCTCGCGGAACTGCTGCAGGGTTCAGCACTCGGATGCGCCGTCACATTGAGGTGCAGGATCCGACGCCTGCCCAGTTCCATGATCACGAATACATAAAGGATACGGAATCGGCTGTGAACACTACGAAAAAGTCGCACGCCACGATAGCCTGGGCGTGATTGCCCACGAAGGTAAGCCAGCGATGGCCAGGATCGGGCTGTCGGCGGGGACCCTGGGCCATATACTTACCCACCGTGCGGGCCGAAACCCGGATTCCCAGTTTCAATTCAACTCGTTGGCGATATGCTCCTCGCCCCAAGTGGGGTTCTCAGCCGCCATCTTTCGGATCAACTCCTGGAGACTCTTGGGAACAGCAGGTCTTCCTGCCGGCTTGGATTTCCAACGCCAAAACAAGCGGAACCCCTTACGATGCCACCGATTTAGCGTATCCGATTTAACCACGACGAGCGCGCTGCGCCAGTCAAACAGCCGACCTAAGTGTGCCATCAGCCATCTGGCGGAATCCTCCGCGCGATGGGGCCTGACATTACGCTCCTGGAACATTGCCAGTTGCTTTCGCAGGAATAAGTTCTCCCACTAGGGCAGTACGGGATTTGGCGGCTGAGAGAAGCAGCATGGCCAAGTCGAACAGCACGCAGTTAATCGTCCGCGCACAATGCCAGAAAGCTTTCAACCAGATCGATGAGGGTGACATGAAACTTCAGCATCCCACTCCGAAAACGCTCCTGGAAACAGGCCCCCCGGCGTATGGTCAAAAAACTCTAAGTATCGGTCTGACAGTACGATAACGTTCAGCATGAGAAATGGTAGATGGTTACGACTTTTGGCCTATGTGAGCTGCTCAGTGAACCAGGAGCTTCTGCTGCGGAACGAATATCTCGTCACCGAAAATCGCATCTTGCGGGAGAAGCTGCCATCACGACTGCGGCTTTCAAATCCCGAGCGCTCAACTCTGGCCGAGATCGGAAAACGCCTCGGCCGCAAGGCGCTACGGGAGGTTGCCTGCGTCGCGAAGCCCGATACGATTCTGGCCTGGTATCGACGGCTCGTTGCCCAGAAGTTTGACGGCTCCAAACACCGACAATACCCCGGCCGCCCTCCGGTCTCATCAGAAGTCGAAGACTTGGTGGTCCGGATGGCGCGAGAGAACTCCGGCTGGGGATATGACCGAATCGTTGGCGCACTGGCCAACCTGGGCCATCACGTGTCCGATCAAACGGTGGGGAACATACTCCGTCGCCATGGTATCGCTCCCGCTCCGAAGAGAAGCCAAATCACGACGTGGAAAGACTTTCTCGCCGCTCACATGAATGTACTGGCGGGTTGTGATTTCTTCACGGTCGAGGTGCTCACCTGGCGAGGACTGGTGACCTATTATGTGCTGTTCTTCCTTCATCTGGAAAGTCGCCGGGTGACCGTTGGCGGGATCACTAGACATCCAGATCAGGAATGGATGGAGCAGATTGGCCGCAGTGCGACGCAGGAAACATGGGGCTATCTTCATTCGTGTCGCTATGTTTTGCACGATCGCGACACTAAGTTCTGTGCGTCGTTTCGAGCGGCGCTGGCATCGGGCGGTGTGAAGACCGTGGCGCTACCGGCTCACAGCCCGAATCTGAACGCGTTCGCGGAACGTTGGGTCCGTTCGGTCAAACAGGAATGCCTGTCCAAGGTGATCCTGTTCGGCGAGCGTCCACTGTCGCGCGTCCTGGCCGAGTACACCCGACATTATCACAGCGAAAGAAACCATCAAGGGAAAGGCAACCGACTACTCTTCCCGGTAACGAGCAACAGACAACCCCGGCAGCGTCATGCGATTGCGTGCCGTCAACGGCTCGGCGGCCTGCTTAAATATTACGAACGCGCCGCATGAATACTTTGACCTTACGGGGTTTTGGGGTTTATAGGTTTTTCTGTCGTCGGGAAGCGAAAACGTTAAATAGTAGTAAAACCCCAAAACCGTAAAACCGTAAAACCCCTAAACTACTGAGGTGCTCGACCATGACAGGCAAGACAAAACTGCGTAATCACGCTCCGGCGCGTAACGGTCCACGTCAAAAGTCCGGAACTTTTAAGCCGGCCCCGCAATATGTCCTCTTTGTCGAACGATGCCCGGTGCCCTTGAGGGGCTATCGCGGCAAAGTGCGAATTTTCGGGGGATGGACACTTGATGTGGAGCGCCGAGAGTTCCGGAAGGTCGACACCCAACGAGGAGTTGTCATCCTCCCGTTGGACTCCGATGAAGGTCGATCAGTACTGACGACGCACTTGATCGCCTTGCGCTGTTGTCGCCGAAGCGATGGAACGCTGGGTCGTGTCCGACCGTGACCAGCGCGGCATCTCCATTTGCGGCAGCGTTGTTGTTCCAGTTCGGGTTGGCAGACCCGGCGTGCCAAGGAATTTTATTGGAACGGAACGGAACGGAAATGCGTGATGCAGGGCCGGTAAGTGATTGAAAACGTGGTGGCCAGGGACGGAATCGAACCGCCGACGCCAGCCTTTTCAGGGCCGCTATGCCAACGCAGCAACCTGTTTAGAATCCGCGTAACCTCCCGATTCCAAGAACGTTAATGGAATCTGGTTTTGTGATTGGTCGGGCTGATGTAGGCAGCTTTGGGATAGTGAGTGTACGTTATTTGTACACCGTCCCGTCCTTACTAGGCGGGATCCATCTCTCCACTTATGCGCCCGAGCTCAGCCATAGTGCCCTTTTTCCGGCGGTCGCGGACGCAGGCTGGGTCCACATTTCGTCAGAACGTTGCAATGATCCTAGATTCTGAGGATCGTAGTGCCCGACGGCTCCCCCGACTGTCCCGGTGCCAAGTTCGGTTAAATTGCTTTGAGAAGACGGGTCCCAACACACCAAATACTTGGCAGTCTTGCACGATCGTTGTAGATTTGCGGAGAACAGCGCTCATTGACGTGAAGCACCCAAACCTCTGATTACGCCCATCTCGAGTGACGTGATTACCCCGAGAGCACCCGTTGGACAGCGGGCGTGCTGGCATCTTACATTCACAACGCAACGCAGCCGCTGACTCTCCGTCCATTGAGGAGATGAGTCCAGATCACACGGGCTCGGCTGGTTACACTTTCGCGGTGCAGCACTACGTTGAGTCCCGAAATGAGTTCTTTGCTGTCGTGCGCAATGCGAAAGCCCGTTGCACTCGTCTCCAGTAGCTCAGCGTCCACAGTGACCAAGGTGGGGTCCTCGAAAGAGATTTCCACTCGGCCTGATGCTGGTAGGCGCTCGGCACGGCGGCGCTCGGAAATGCTAGTGGCCATAAGTTAAACCCTCACGGAGACCTCACGCTCGACCTTCAGCCCGAACGACTTGATTCGGCGCTGCAGTGTGCGTCTTGAAATCCCCAGTTTCTCAGCGGCGTGCACCTGATGGCCGCGGGTTTCTTCCAACACCCGCGTAATGGCAGCGCGCTCCGCCTCGCCCAATGCGTTCAGGCTGACCAGGCTGGAGGTGAACGTGGAGTGACGCAATTCCTGCGGCAGATCCTCCGCCGTGATCTCCATCCGCGTCGCGAAAACCGCAGCCCCGATCACAACGTTTCGCAGTTCCCGCACGTTGCCGGGCCAAAGGTATGCTTCCAGCACCTCGATCGCATCCCGCGAAATGCGCATGCCGAGCTTTTGTATTTCCAGGAAGTACATGGCCAGAGGAGCTATATCCTCCCGGCGTTCGCGGAGCGGTGGAACGGTGAGTCGAACTTGAGACAACCGGTGGTAGAGATCGGAACGGAATCTCCCTTGCTCGGCGGCCTCCTTGAGATTCTGGTTCGTGGCGGTCACAAGCCGAACATCTATGTTTACTTTCTTGACTCCGCCCAGGCGGTAGTAGGGAGCGCCGTCTAGAATGCGGAGCAATTTCACTTGTAGCCGCGGATCGACGTCGCCGATTTCGTCCAGGAAGAGCGTTCCATGATTGGCAAGTTCGAACAGACCTGGTTTCGCGGAATCCGCTCCGCTAAAGGCGCCGCGTTCGTGCCCGAATAACTCACTTTCCAGCAGGTTCTCTGGTAGCGCCGTACAGTTTATGTCGACCCACGACTTTGATCGTCGCTTGGAATAGTGATGGACGGCACGCGCGACCATTTCCTTGCCCGAGCCGGTTTCTCCGGTGATCAGGACCGTGGCATCGCTGGCAGCGACTTGTTCGGCCTGCTGCAGCACCTTGCGGATTCGGTCACTGGAGAATACGACATCGAGGCCGAGGTACTCGCGTTTTTCGTAGGCTGTCTTCATGTCAGTGCGGAACGCTCTTGGGGCTAACAACAATTATTCGAGATCTTTGCCCCAAGGGGCCATAGGAGGTCCGCACTAGGGACCCTTTCCAAATACCTGTCTTCCTAAGGGATTCCACTCAGGTGGCGCCAGCCGAGTGCAGCCTTCGGAACGGAACGCCGATAAAACCTGAGAGGCAGTGAAGACACTCGTAACACAGCTCGGACGGATTTTGGCATTGGTGCTCCTGGCAGGCTTGGCGTCGGCGGTCTTGATGCGATGGTCTCCCGGAACGCTCGTCGACGAACGCGAGTTGGATCCACGCATGAGTCAGGAGACCCTGACCGCACTTCGTGCGAACCGTGCGGCTGAGAACAGTATCGGCGCCGGTTTCGTCCATTATCTGAAAGGCGCAATGCGTGGAGACCTGGGTGAGTCGACGTCGCGAAATGCGCCCATCGCGGACCTCTTGACTCAAAACGCGCCCGCGACGCTGCGACGGCTAGGCATCGGACTCGCCGGCGCCTGGCTTGGCGGACTAGGAATGGCGATTCTGGTCGCGCGATTCCGTCAAAGTTGGCTGCTGGAGTCCGCAGTCTCCATGACCGCCGGAACTCTATTGAGCTTGCCTGCGGCGGTACTTGCTTATTTTTGCCTGACAGCGGGAATAGCCGTGGAAACCGTGCTGATCCTGGTACTGGTTCCCCGCGTGTTCCGGTTCTCGCGGAACCTGTTGGTACAGGCCTATGGATCGTCCCATATCGATATGGCGCGTGCCCGCGGGATCAGTGAGACGCGGATTCTGTTCGGGCACGTGTTGCGCAGCGCAGCGCCGCAGATGGCGGCCCTGGTCGCCGCGTCTCTCAGCATGGCGGTCGGCGCCATCATTCCCATCGAAGCGATTTGCGACGCGGCCGGGCTGGGACGATTAGCGTGGCAAGCCGCGATGTCGCGGGACCTGCCTCTGCTGGTCAACCTGACTATGCTGATCGCAATGGTAGCCACGGCAGCCATGGCGATTGCGGAACTCGCGCCGTTGCGGCCCGGTGAAAGCTCGTGATGAAATCGGCACGGCCGGCACAGCTTTTCGCGATCGTGTTCCTGACGTTTGTCGGGATTTCCGCGCTCGTCCCGCGGCTTTGGACTCCGGATAGCTACGAAACTCAACTCCGCGAGGCGCTGGATGCTCCTCCATCGGCGCGCTTCCCGCTGGGCACGGATGCCCTGGGTCGCGACCGCATGGCGCGCTTGTTGTACGGAACGCGCGTGTCACTGGCACTGGCTCCGGCTGCGGCGCTGCTCTCGTGCTTAGTCGCCGCGTTGGTGGGGGGACTGGCGGGCTTGGCCGGTGGCTGGACGGAACGAACAGTCTTGGCTAGCGTGGACCTTTTTATGTCCCTGCCATGGCTGTTCTTGCTGTTGACTGTTCGGGCAATGCTGCCCCTGAACGTGTCTCCCCTGGTCTCACTCGGTATTACATTCGGATTGTTGGGACTGCTGAGCTGGCCTGCATCGGCCCGCGTGGTCCGCGCGGCAATCCATGCACTACGCGATTCCGACTTCATTCTGCAGGCGCGTGCGTCTGGTGTGACACCGTGGCGATTAATCTCGCGGCAGTTGATCCCGAATGTGATGCCCGTCCTCTTGGCCCAATTCTGGATCGCCGTACCGGTGTTCATCCTGGCGGAAGCGACCCTGGGAATGCTCGGATTGGGCGTCTCGGAACCCTTGCCTTCGTGGGGCAGCATGCTCCGCGAACTGGAGGGTGGCAACCTGCGCGCGCAGCCCTGGATCGCGGCGCCGGCCGTGCTGCTGGCCGCCGTGGTCGGCTGCTTTCAACTTATTTTCCCCAGAGAGGATTACTCGATATGAATCGTCCGATGGGCCCGCTGGCCTGCGTATTAGCGCTGGTCGCGGGCAGCCTGAACGCCAGCGAACTTCATCTGGCTCTGCATAGCGAGCCTAAGACCCTGGACCCGCTGGTGTTCGCCGACGAATCCGCCGAGGCGATTCGCTATTTGACCGAAGGCGTTCTGATCCGCATCAATCGTCTAACCCAGCAGCCGGAGCCGGAGCTTGCCGTGTCGTGGAAAGTAAGCAGTAACGGCAGACGCATCACATTCCGGTTGCGCAAAGGCGTGCACTATCCGGATGGATCCGCGTTTACCTCGAAGGATGTCGTGGAGACATTCCACACACTGTTCGACCCGGCGCTGCATTCACCCGTCGCCGATACATTTCAAACCGAGAAGGGCACCGTTTCCATCACAGCGCAGGGCGACTTCACGGTGGTGGCCGATTTTCCGGCGCCCCCCACGGCCTTCGAACGCCTGTTCGACCAGGTCGCGATCGTGTCCTGCGTCGCCAAGCAGCGTCCCGCACCCGGACTAGGGCCGTTCCTTATCGGGGAACGCGTCGCCGGATCGCATATCGTATTGAAGCGCAATCCGGTGTACTGGAAGCATCAACCTGACGGCCAGCCCCTGCCGCGGCTGGATGCGATCCGGATAGAGTTTCAGCAGAACCGCGATTTGGAACTGGCTCGGTTTCAGCGCGGCGAACTCGACCTGATCGATACTCTTACGCCGGATCTCTATGATCGGCTGGCGAAAGAGGCGCCCGGCCGGGCGGTCGATGCCGGACCTACCACCGACACCGAGTTCTTGTGGTTTAACATGGCGCCGCAATCTCCTCTGCCGGCTTACAAGAAGGCGTGGTTCCAGTCGCAGGCGTTCCGCCGGGCGATTTCCGAGTCCATTCAGCGCGCCGATTTGAGCCGCGTCGTGTACCGGGGCCACGCTAGTCCGTCAGCCGGATTAGTCTCGCCGGCCAACAAGCCATGGTTTAACGCGAAGCTTGCTCCGGAAAGTTTCCAGCCCGGCGAGGCGGCCAAGCGCTTGGCGGATGCCGGTTTCAAGCTACAAGGCAACGTCCTGAGTGACGTGGCCGGCCACGCAGTGGAATTCTCCATCATTACCAACTCCGGCAGCAAGACGCGTGAGCGTATGGCAGCGGTGATCCAGCAGGATCTGGCGAAACTGGGAATCAAGATCAACATCGTGACGCTCGAGTTTCCATCACTGATCGAGCGCATCACGCGAACGCTGGACTACGAAACGTGCTTGCTCGGCCTCGTGAACATCGATATCGATCCCAGTGGTTTGATGAACGTCCTGCTCAGCTCCGCCGGCAACCATCCGTGGAATCCGTCGCAGAAAACGCCGGCGACCGTCTGGGAAGCCGAGATCGACCGGCTGATGCTGGCACAGGCGGCTTCCGGGGATACCGCAGCACGCAAGAAGAGCTTCGACCGCGTGCAGGAAATCCTTCGCGAACAAGCCCCCATGGTCTTCCTGTTGCATCCCAATTCGCTCTCTGCGGTCTCATCGCGACTTCCCGGAGCTAAACCCAGCCCGTTCTTCCCCCACACATTCTGGGATGCCGAGCACTTCGCCCTTGCAGGAAAAAGCGCCGCTGGGAAATGACGCCTCTGCTCCAGTTGCGGATCACAGCGGGCTATTCCGGCAAGCCGGATGTTCTGCGCGACGTGTCGATCGAAATGGCGCCCGGCGAAATCGTCGGATTGGTCGGGCGCAGCGGCGAGGGCAAGAGCACACTGATTCTCTCGATCCTGGGTCTCCTCGGTCTTAGAAAAGGCGTTTGTCACGGGGAAATTCTTTTTCAAGGCCGCAACCTCCTGGGGTTAGGCGGGACCGAGATGCGCCGGCTTCGCGGCCGCCACATTGCACTGGTTCCGCAGAGTCCCCTGGCGGCGCTGAACCCGAATCTCCGCCTGGGTACGCAATTGCGGGAAGCCTGGCGGGCGCACCAACCGGGAGAGCCGGATTGGCAACCCCTGCTGGCCAGCGTCAGCTTGCCCGCGGAAACTAGTTTTCTGCGCCTCTATCCGCGCAACTTGAGCGTCGGCATGGCGCAGCGGTTTCTGATCGCCATGGCCTTGCTGCATGGGCCATCGCTCCTTTTGGCTGACGAACCCACCAGCGCGCTCGATACCATCACCCAGTCGGAAATCCTGAATCTATTCCGGCGTCTGAATCGCGAACGCGGAATCGGAATTCTCTATATCTCGCACGACCTGGCCTCGGTAGGCGCCCTGTGCAGCCGCGTCGCGATTCTGCACCGGGGGCAAATCGTCGAGTCCGCGGCTACGCAAGATGTGTTTGGCGCGCCTCAGCATCCCTATACTCGAAAGCTGATCGACGCCATTCCGCAGCTCCCACTTCGAGAGGAAGTCGCTGGTGATCTACTGCGGATGGGGGGCCAAGTCCAAGACGCGGCCTACGCGCGTCGCGACTAACCGCAGCAAGTTCAACTCACTCGTCCGGAACGCGTTTCGGTCGCGGCGGTAAAGCGACAACACACCACACGGGGCACCTGGGAATTCGAGCGGAACCGCGAGCGCTGAACCCAGCGTGCTGAACTTCGTCGGATCGTTCAAATAGCCCGGCTCTACCGACGGGTTGCCGTTGATGATGGACTTGTGA
>Ga0068855_100005434_pt1 | contig 15539 bp, 14 predicted proteins | sample KBSCornC52_FD_66592 | JGI IMG/M metagenome (GOLD analysis project Ga0068855, IMG submission 66592) | Corn rhizosphere microbial communities from Kellogg Biological Station, Michigan, USA - KBS Corn C5-2 | ecosystem: Host-associated > Plants > Roots > Rhizosphere > Soil ...
AGTGGCTGGTTCCAGCGTAAGATTGCGCAGTCCGCGGCGCGCCAGCAGTGGGAGATCGAGCAGCATCGTCGTACGATCGTCGGCGTGAACGAGTTCGTCACCGACGAGCCGGAGCTGTCGATCCCGACGCTCAAGGTCGGCGCTGACGCGGAGCGTGAACAGCGTGCGCGCATGGCGAAGATGCGCGCCGAACGCGATCAGGCCGCGTGCACGCAGGCGCTCGATCAATTGCGGGAAGTCGCGAAAGGCAGCGAGAACGTCTTTCCGTACATTCTCGAATGCGCCCGACGCTATTGCACGCTGTATGAGATTCGCGCGGCGCTCGAGGACGTGTTCGGCGCATACCGGGAGCCGGTGTTTTTCTGAGCCCAGCCAAAAAGCGCGGCAACAAACGCAGTGAATGGTGGCAATCGTACTTCGACAATCAATACTTGCTCGAGTACGAGCCACTCTTCACGCTCGAGCGCGATCGGAAAGAAGCAGCTCGGCTCATCGACGTGCTGGGATTGCCGTCTGGATCTCGCATTCTGGATGTGCCGTGCGGCCAAGGGCGACATTCACATCTGCTCGCCGAAGCCGGGTTCGACGTCGACGGCCTCGATTATTCGGTGAACCTGCTCGCGCGCGCACGGCGACGTGGTACCGGGCCGACGCTTCGCTACACGCGCGGCGACATGCGAACGCTGCCGCCGCGGTGGACGGGTCGGTTCGATGCGGTGCTCAACCTGTTCACGTCATTCGGATTCTTCGCCGAGCCGGCCGACGATCGCCGCGTCATTGCCGAGTTCGCGCGGGTGCTCGCGCCCGGGGGCGTTCTCGTCTGGCACGGTGGCAACCGCGACGGTGTCATGGCGCGCTTCCTTCATCGCGACTGGTGGCAAACCGCTGACGGAACCATCATCGCGCACGAGCGAACCTTCGACGGATTGTCGGGCGTTCTGACGGTGCATTCGGTCTGGTCCGGACCATCGGGTCTGGGGACGCGAGAACATCGGATTCGCTTGTATACGCCGACGCGCCTCGCCGAGCTGTGCGCCGATGCGGGTTTGATCGTCGAGCAGGCCTTCGAGGCGTTTACTGAACGGCCGCTGACGCGACGATCGAGCGAGATGCTGCTTGTGGCGCGCAAGCCTGCCGGGCTGCGTCCGTTGCCCCGCGTTCGTCGAAACCGCTAGCTTTGGGCACGAGTCTGACCAACGGATGGTCGTCGGCTGTTGCAGGCTCGCACGCCGGACAGTTGACCCTCGACCCAAACGGAATGCGTCCCATTCGCGTGCTGGTTGCCAAACCCGGCCTCGACGGCCACGATCGTGGCGCGAAGGTCGTCGCTGCGGCCCTCCGTGACGCCGGCATGGAAGTCATCTACACAGGCCTTCATCAAACGCCGGAAATGATCGCCACCGCCGCCGTCCAGGAGGATGTCGACGTGATTGGACTGTCGATCCTGAGCGGGGCACACATGACGCTGTTTCCTCGCGTGCGTGAGCTCCTAGCCGAGCAGGGGCGCGATGACATTCTCATCACTGGCGGCGGCATCATCCCGAAAGAAGACATGGAAGAGCTGCAGTCGCAGGGCATCGGTCGTCTCTTCGGACCTGGGACGCCGACGACGGAGCTGATCGAGTACATCCGCGGTTGGTTCACCGAGCGAGAGCGGCAGGAAGCGTGACCACACGGCTCCGCGAGCTGAGCGCGGAAGTCCGCGATCTCGAAGCACGATTGAGAGAAGGTGGCGGCGCCGACAAGATTGCCCGCCAGCACAGCCAGGGGAAGCTCACCGCGCGCGAGCGGATCGCCGGCATCTGCGACCCTGACACACGCTTTCTCGAGATTGGCCTGCTCGTCGCGTACGATCAATACGAAGGACAGGCGCCGGCAGCCGGCGTCGTCACCGGCGTGGCCACGGTCTGCGGACGGGAGGTCGTCATCGTCGCCAATGACGCGACGGTGAAAGCCGGATCGTGGTGGCCCGAGACGATCAAGAAGATGCTCCGCGCGCAGGAGATCGCGATGCGCTGCCGCATTCCGATCATTTATCTCGTCGACTCGGCGGGCGTGAACCTTCCGTATCAAGGCGGAGTCTTTCCGGGGCAATACGGGGCCAGCCGGTTGTTCTATTACAATTCCATCATGCGCAAGTATCTGCGCATTCCGCAGCTTGCGGCTGTGATGGGACCCTGCATCGCGGGCGGCGCGTATTTGCCGGCGCTCTCCGATCTCATCGTGATGGTGAAGGGAACCTCCTTCATGGGACTCGGCGGACCAAATCTGGTAAAGGGCGCCACGGGTCAGACCATCGATTCAGAAACGCTCGGCGGCGCGTCGACGCACAACGAGATCAGCGGCGTCGCGCACTATTCGGCGGACAACGACGACGCGTGTCTGGCCAAGCTGCGCGATCTCGTCTCGATGCTGCCGCCGGCGCGGATCGACGCGTCGACCGGACAATGGGACGCGACGAAAAACGGAAACACCGACGCGATCTACGATTTGCTCCCGACCGACCACCGCATGTCGTACGACATGCACGCTCTGCTCCGCGTGATCCTCGACGACTCTCGAATCTATGAGTTCCAATCGGGTCTTGCCCGGGAGATGATCTGCGGTGATGCGCGCATTCAAGGGATCGGCGTCGGGATCATCGCCAATCAACGCGGGTTGATCAAAGGTCGTCCGGGCGAGAAACCCCGCTTCGGCGGGATCATCTACGCCGAGAGTGCCGAGAAGGTCGCGTACTTCATCGATCGGTGCGATCGCGAGCGCATTCCGATTGTCTTCATTCAAGATGTCTCGGGTTTCATGGTCGGACCGGAAGCCGAGCACGAAGGGATCATTCGTGCCGGCGCGCGCTTCGTCGAAGCGATGGCGACGGCGCGCGTTCCCAAGATTGTGCTGACGGTGAATCACGCGTCGGGCGCCGGCTACTACGCCATGGCTGGCCAGGGCTTCGACCCTGATTTCATTTTCAGTTGGCCGACTGGTCGCATGGCGGTCATGGAAGGCGAAGCCGCGGTGCAAGCCGTTCATGGTCCGGCGATCGAAGCGGCGAAAGCAAAACGTCAACCCGTGGCGAAGGCGACGGCCGATTCGATGGCCGAGATGCGTGCCGACTACGAGCATCAGCTCGACGCGAAGTACGCCGGCGCGCGGGGATTCATCGATGCCATCGTTTATCCTGAAGACACGCGCGATGTTTTGGCGCTCGCGTTGCGCGCGTCGCTGCAAAATCCTGGGCCGCATCTGGGTCCGTTCGTCCTACCCGCACACGTCGACGACGCATGACTGCACCGAGCAAGACCACCGTTCGCGTCGCATCCGGACAAGGCTTCTGGGGAGACTGGCTCGAGGCGCCGCGGCGCCAGGTCGAAGGCGGCGACGTCGACTATCTCATGCTCGACTATCTCGCAGAAGTCACGATGAGCATTCTGCAAAAGCAGAAAGAGCGCGACCCGAACATGGGATACGCGTGCGACTTCGTCGGGGCGATCGAGAGCGTGTTACCGGCGGTAGCCAAGCGTGGCGTCCGTGTGATCGCGAACGCGGGCGGTGTAAACCCGCCGGCGTGTGCGACAGCGATCCGCGCGGTCGCACAGAAGCACGGAGTGAGCCGCGACATTCGAATCGGCGTCGTCACTGGCGACGATCTGCTTCCACGTCTCGACGAGTTGATCGCCACCGGCCATCCGCTCGACAACATGGAAACCGGCGAAGCACTGTCGACGGTGCGTGATCGCGTTCTGTCGGCCAACGCGTACATCGGATCGACGCCGATCGTCGAAGCGCTGGGGAAGGGCGCAAATATCGTCATCACCGGCCGCTCGACGGACACCGCGCTGACGATGGCGCCACTCCGGTACGAGTTCGGCTGGGCCGCAGACGATTGGGATCGTCTCGCCGCGGGAATCATCGCGGGGCATATCATCGAGTGCGGCGCGCAGTGTTCGGGCGGCAACTGCCTATACGATTGGCAAAACATTCCCGATCTCGCCAACGTCGGCTATCCCATCGTTGAAGGCTCGGCCGACGGCACATTCGTGATCTATAAACACCCCAACACTGGCGGACGCATCTCGGTCCCATCGGTGTCGGAGCAGCTCGTGTACGAGATGGGCGACCCACACTCGTACATCACGCCGGACGTCATCGCCGACTTCACGTCGATCCACCTCGAGCCCGCGGGAGAAAATCGCGTCCGTGTGTTCGGAATCAAAGGTCGGCCGCCGACGGACAGTCTCAAGGTTTCGATCGCATATCGCGCCGGCTTCAAAGCCGTCGGCACGCTCGTGTACTCGTGGCCCGACGCTCTGCCGAAAGCCGAGCTTGCGGACCGTGTGTTACGCGAGCGGCTCGACCGACTCGGCCTCGAGTTCGAGCACATTCTCACCGAGTTCGTCGGCGTCTCGGCGACGCACGGACCGCTCGCCGGCGAAACGCACGATCCGCCGGAAGTGCAGCTCCGCATCGGCGTGCGCGGCCCGGACAAATCCGCCGTGGAGCGATTCACGCGCGAGCTGGCGCCGCTCGTTCTGAATGGTCCGCCGAGTGTGACGGGGTTTGCCGGCGGTCGCCCGAAGGTCGAGGAGATTGTCGCCTACTGGCCGGCGCTGATCGACAAACGCGTCGTGCAGACCAACGTCGAGGTGCTCACATGAACGTGCGTCTACTCGACATTGCGCATGCTCGCTCCGGCGACAAGGGCGACACGGCCAACGTCGGCGTCATCGCGCTCGAGCCGGAATGGTATCCGGTGCTCGATCGATATCTCACGCTCGACCGCGTGACTCGGCATTTTCGCGGCGTGATCACCGGTCCGATCGAGCGGTATGAGCTCCCGAATTTACACGCGCTCAACTTCCTTCTGCACGGAGCGCTGGACGGTGGGGGGACGCTGTCGCTCAAGACAGACGCGCAGGGCAAAGTATTCTCGACCGCGATGCTGCGCATGGTGCTCGAGGTCCCGGACGATGAAGCGAAAGCCGCAGGCCTGCCGGGCGTGAAGGTGTGGCCCGCGTACACCCGCTCGCCCAAGGAGTAGTCGTGGCCCGTTTAATTGGGGTCAGACTCCATTTCGCGCAAATGGGGTCAGACTCCATTTCGCCCAAATGGAGGCTGACGCCAGCGGCGAACTCTATTTCGCGCAATTGGAGTCTGACCCCAATTAGCGCAAATGGGGTCAGACTCCAATGTGGAGGGGCATGACGCGCAGAACCGAAATACAACTCGCGTTGCTCGTCATCGGACTCGTCTTGTGGGGCTACGGCCAGCGCATCGACGACGGCCGTCTCCGCGCTATCGGTATCGTGTTTTTCGCCGTCGCCACTGCGCTTCGTCTGCTCAAGCGACGCAATACGGCCTGAACCGACAGATCAGATAGTGGGTGGGATAAGGTACCGTAAGCTGTTATATTTCAACGCTTATGGCACACCGTAGCATCCCCGAGCTTCTCGCCCCGGCGGGTTCGCTCGACGCCGTCCGCGCCGCCGTCGCCAATGGCGCCGACGCCGTCTATATGGGCACGTCCGGCTTCAACGCGCGCGACGAAGGCGCGCACCTGTCGCTCGACGAGCTCGGCGAAGCCTGTCGCATCGCGCACGCGCGCGGCAGGCGCATCTACCTGACGCTGAATGTCCTCATCAAGCCCGCCGAGCTTGTCGATGCACTCATGCTCCTCGGCGAGGCGGTCGACCGCGGCATCGATGCGGTGATCGTGCAGGACGTCGGCCTGATCCGCCTGATCGAGAAGCTCTATCCCGATCTCGAGATCCACGGCTCGACGCAGCTCACGGTACACGATGAAAGCGGCGCCGCGGTCATCCGCGACATCGGCGTCGATCGCGTCGTGCTCGCCCGTGAAAATACGCTCGAGGATATTCACGCGATTCGTGCAGCAGTCCCGGACCTCGGACTCGAGAGCTTCGTGCACGGTGCGCTCTGCATCTCGTACTCGGGGCAGTGCTACATGTCGGGCATGATCTCCGAGCGCAGCGCGAACCGCGGATCGTGCGCCCAGTCGTGTCGCAAAGACTACGTCCTCACCGACGTCGCCACGCACGAGGAGCTCGACCGCGGCTACCTCATCTCCGCGAAAGACCTCGGCGCGTATGATCACTTGGCGGCGATCGCCGAGGCTGGCATCGGATGTCTCAAGGTCGAAGGACGAAAGAAGCGGGCGGAATACGTCGCGACCGTCACGAAATCCTATCGCGAGTTTCTCGATCGGCTCGAGTCGGGCGAGGTTGCCGTGCCGACGATGGAAGAAGTGCAGCCGCTCGTGCAGATCTACAGCCGCGGTTTCACGGGCGGTATGTACGGCGGTCGCGAGGGACGCGAGTACGTCACGCGCACGCAGCCCGACAATCGCGGCATCACACTCGGCACCGTCGTCGGCTGCGAGAACGGTGAGTTGATCATTGATGTGTCATCGCCAGTCCAGACCGGCGACGGCCTTGGATTCGAAGCGCCGGAAAACGTCGGCGGTCCAACGATGGGATTCACCGTCGACGCCGTGAAGACGTTGAGCACTGCACGCAGCCGCGTGCGACAGGCGATCACGACTCGCACGCGCGTCGCAACAGGGTGGCGCGTCGTGCGAACGTCCGACGCACAGCTTCTCGAGCGCGCGCGTGCGAGCTACGCCGCGTTGCCAATTGAGATTCGCGCGAAGAAGGCACGTCTCGACGTTCGCGTATTCGGCGCCGCCGGGACGCCCCTCAAGGCGGTCTTCTCGAGCGACGGTGAAATGGTCACCGTGCGCTCCGAGATCACGTTATCACCGGCCGCGAAGCGTCCGCTCGATACGGAGATGCTGCGCGAACAAATCGGCCGGCTGGGCGACACGCCTTTCGTCCTTGCTGGCATCGACGCCACGGGTCTCGCGAAAGGACTGTTTCTTCCGGTGAGCGAGCTCAATCACCTTCGACAGGAAGCCACTGAGCAGCTGATGCTCCGTCGCAATTGGGCGCGGGAGGCAACACTCGCTGAACGCAAGGAGCGCATCCAGCAGGCGGCTGCGACCATTCCAATCCTCAGTGAGGCGCCCAGCGCGACACTCGAAGCAAATCGCGCGTTCAATCTCAGCGTTCAAGTCTATCGAATCGATGATGCAGAAGCGGCGGCTGAGTCAGGCGCGACGGAAATCTGCTTCGATCCATTCTTGCGGCACCCGGCGCCGCCTGTCGCGCGCATTCGAGCGCTGCAGCAAAAGTTGTCCGCCGAAGGCGTGACACTTCGCCTTCGCACGCCGACCATCGTGCGACCCGAAGATCGAAAGGGCGTGCGCAAGTGGTTCGAGCTCGACCTGCCGATTCTCACTGGACATCTGGGATTGGTCGCCGAGTTCGCGCGCGCTGGTCGCGACGTCGTCGGTGACTATGCGCTGAACGTGTTCAACAGCCATACCGCGGCGGAGATCTTCCGGCTCGGCGCACGTCGCATCGTGGCGTCGGTCGAGCTGACCACGGAAGAGCTCACGCAGCTCGTCGCGCCGTGGGACGGAACCGGCTTCGACGTGTTCGTCTATGGCCGACCTGAAGGCATGACGATCGAGCATTGCGTGCTCTCCGCCGCATTTGATCGCGTGCCGACAACGTGCCGAGATCTCTGCGTGCAGAAACACACGAATGTCGAGCTGACTGATCCGACAGGGTACACGTTCCCGGTCGCAACCGATTCAGCCTGCCGAAATCGTTTACTGCACTCGCGTCCGATCGACGGCTCGGAGTTCTTGCCGAAATTGTGGCGCGCGGGAATTCGTGGGTATCAGATGGTGTTCAATGTCGAAGGCGACGACGTTCGAGCGATCGTTCGCGGATATCGCGCCGCCCTCGACGCGCTTGCTGCCGGGACCAGCCCCGATGTCGATGCGGTTCGCGGATTGTTCGGGGGTCAGTTCACGCGCGGTCACTTCGCGCGAGCGGTGTAATGCACCAACCGGCGGCAAGTCGATCCGAGTCTCGGCACCAAAGCGTGGCAGAGTAAGCGATGCCTACACACGCTCCATCGCAAAACGCTGCGCGGTACACGATCGAAGGCGCGCGTGCCGCGCTCAAAGAGCATTTTGGGTATCCGGCGTTTCGTCCCGGTCAGGAAGCCGCGGTCGAGTCGGTCCTCGCGGGGCGAGACACGCTCGTCGTGCTGCCGACCGGCGGCGGAAAGTCGCTGTGCTATCAGGTACCCGCGCTCATTCTTCCCAAGCTCACCGTCGTGATCTCGCCGCTGATCTCGTTGATGAAAGATCAGGTCGACGCACTCGCCGCGCGCGGGCTGCCGGCAACGTTCGTCAACAGCACGCTCACGTCGTCGCAGATCTCTGATCGGATCGCCCGAGCCATTCGCGGCGACGTCAAGCTGCTCTATGTCGCGCCCGAGCGATTCGATTTCGGATCGACCGCTGAGCGCCTGCGCGACGCCGGCGTCTCGCTGCTCGCCGTCGACGAAGCACACTGCATCAGCGAATGGGGACACGATTTCCGTCCGAGCTATCTGCGGATCTCGCAGGTCCGCGATCGCCTCGGCTCGCCGCCGACAGTTGCGCTCACGGCGACGGCGACGCCTCACGTCCGCACGGACATCGCGGCGCAGCTCAAGCTCGATGCGCCCACGACGATCATCACGGGGTTCGACCGCACGAACCTGTCGTATCACGTGTTGCCGACCAAGAACGACGCCGAGAAGGACGACGCGCTCGTTCATTTGCTGCGCACAACCGAAGGACTCGGCGTCGTGTATGCGTCGACGCGCAAAGCCGTCGAGCGAATCGCGGCATTGCTCGATCGCGCGCGCATTCCCGCAGCGGCGTATCACGCTGGGCTCGACGACGCCCGTCGACACGAAGTGCAAGACGCATTCATGACTGAAAAGGTGCGCGCGATCGTTGCGACGAACGCGTTCGGCATGGGCATCGACAAGGCAAACGTGCGGCTCGTGATTCACTACGCGATGCCCGGGACGCTCGAGGCGTACTATCAGGAAGCTGGACGTGCGGGTCGCGACGGCAAACCTGGTGCGTGTTATCTCCTGCACAGCTTTCCGGATCGCTTCACGCACGAGTTCTTCATCAAAGGGAATTATCCCGATCGCCCGCTGGTCGAAGAGGTCTACGACATTCTTCGCAAGAACGCCGACAAAAGCGGCGCGGTCGATCTGTCGCCGAACGAAATCGCGACGCGTCTCAAGACGAAAGCCGGCGGTCGTGACGTCGAATCTTCGCTGCGGCTGCTGACTCAAGCCGGCGCATATCGTGTCGAGCAAGACACGAGCTCGCGAGTTCTCGTGCGACTCATGGCGACGCCCGAACGCATCAAGCGCGAGCTCGGCACCAGCAACGACTCGTTGGAGCTCGGCATTTTGCGCGCGATGTGGCGCGTCGCGGGATCGGCGTTGGACGACGGAGCTCCGATCGATCTCGACGGTTTGCCGCCGGGATTCGGCGGCGGCCAGGGAGCGATGCCACTCCTCGACGCGCTTCAGGCGCGACAGTTTCTCGAGTGGAAGCGATGTGGTGCAGGTGCGGCCCTCACGGCGCCGCGCAAACCACTTTCCGGTTTCCCAATTGACTGGCCGTTGCTTGATCGGCGCCGCAAGGCCGATCTCCAAAAGCTCGACGCGATGCAGCAGTACGCGTACACCAAGGGTTGTCGCCGAGGCTTTGTGCTCAGATACTTCGGTGATCCCGCGGCACGTACCTCGTGCGGCGGGTGCGATAACTGTCTTGGGACACGGGTCGACGTCGAGCGCGGCGGAGCGCCGGCGATGCACGGACCGGGATCGCGCGGCAAAACGAAGAGTCGTCCGCGCGTGTCGAGCGCTGAAGCAGCGGTGCCCGACGACGCGCCAGTATTGTCCGGAGCCGACGAAGCCTTATTGGCCCGGTTGCGAGATCTTCGTCGGACGATCTCGCGTGAGGAGCAGGTGCCGGCGTACGTCGTCTTCCCCGATCGCACGCTCGCCGAGATGGCCGTTCGTCGCCCGGCGAACGCGAATGCGCTTGGCCAGATTCGTGGCGTAGGACCAGTCAAATTGGAGAAATACGGCGAGCGTTTCCTGGATGTCGTTCGCTCCGCCGACGAAACCGAAGCGGCCTGATCGCCTCACCATCGCCATCATGGACGACGCACTCTATTTCACCGAGCAACACCTCGCGACCCGCGAGATGGTCCGCCAATTCGCGCGCGACGAAGTCGCGCCGGTCGCCGCCAAGCACGACGCCGACGCGAGCTTCCCGTGGGAAAACATCCGCAAGATGGGCGAGCTCGGACTGCTCGGAGTTCCGTGGTCCGAAGACTTGGGCGGCGCGGGACTCGATGTCTTGAGCTTCATGATCGTGATTCACGAGCTGGCCAAAGTCGACGCGTCGCACGGGCTCACCGTCTCGGCACACACCACGCTTGGCACCTCACCGATCGTGCGCTTTGGCACCGAAGAGCAGAGGCGTCGCTTCGTTCCGTTCCTGGCCTCGGGCCGTGTGATGGGCGGCTTCGGGTTGACGGAGCCCGAGGCGGGCAGCGACGCCGCCGGCACTCGCACGACAGCCGTGCGTCGCGGCAACTGCTATTTGATCAACGGCGTGAAGCGGTTCATTACGCATGGTGGCGTGGGCGAGATCTTCGTCGTCACTGCCGTCACTGACCCATCCAAGGGCACGAAAGGCATCAGCTCGTTCATCATGACCAAAGAGACGAACGATCTGGACGCCGCCAAGCGATTCGGTGTCGGCCACGAGCCCTCGCTTGTCCCGATGCCAGGGTTCCGCGCCGGCAAGAAAGAAGACAAGCTCGGCTGGCGCGCCTCGGATACATGCGAGCTGATTCTCGAGGACGTCGAGGTTCCTGTCGAGAACTTGCTCGGTGCCGAGGGGCAGGGGTTTGTGAACTTCATGAAGACCCTCGACAACGGCCGCATCGGTATCGCGGCCCTGTCACTCGGCATTGCCGAGGGTGCGTTCGAGCAGGCGCTCCGGTACACGAGCACTCGGAAGCAATTCGGCAAACCGGTCGCGGAATTTCAGGGCGTTCAGTTCCAGCTGTCCGATATGGCGACGGAGATCGAAGCGGGCAAACATCTCATGTTCCACGCCGCGTGGCTCGCTCAAAACGGCCGCCCGTTCGGCAAGGAAGCCGCGATGGCGAAGCTCTTCTGCTCGGAGCTTTGCATGCGCGCGACGATAGCCGCTGTGCAGCTGCACGGCGGCTATGGCTATACCAAGGACTATCCGGTCGAACGGTACATGCGCGACGCCAAGATTTGCGAAATCGGCGAAGGAACGTCTGAGATACAGCGCATCGTCATCGCGAGGCATTTGTTGAAGGAGTTGGAATAGGCGCCCTTGCGCGGCTCTATCTCATTGCCAAAACACCAGTTCGCCCGTTAATTGAGTACTTAGTGATCACCTCTGCGTTTTCCTCCGCTCTCTTTCCCCTCGGCGACTCGAGCCGGGACGTGAGCGCATTGCGCGGGTCGACGGTCGATGCAGTCTTCGCCGTCGTCTGCGCGCTGGTCCTGCTTCCGGTGCACGGCCTGTCCCGATGGGCCGATCGCACGTTTCCCCGAATTGCGCTGAAGTCTGGGCGGGCCGAACGGTCCGTCGCCGCGCGTCGAAGCGCGCTTCAGCCGGGGACAACGTGGCCGATCCCGCCGAAGTCTTGGACATTCTTCTCGCGAGTTGCCGTGAGCAACGTTCATGAGCCACGGCTCGCCCCACACCTTTTTCCATTCCGCCACACCCGTTCCGCTGAGTCGTCAGCGTCAGGGCTTGTGCCGGGCACCGATGAAACGAGAAATTTTGATCAACGCGAACCCGCGAGAGACGCGGGTCGCCATCCTCGAGGACGACCAGCTCGTTGAACTTCTGGTCGATCGCCCTGAAGCGCGCCGCATGGTCGGCGACATTTACCTAGGACGAGTCGAAGCAGTCCTTCCCGGCATTCAGGCCGCGTTCGTCGACATCGGAACCGAGAAGAGTGCGTTCCTCCACGCATCGGATCTCGTATTTCCCGAGGACGAAGCCGACGCCGAATCGGACGACGACGATGAAGACGATGAGGGAGAGACCACCTCGAGCCGCCGTCGCCGCGCGAAAGCGCCGCCGATCCAGGACGTGCTCAAGCGCGGCCAGGACCTGATCGTCCAGGTCTCCAAAGAGCCCATCTCGACGAAAGGCCCGCGCGTCACCGCGCAAGTGTCGCTCGCGGGGCGATTCCTCGTCTACATGCCGTTCGCCGAGCGCGTTGGCGTGAGTCGGAAAATCGGCGACCGCGAGGCGCGGAAGCGTCTGCGCGCACAAGTCGAAGCGGTGCTGCCGAAAGACGTCGGCGGTGTCATCGTGCGCACGGTGGGCGAAGACGTCACGGCGGAGACGCTCGAGCGCGAGCTCACCACGCTGATTGGACAATGGAAGCGCATCAAGCGGAAGACGCATTTCGTCCGTGCGCCGGCGGTGATTCATCGCGAGACGAGTCTGACGCGCGGGCTGATGCGCGACGTCTTCAGCACAAAGGTCGAGACGGTGACGGTCGACTCGAAGCAGCTCCACAACGAGATCCTCGAGTATCTCAAGGGCATCGCTCCAGAGCTCATCGATCGCATCAAGCTCTATGAGGACCAGACGCCATTGTTCGACAAGGCGAATATCGAACAGGAGCTGCGCGACCTCTTCAAGCGACGCTGCGATCTTCCGTCGGGCGGATACCTGATCATCGAGCCGACCGAGGCACTCGTGTCGGTCGACGTGAACTCGGGTCGCTACACGGGAAAGAAAGATCCGGAAAAGACCATTCTCCGCACCAACGTCGAAGCGGCGCGCGAGGTCGCTCGTCAGGCGCGGCTGCGCGACCTCGGCGGCATCATCGTGTGCGACTTCATCGACATGGAGACGAAGGCGAACCGCGAGAAGGTCCTCCAGGAGCTCCGCACGCATCTGGGCCGTGATCGCGCGAGAACGAAGGCATTCGCCGTCAGCGACCTGGGCCTGATCGAGATGACGCGCCAGCGCGTTCGGCAGAGTCATTTGCAGAACATGACCGAGGCGTGTCCGACGTGTCACGGCACAGGCCGCGTGTTCACGGCGGAGACGATCGCGCGGCGTGTCGAGCGGTCGGTTCGCCGCATCGGTCTCGAGTCGAGGAAGGACCCGATGATCGTGCGGGTTCACCCGGACGTCGCGATGTACGTGCTCGAAAGCGAAAAGGACTTGATGAAGAAGCTCGAGAAGGCGGTCGGTTTCGGGCTCGAGCTGCGCGACGATCCGCTCCTCAAGCCCGATGAGTTCAAGTTGGTTGTGAAGTCGGCGGGACGGGACGTCACGCAGCAATACGCGGTCGCGTAAGGGCGGCGACTCTGCGCAGGTTGACACAACTAGAAGGCCTATCTAACTTTACAGGCTGACTGTACCACGCCTAATCGAGCCTCCCATGCCTTACGCCATCATCAAAACCGGCGGCAAGCAGTTCCGTGTCGAGCCGGGTCGCACCTACAAGATTCCCTCACTTGCTGGAGAAGAGGGCGGCAAGATCGAGTTCAACGACGTTCTCCTCGGCAACGACGGACAGAACGTCAAGACCGGCGTCCCTTCGCTGAGCGGCGCCAAGGTCTCGGGCGAGATCGTTCGGCATGGACGCGGTGACAAGGTCATCGTCTTCAAGCAGAAGCGCCGGAAGAACTACGCGCGCAAGCGCGGTCACCGGCAGGGCTTCACCGAAGTTCGCATCAACGACATTTCCCTCGGCTGAGCAAGGTTCCCAATGGCACATAAAAAGGGCGTCGGCTCCTCCCGCAACGGCCGCGATTCGAATCCGAAGTACCGCGGTGTCAAGAAGTATGGCGGTGAGCGCGTCATTGCCGGCAACATCATCGTTCGACAGTGTGGCACCAAATGGCACCCGGGCAACAACGTCGGCCTCGGGACCGACTACACGATCTACGCCCTCATCGACGGCGTCGTGAAGTTCGAGCACAAGAGCAAGACCCGCTACAAGGTCAGCGTCTACGCGGCGCCCGCCGCAGAGAGCTCGGCGACGACCGCGGCGTAGCTATCGCTGCACCTCTCGAAGAGCGAGGCCTCCGCAACCGCGGAGGCCTCGCTCGTTTCAGGAGCATTGGGAACACGTCGTGCAACCGACTCGAGGTCAACTGCAACCCAAACCGTCCGCGTACGTAGTATTCGGGCACGGACCTCAACGGGAGCGTCGGCGATGGCACTGCTGGATCGGTTGCGACTGGAGTTGGATCGCGCGGGCAAATCGGCGTCGCGCGCGCTCGACGAAGGTCGCCTGCGTCTGGATCTATACCGCGCGCGGCAGTCGGTGGACCGCTTTGCCCAGCGCTTCGGCTACGCCGTGTATCGCGCAAAAAAAGCCGGCGTCGAGCTATCCGTCGAAGAGCTGGCCGCGCACATGGGCAACATGACGGCCGCCGAGGCGGAAGTGACTCGCCTCGAGACCCTCGTGGCGGAGGCCGCAAAGCAGCGCAAGGATTTCCTGGGCGCGTCGCCAAAGCCCAGCACGGGCTGACGCCTCACTGGCGCTGGCTCTGTGCGTCGAGCAGGCGCACATCGTCGGTACACAGTCCGTCGACGCCCAACCCCACGAGCGACTGAGCGTCCGCCCGTGAATTGACCGTCCACGCAATCACGCGTGCACCGGCCGCGTGCACCCGCGCGACCAGCTCGGCGTCGATGAGATTCCACCGCGGCCAAAGATCTCGCGCCCCGACGAGCTCGAGCTGTCGAACCATCGCGTCGGGCGGCGCTTGATCGTACAAGATGCCGCGCGGAAGATCGGGCGCGATCTCTCGGCATCTGGCAATCGCGGCGTGGTCGAACGAGTGCACCGCGCACCGCGCCGAGCCGTTAGCGATTGTCGAGACGACTGCCGCTTCGATGCCTGAGCCTTTGATCTCGACGTACACTGTTTTTTCCGCCGGCGTCAGCGCCAGCACGTCGCTGAGCCGAGGAATGCCGACCCCGGTTGCAAGCTCGACCCGTTCAAGCTCCTCCCAGGTCATCTCAGCGATCTTGCGTTTGAAAGCGTGGGGACTCGTCCGGAGATCCGGGTCGTGATGTACGACGACGACGCTGTCGCTGGTCGCGTGAACGTCGAGCTCGATGGCGTCTGCGTGACGCTCGAACGCCCGTAGAAATGCAGGCAGAGAATTCTCGGGGTATTCGCGCTTCGCGCCCCGGTGGGCGATGCGTTCCAAGGGCTGTGCTCGCTGTATGGGGATGTATATTTGTTTCCGCGTGCGGACGATCGTACTGCCGCGGCGACAAGCTGTGATCCATCAAGCGTTTGACCTTAACGGGCCGGACCTGGTGACGTCTACCTGTTGGACCGAATGACCAATCCGGCACGGGGCGGGGCTGGCGATGATCAGCGAGACTTGGATCTCATCGCGCGATGGAAGGCAGGCGACGAACGCGCCGCGACGGAGCTCGTGGAGCGTCACTCGGCCGCGCTGGCGCGCTTTGCGGTCAGTTCGGGCGAGCGGAACGACATCGACGAGCTGGTGCAAGACACATTCGTCCGCGCCTTCAACTCACTCGACGG
>Ga0068855_100005436_pt1 | contig 15536 bp, 19 predicted proteins | sample KBSCornC52_FD_66592 | JGI IMG/M metagenome (GOLD analysis project Ga0068855, IMG submission 66592) | Corn rhizosphere microbial communities from Kellogg Biological Station, Michigan, USA - KBS Corn C5-2 | ecosystem: Host-associated > Plants > Roots > Rhizosphere > Soil ...
TCCGTCCAACAGCCGACGGTCTGCTTTCGGCCAATTCGTCGGGTTTACGTCACGGCCAGCGACCGCTGCGAGGCCCGGTATGGGGATGGTCGCAATCTGTCAGTGGTCGGTATCGCTCGACCGCGAACCCGTCCGCGACCTGGGCGTGGCTCAAGTCCTTGGCGCCGATCGTCACGCATGCCACCAGGCGGCCATATTGGTCGACGTCGATGACCTGAAGCTGCACCCCCCTCGCGTCAATCAGCCGCTGGAGATTAGCCTTAGACCCCCAGCCGTCGCCCGGCGTACAGACCCGACCGCGGAGGCAATGGCCAGGGCGCTCGGGCGCGTCGATCGCCGCCAGCCTCACGCGCTCGCCACAGGCTCTTAGGGTGGCGCCGTCCACGACCCGAACGGTCGTCGCGGGGCAGTTCATCAGGGCGAGAACGGCGAGGAACATGAAAGACACCATATCGGATTGAGCGGATATCTGCGACCTCGTCGCGCCGGCATCCGGGCTTTGCCGGAACCCTGATCAGGGCAACGGGTTGAGAGGGTTTGGAACCCCAGTGGAGGCGATGTCATGGCCGACGCTCAAGCCCTGCAGCCTGCCGATGTGCTCGTCCGCAAGAGCAAAGCGAGCCAGCCGAATGAATCCGCCGACTATCGCAAGGCGCGCAACGCGTTGCTGGTCGAGGAGATCGAGCTTCGCCGCCATGTCGCGCGCGTCGCGGCGTTGCGTCGTGCCTTGCCGCCCGGTGGCGAGGTCAAGGGCGACTATCGATTCATCGGCGAGGCGAGCAGCGTCAAAGGCGCCAATCCGGTCGACTTTGCCGCGCTGTTCGGCGACCAGGACACGCTGTTCGTCTACAACTGGATGTACGGCCCCAAGCGCGCCCGGCCCTGCCCGATGTGCACCGCGCTGCTGAGCAGCTTGGACGGAAATGCCGACCACATCCGGCAGCGCGCCGCCCTGGCCGTCATCGGCCTCTCGCCGATCGAGCGGCAGATCGCCTTCAAGGTCGAGCGCGGCTGGAAGAACCTGCCGCTCTACTTCGACGTCAACGGCAAGTTCAGCCAGGACTATCACGCCATCACGGATGACGGGACCGACACCGCTGCGATCAACGTCTTCACCCGCCGTGACGGCGTCATCCGGCACTTCTGGGGCGCCGAGACCGGCTTTGTGGCGGCCGATCCGGGTGAGGACCCGACGACCGCGCCGGACCTGATGCCGCTGTGGAACGTCCTCGACCTGACGCCCGAGGGTCGCGGTACGGATTGGTATCCGAAAATCACCTACTGACTCGCCGGCATTCATTATGCGAGTGATGGGGCAAGATGATCTTGCGCTTGCTGCTCGCGACCGGGTTACTGCTCCAGGTGGGTTCCGCCTCGGCGCGGCGCATCGTGCTGTCGAACGACGACGGGCTGACCAGCAATGTCAAAGCGCTCTACGAGGCGCTGAAAGCCGATGGCCATGACGTGATCGTCGCGGTGCCGTGCACCAACCAGAGCGGAATGGGCGCGGCGATCAAGATCCTCAAGCCGCTGATCTCGCTCGATCAGGATTGCCGCAACGGCGCGGCGCGGACCGGCCAGCGGGCCGTCGGGCCGATGTCCCGCGACGGGCTCGGGCCGGATTATTTCTACGTCGACGGGACGCCGGTGATGGCGCTGCTCTACGGGCTCGACATCGTTGGGGCGAAGCGCTGGGGCGGGCCTCCAGATCTGGTGCTGTCGGGGCCGAATGAGGGGCAGAATGTCGGCTCGCTGGTGATCGCCTCGGGTACCGTCGGCGTTGTCCAGTTCGCCGGCAGCCGCAGCCTTCCCGCGATCGCGCTCAGCGCCGGGCTGAAGACGGCCGGCGACGACACGCTGGACAATCCCGACTCGGTGATCGTCGCCCGGCTCGCGACGGAGCTGGTCAAGGCGCTCGACAAGCGCTCCGGCGGCAGGGCGCTGTTGCCGCCGGGGCTGGCGCTCAACGTCAATTTTCCCGATCGGCTGGCGGGCGCGACCTGGCGGCTGACCAAGCCCGGGACCTACAACAGCTTCACCGTCCGCTTCAGCAGCGATGTCGACAAGGCCGCCGCGCCACGGCCGGGCGTGTCGATCGTGCTGAACGGCACGACACCGACCGCTGCCCAGCAAGACGACGAGGCGGCGGTGATCCGCAAGGACATCGCCGTCAGCGTGATGCAGATCGGCTATGAGCCGCAGCCTGGCGCGTCGTTATGGCTGAAGCGGTATCTGCGCGGCTTCTTTCAGCGCTGAGCCTCAAGCCGCTCTCAAGGCTCCGACTGAAAATGCACGGGTGATCAAGTGCGCCGTATTGCGCGCATGCAGCTTGAGGCGGATATTCTCGATATGCCGCTCAACCGTGCGATGCGAGAGGATCAGCCTTCGCGCAATCTCCTTGGCTGACAGGCCTGCCGCGATTGCCAGGAGGATCTCCTGTTCGCGTGCGGACAGGAGGCCGACCGTCGGCTCGCGATCGATCACATCGGTCATGATCAACACCCCTTACTGATGCAGTGACGCCATCAAGGTCGGTCGCGCTGACGCCCGCGGAGGTCATCCCTCCGGGCCGCTGCTGATCACAGCCTTCCGTTGATGCATGAGCGACAGAGGCGTCCCCCACATCAGTAGGTCGTTCGATGGATGAATCAGGTTCACGCACAGGCGCAGTTTTGCGCCCGAGTGACGCGTTATTTTTTCTCGTCCCGCAGGAAGGCCGGGTTTGGCCCGCGACCGAAGGCGACCATACGGGTGGCTAGTCCCGCCTTGTTCAGCGTGAAGTGATCGATCACGGCGAGGACATAGCGCGGCTTGTCGTCGATCCGGGCGCGCACCGCGAATTCGACCATGCATTCGGATTTGGTGCCGACATAGGCGACGGGGATGATGTGCGGCTTGAGCTTGCCGACCTCGGCGTAGAAGGGGCCGAGCGCCTTGCGGCCGAGCGCGATCTCCTGGGTCGGCGAGAAGACCTGCGCATCCTCGGCGAAGAGCGACGGCAGCTCGGCGAAACGCTCGCTGTTGATCAGCTGGATATAGCGCTCGGCGACGCGGCAGGCGGTCGCCCGGTCGGGCACCGCCGCCACCGGCGTGCCGAGGAAGACGTCGCGCGGCCGCTGGCTCGGGTCGAGCGTGCCGCCCGGGACGATGAGTGGGGCTTCGGCGGCCATGGTCGGCGCGGAGACGAGGGCGAGGGCAATGAGCAGGCGATGCATGGGATATCCTCTCGGTTTTTTGGCCAGGCGCTGCGGGCCGTGATCGCTAGGCGAGCGGCGTCGGCACCATCTTGCGTGGGAAATCATCGGCAACGGCGCGCTCGGGCCAGAGGAACTGGACGCGGAAGCGGGCGATCTGCCAGTTGCCGTCGCGCTTGACGTAATCCTCGTCGTAAATCCCGAACATCAGCAGCGGATTGATCCGCGGATGCGCCTCGAACATCACGTCGTGGAGATAGGTCCGGGCGACGGCGGTGTCCGGTCCGGTCAGCTCGATCCACATGTTGGTCGTCAGATGCAGCCCGTCATAGGGCGCGCGGCCGCGCATCAGCGAGGGCAGGGCCTCGCCGTCGTCGGGCGCCTCGCCCGAGATCGCCGCGGTGACGGCGGGGCGGCCGGTGAGATCGCCATAGGCGCCGAGCTCGGCGATGACGTCCTCGGCGAAGATCATCGACAGCCCCTGCCAGTCGCGCGCGTCCATCAGCTGGGAGTAGAGCGTCTTCACCTTCCTGATCTTCTCGACCTCGAGCAGCTTGCGCAGCTCGGCGATTTCCTCGGCAGTGAATGCGGCGGTCATGACTCTCTCCTGCAGCCGCGCCCGATCATGATGGGATGTCCCAGAGGAGTGGTAACGACGTGACCGCGAAGATGACGCCGGTACGGTAGCTGGGCGGGCTTTCCGGGTTGAGCCGAACATTCGGCATCCGCTTGAGCCATTCCTCAAACAGCACCGCCATCTCGATCCGTACCAGATGCGAGCCGACACAGCGATGCGGGCCGGCGTTGAACGTGATGTGCGCCTTGTTTTCGCGATCCAGATCGAATTTCTCGGCGGCGGGAAAAGCGGCGGGATCCAGATTCCCGGCCTGAAGAAAGAGCGATACCCGCTCACCAGCCTTTAGCGTCGCGCCATGAAATGTGCCGTCCTTCGCGACCGAGCGCGACGCTGTCGCGACGCCATAGCAGCGCAACAGCTCCTCGACTGCCTCGGGTATCAGCTCAGGCTGGCGTCGAAGCCGATCCTGGAGGGCCGGGTCACTGGCAAGATGCTCCATGCTGAATGCGATCGAATTGACGACCGTATCCAGGCCGGCGCCGAACAGCAGCGTGCAAATGCCCTCCAATTCCCGCTGCATCAGCGGTCGCCCATCGATCGTCTCATCAAGCAGGTGACTGAGCAGGTCGTCCTTCGGCATCCGTCGCCGCTCCTCGAACAGCGGCCGGGCCATCTCGATCGTCTTGCTGTACGCCTGCGTGCGTTGCTCGATATCGGGCTGTGTCATCCATGAGACCCACTCACGGAATTCCCGATAACGGGCGACGTCGAATCCCATCATGCGCATGAAGATGAAGATCGGCAGCGGTTCGGCGACCGCTTCGAGGAAGTCGCAGCAGCCCTGGCCGGCGATGTCCTCGATCAACTCGATGCTGCGCGATCTTATGCCACTTTCCAGGCTGCGCATTCTCGCCGGCGCAAAGGCCCGCATGAGCGGCATGCGATATTTGATATGATCGGGCGCGTCGGTATTGAACGGCGGAAGGAACGGTTCCTCTTCCGGCGGAACCGCGGGGAATGAGTTGTTGCGGCTGGCAAACAGCTCGGGCGTGCGTGCCGCCTCGAACAGCATTTCATGGTCGGTGATGAACCAATGCCCGCCGTTGTACGGCGACCAGAAGATGCCCCGGCCGATCTCCTCGCCCAGGGCGAGCAGCGCCTTGTAGGGATTTCCCGCCTCGGCATAGCGACGATCGCCAAAATAATCGAAGTCGACGACGAGCGCTGGATCGACATGTGCGGGAATATTGAGCCCGGCCCTGTCCGCCATCTCGGCCACCATCCGATATCCTCGATGCGATTTTCCGATTTCTTTCCTGCATCGTCGCACTGGACCGGGTCGTCCGCAATGGGTGGAAAGGCGTCCGTCTGCTTTGCGACGGCATCGCGAGAAAGCGGCCCCGATGGGAAGCGATCAGCTGACCCTATTTACTTCCATCAGCACTGAGGAAGCTCCGCAACGTTTCCACATATCCTGAGCTGCGCTGCGTGTCTGATCGTTACGAAATGCGTCCAGAGCTTCAGTACTTGGAAAGTCGATCAAATGGACCTCCCTCTGTCCATCAGATGAGCGGAGTCGCTCCTCCAGCTTTGCGCCGTAGTTGCTCAGCAATGCGAGGACCCGCTCTTCATACGCTTCGAATAAGGGAAGGTCTGCGCTCGAAAGATCGATTTGCACGAGAAGTAGCATGTAAGATATCTTTCAAATTGACGCTGATCGTGCGTGCCCCAACGTATATTTCCCATACCCTTCAAAGACCAATCCGACCGTATAAGGACACCAATCCCCTTAGCCTCCGTGTAGCAGCGGTAGAAAGAGGGGCTAAGTCAATCGCGGTTCAATGCCCGTTGTGGGTCGAAAGCGGATGTTCGTGCAGCTTCAACTTGCGCGACGTGCATCGGTGTGGCGGCTGAGCCGCGCACGGTGAAGATAGGTCGGGCTGAACTCGCCGGTCGTCTGGAGCATCGCCATATCGGGAATCGTCAGCTTGCGATTGTCCAGCTTGACCAGCCCCCGTTCTCTCACCGCCGCGATCGAGTGATCGACCCGATCGAGAATGAAGATGTTGAGGTCGCAAAGATCGCCCGGCAGGGCGAAGTCGACAATTGCCGACGGCCGCTCGCACCCGTGCGATAACGGCAGGCCAGCGTCCTATTCTCGCCGATTCAAATGCAGGCGTCGGCAAGGACCTCGATTGGGGCGGCCACCATGCGTGGAAAGCGGACCCAGACGCTCACCTTTATTGGGCAATTGTCTAGTTTACAAAGCCGGGGATGCGCGGCCGGATGAAGCAGCTGCGCGAATACTACTCTTCGACGTGGATGACTGGCGCGCGATCCTTGGGGATGACCGCGATCCTGCGGGAGCCGCGCCATAGCTCGCAATCGGTTCGCGCCAGGCTGAGACGCACCAGCTCGATCGCTTCGTCATCGTCGACTGATTCAAGCTCGACGGGCGGCCCGACGGGCACGCTGCCCTTCAGCGGGATGTACCGATAGCTCCCCATAGCCCCGACTCAACTGCCTGCGGACCCGAAATAACTAGCAGAGCTAAAATGTTATTCAATATCACGTGTTAATTGGATGGGGTCATTCATGTAAATAAAGCCCCACCGGGCGGCGCTGACTTGATGACCGCTATCGGTCGAAAGCGGACCTCGGTTCAGCTGGGCCTAGAGCCAGCGGCGGACGCGCCGGCAATAGGCGTCGAACGTGTCGCCGAACTCGCCTCGCAGACGATCTTCCTCGAACGGAATGACGAGGGCGTTGAGAAAGATCAGCGGGAGCGGCAGCAGGACCAGCGGGCCGAGCCATCCGAACATCAGCGCCAGGCCGACATAGGCGATGGCGAGGCCGAGATACATCGGATTGCGGGTCAGCCTGAACGCTCCCCCGGTTACAAGCCGGCTGGGCTGGCCGACGGGATTGAGCGTGGTTCGCTTGACGGCGAAGGACAGGGCGCTTCCCGGCCCGATAATGGCGCCGATGACCAGCAGCAGCCAGCCGGCGAGACGGATGCCCGGCCCGCCTTCCAGTCGCCAGCCCATCGCACGATCGAGCGCGACGCCGACGCCGAAGGTGATCGCATAGATGATCGGCGCGGGAACGGCGGCGAGCCTGGCTGCCTTGTGCTGCATCGGTACCTCGGTGCGAAATTCGCCGGCTGGCCGGCGTGGTTGGATCCCGGAATGCGCTCATGGATGACGATCGCGGCCGGGGCTAGGCCTGGCGTGCAATCAGCCAGTGGATTTCGCGCGGCAGTCCAGTCATAACATATCATCTCTGGTGGCGGGCGCACCGACCCGGACACTGGCGGCTTTGCGCAGCTGAACTCAGCGCGGGAGGAGACAAGAATGCTTCGAGCGATCATCTTTGCGTCGGCCCTCATGATCGGCGGGGTCGCCCTGGCCCAGGATGCACCGCCCGCGGATGCGCCGCCGGCCGATGCCGCCGCCGCGCCTGCGGCTGACGCGCCGCCCGCCGCTGATGCCCCCGCCGCCGCACCCGCGAGCAGCGATGCGAGCTACCCGCCTTGCTCGGCCAAGGTGCAGGATCACTGCATCCAGGGCGCGCATAAGGGCGGGTCGCACAAGCCGGCCAAGAAGGCGCACCACAAATAGGGCAAATCCGGGCGGGTGCCGGAAGGCCAGCCCGACCATGGTGATGCCGACTGACGCCTTCGTCTTGCGGGCGTCGGGGCGTCGTCGTGCGGTGGGCTTCCCGGATCGGCTATCCGAACGGCGACGTCAGGACGCGAACCGCTCGATCGCGTAGGCCGACAGCGCGGCGATGGGCAGAAGCGTTGCTGCCTGCGCGATCGCTGCCTGGCGCTTTGGCAGGCGCCCGAGCAGCAGGTAGAGCGCGACGAGCAATGGCATGCCGATGACCGCGGTCTGGCACAGCCGGTCGCTCGGGTAGTCCGTCGCGAAGACCGTGGCGACTGCGGCGATCGGCACCAGCAGGTAGCCGGCGCGCCGCGACCATGAGCGACCGCCCAGGCCGCGATCGAAGGCGAGCAGCGCAAAGAGCAGTATCCAGAGGCAAGCCAGCGCGGTCAGCGTCTCGAACGCCTGGCCGACGACGCTGTCGCCCGGACCGTTGATCGCCGCGAAGTTGATCGACAGGAACCAGAGATAGCAAAGCAACGCGACGCCGCCGGCGACGGCCATCGCGATCACGCCGGCCGGTCGCCTGGTTTCGCTCACCGCCACCCCGCTTTCCGCCAGCCGATCAGGCTCTGCAACCGCCAGCTTAGTCGGATGCGACGATGTTCGCCATGGGTCGTCCGTAGGCGATCGGCGATCGTCAGCAGCCGCGGCGATGTCTCGTGTGGCGCTTGTCGAAATGGCGGCCGAGCAGGCCGCCGCCGACAGCCCCGGCGACGATCCCGACCGGGCCGCCGATGATGGCATGTCCGATCAGGCCACCGCCGACACCACCGGCAACGGTGCCGACCGCGCCATTGCCGCCGCCGCAACGGTGATAATGATGGTGGCTGCCGTTATAGTAGACGTGATTGGCGTTGTGGGTCGTTGCGGCGAGGCCTGGCGCCGGCGCAAGGGCAGGCCCGACAAGTGCCGCGGTCAGGGCGGCCATGACCAGCTTGTTCTTCATCTCGATCTCCGTTGCGGGGCTGCGATAATGCCAGCTGAGCCGAAAAGACCAATACCCAGCCTGAACGGTCACGCCGTTCGATGATAGCTGTTGAGCGCATCGGCCGTTTGCCTAAGATCGATCGACAGGCCGCAAAGGCCGGGAGAGAAGGCGATGTCTGGGGCGTTACCGTTCAAGCTGGTCTCGGCCGATTCGCATATCGTCGAGCCGCCGGACCTGTGGACCAAGCACATCGACCGGCGCTTTCTCGATCGGGCGCCGCGCTTCGTCCGCGGCGGGCCGGAGGCCGGCGACGGCTTCGTCTGCGAGGGGCTGTTGCGCGGGCAGACGGCCGGGGTCGGGCTGGTCGCGACCAAGCGCAAATATGCCAATCCCGAAGTCTATGATTTCGGCGGGCCGGGCCAATGGGAGCAGGTGCCCGAGGCATCCTGGGACCCCGACGAACGGATCAGGGAGCTCGACCGCGAAGGCATCGAGGCCGAGCTGATCTACACCAGCTTCGGCCTGATCATGTACACCATCGAGGACCGCGAGTTCCGCTACGCCTGCTTCCGCGCGTTCAACGACTGGCTGGCGGAATTCTGCGCGGCATCGCCCAAGCGGCTGTTCGGCATTGCGATGATCCCGACCGACGATGTCGCGCGCGATGTCGCCGAGCTCGAGCGCTGCGCCAAGATGGGCTTGCGCGGGGCGATGATCGCGATCGGCCAGGAGTCGGGCGAAGGCTATCAGCACAGCCGGTTCGAGCCGATCTGGGACGCGGCGGAAGCGCTCGCCATGCCGATCAGCCTGCACACCGCGGCGAGCGAAACCGACTTCACCATGACCGGCAATATGTTCGTCGATTTCTCCTGCGGCTTCACCCCGACGATGTACACCGTCGCCAACATGATCTTCACCGGGCTGCTCGATCGCCATCCGAAGCTCAAGGTGATCTCGGTCGAGAACGACGCGTCCTGGCCGCTGCCGATCCTCGAGCGGATGGACGATCGCTGGAAGCATGATCAGATCTGGGCGCCGCCCGAGAGCGGCGACACGATCACCTCCGGGCGCAAGCCGAGCCAGATCTTCCACGATCAGGTGGCGGCGACCTTCATGCGCGACCGCACCGCGATCCTGAGCCGCGAGATCATCGGCCGGCGCAACATCATGTGGGGATCGGACTATCCGCATTTCGACGGCGCCTGGCCGAACAGCCAGGCGGTCCTCGCCGCGCAATTCGCCGGCGTGCCGGAAGAGGATCAACGCCGGATCGGCCGCACCAACGCAATCGAGTTCTACGACCTGCCGATCGAGCGCTGAGTGGGCGACAACGCTATCCCGCAGGTGTCGGGATTGTTTCGTCCGAGGTCGGCAATTTCACGTTCCTCGGGAACCAATTCAAGGCCCATCAGCCCCTCGGATGAGGCGCAATCTGTGGCGTCGGCGGAGGCTGAACCGGCGCTGGTTCGGGCGCCGGAGGGTGCACGACGACGGCCGCTCCTGGCGGGGCATAAGTACGATCATCCTCGTAGATCACCCAGGCGGAATAGGGCGGCGGCGCTTCGAAAAATGCCCAGGGAGGATAAGGAGGAGGGGGCGGCAACTCGTAATAGCCCCGGTCATAATATACGTGGCGAGGCGGCGGGTAATTGCCCGCAGGGTAGTGCGGTGGCGTTTGGTGGTGCACAATATGGGCGTGCGCGCACTCATGGTGCTGTGCGTCGGCAATCGCGGCACCGCTCATCGCCCCCAGCGCGCTGCCAACCGCGACGCCGGGCGGTCCCCCGATTATTCCGATGAGACCGCCGACCACCCCGCCCATGACAGCGCCTGCCGCAGCATCGCCATCGTGGCCGGGCAGGCAGTGATCTGACGCCCATTGTTCGGGATGATCGGGACCGCCCCGATATTCCGCGCCGCCCCCAGGGTCGTCGGCATAACGTGGATCGACGAATTCTGGAGAGGATGAGGTTGGGCCGTCGTAACCCGATGGTGGCGACCAGCCGCCATCTCCCTGCGGAAGCGGCGCCCTTTCGCCATAGGCCGGAGAGGAAGCCTGTCGGTCATAGGCCATAGCTGGCGCCCGGCGGGCATAGGCTGGCTCGGATCCCTGCCCACCATAGCCGGATCCCGGATCCGGACCGTAATAGCCGGGCGGTGGAACGTCCTGAGCCATCGCGGGCGCGAGGGAACTGAAGGATGTGACGATCGAGGCGAGGAGAATGCGCCGCATAGCTCTCTCCGGAGGTACCCCGATGGTGACCATTACGCGTCGATACGTCGCGGACCGCCATCGGTTGATCCACCTAAGGCTTCCTCAGGACCGAGGGCTCAGTGAGATTGCCCCGATACCAGCTCAGGCGATGCGCCTGCCGTTCAACCGTTGGTGTTGCCGGCGCCGATGTCGCAATGGGTTGCTTCCGGCCCGTCGGCTGCACCTCTTCGGGGTAGATCGCGGATATTCGCGAGTGGCATTACCGACGGGAATCGGAAACCGGACGCGGCGCTCTTCTGACTGCGCGCCTCGAGAGTCCGGCCTGCCGTCTGCCTTGTCGCAATCCCGTCGGTTACAGGGCGGGATCGGCGCGGCCGCCGGCGGCCATTTCGAGTTTCTCGGCCGGTGCCGGGCTGTCGATGATGGTGACCTCGGTGCCGATCTTCGTCTGGCCGTAGAGCAGTTTCGCCATGGCGAGCGGCATGCGAACACAGCCATGCGAGGCCGGCACACCGGGTATCTTGCCCGCGTGGATCGACACGCCGTCATTGGTCAGCCGCTGCATGTAGGGCATCGGGGCACTGTTATAGAGATTGGAATAATGCTCGACCGCCTTGCCCATCACGCGAAAGGTGCCGGTCGGGGTCTCATGCCCCTTCTTCCCGGTCGATACGGTCGTAACCACAACCAGCTGGCCCTGCTGATAGACGCCGGCGAGCTGAGTCGGAATGTCGACAACGATCGTGACCGGCGCCGAAGGCTGAAAGTCGACCAGCTGTCGATAGTCGCCCGGCTTCAGATCGCTGGCATTCTCCGTCAATTCGGCCTGGTCGGCCGCATCCCATTGGGCCGGGGCGGTCGGCGCAACCGGCACCGGCTTGACCGGCGCCGGCGCGGGCGCGCTGGTCGCGGCTGGGGCAGTCGGTGCGGCCGCGGGTGCGGACAGGGCGAAGACCGCCGCGATTGCCAGAACCGAGATGCGGGCAGCTTTGATTGGTGACACGACAGGGCCTTCCTCTGGGTCGCGTCCGGCGCGGGATGCGCCGATCGGACGGGCCTCTGTCGTGGCAGGGCCGGGGAAGGTTCACGGTGGACGATCTCGGGCGGCGATCGTGCGATGCCGCTTTGTCTGGGTCCGTCCGTTATGCGCCGATTTCTGCGACACCCTGGACGGCGTCTAAGGTCGTCAGCAGACCGTCCGCTGAGATCCCGATAGCGGACGGCCACAGGGCCGGATGTAGCCGAAACTCACGGAAAGCGCATTCGCAACCGCCAACGGATCAAGGTGCGGATACCAACTCAATCTCCGGATGAGCCTTTCCCACACTGTCCGGATCACTGGCCTCTTCTCTCCGGTTCGAAGTTTGCCTGGCGATCTGCGCAGCTGCCGGTGGGATTCGCCGCGAGAGCAGCCACCGCACCAGCTGAAGCGCGACCATCAGCACGGCGAGAATGGCGAAGGGCACAATCGCGAGGCGGGGCATCAGCGCCTGGATCGCACGGGCCAGATAAGGATTGAGGTCGAGCAGAGGCAATGAGGCGGCGAGATGCCCGATCGCCATGCCGAACAGGTAGAAGCCTGCGAGGATGGCGGCGAGCATGGCCGCGACCTTCCCGGCCCGCCGCCACGTCGCCATCGAGCTGCCGCCGGACAAGGCGCGCCATGCCTCACGCATGACGATCCAGAGAACGAGTATCGCGTAAAATATGCCACCGAGTCCGGTCGCGGGCATCCCGGGCATCTTAATGGCCCTTTTCGTAGGTAAGCAGGGCTCGGCCCATCAGGAATTCGTTCCAGAATGCGCGGAGCATGAACACCGAGTTCACCAGGCGTATCACGACGAAGCAGGGGAGGCTGAGGAGCGCGCGGCCGACCTCCCCTCGCTGATAGCTTTTGACCAGCACGGGCACCATCACCGCCGGCATATCGATCAGATAGGCAGCGAGGAACAGCGGGTGGACAAACAGTGCGAGCAACGGGATCACGAACAGAAACACGAAGCTGGCAACGAGTGAGTCCCATAAGCAGACGGTGAGTATCTGGCCCAGATAAGGCTGTCGCGCCATCTCCCGCCAGTGCTGGCGGATATTCTGGACGAAGCCGTGGGACCAGCGCTTCAGCTGTTTCGCGAGGAAGTGATAATTGTGCGGCTCGATCGGATAGCAGAGCGCTTCTTCGACAAAGCGTACCTTCCAGCCCGCCGAGTAAAGCGTCCAGGTGAGGTCCATGTCTTCGGCCAATGTGCGAGTCGACCAGCCGCCGACCTTGCGAAGCACGTCAGTGCGGTAGGCCGAGAAACAGCCGGATGAAATCAGCGGCTTGCCCAGCATGTCCTGGATCGGTTTGAAGAAGGTGAAGGCGAATAGATATTCGATATAGCGGCCGCGCTCCCAGATCGTCCGGACGTAGCGTGGCACGACCATGCCGCAGCTGGCCGCGACACCGGCGTCGGCGATCAGAGGTGCAATGATCCGCTCCACGGCGTCGGGCGCAAGCGAAGTGTCGGCGTCGATCGCGATGCAGTATTCGGTCTTGACGAAGGGCAGGGCAAAGGTCTGAGCCCCGGCCTTGGAGCCAGTATTTGCCGGCGGGCGAACGACGGTCACCCCGAGAGCACGGGCGATGTCCCCCGTGCCATCGGTGGAGAAATCGTCGACAATGATGATTTCGGCAAAGGCTCGGGTCTGTGCTTGCAAGCTGCGAATCGTATCGGCGATGCTCGACGCTTCATTGAAGGCCGGTACGATCGCGGTGATCTGGGCGGGCTCTCTCGGCTCCGACTTAGCTAGTTTTTTCAGAATCATACCCTCCGTTAGCCGCTTGCGGCAGTATCGCAAAGTCGCGGACTGACGTCCCGATCCTGACGCAACCGTGAACGAAAGCCGAAAGGTCCGGACTGTTCCACCAGGCTGGAAAGTGCTTCGAAATGGCCGCGGCGCTGACCGCGGCACCGTGGACTGAACGTCTTGGGGCCTCAAGTGAGGTCGGCAATGGGTCGAAAGCCGCCATTCTGACCCTACGGACATTGACTATTGTGCTGCCGGCCCCCGCCCTGCCGGCGTTTCGGCCTCGTCCCACACCGGCGGGCGGCCGAGGGTGTAGAGGGCAAGCGCGCCGAGCAGCATGCCGGCGATCGAGAGCTCGATGAACAAGGTGTAGCTGTCGGTGATGTCGTGGACCAGGCCGGCGAGCCAGGCGCTCATCGCCGAACCGAGCGCGATCGGGATGTAGACCAGGCCGAACAGGGCGGTGAAATGGCGCATGCCGAAATGGCGCGAGGCGAGATAGGTGATCACGTCGAGCTCGCTGCCGACGGCAAGGCCGAGCACGATGGTCGCGGCGACCAGCGCGGGCGTGCCGGCGCCCGGCAGCAGCAGGAAGACGCAGGCGAAGGTCGGCAGCACATAGGACAAGGCGCCGATGATGTTCGACGGGAAGCGGTCGAGCAGCGCGCCGGTGGTGATCCGGCCGATGATCGAGAAGATGCCGACCAGCCCGACATTGGCGGCGGCGGTCATCGAGGTCATGCCGCGATCCTGGAGGATCGGCGAGAGGTGGAAGATCAGCCCGACCAGGGTCAGCGAATAGCAGCCGCCGGCGATCATCTGCTTGTAGAGCGCACTGCCGCGCAGCGCCTCGCGCACCGTCAGCCCGGGCAACAGCGCGGCGGCGATGCCGGTCTCCGCGGTTGTGGCCGCGGCGGCGGCCTGGCGCGCGCGGCGCTCGGCGCCGTCATTGGCGCCGCGGAAGAACAGCAGCACCGGCGGCAGGATGATCGCCGCCCAAAGCGCGCCGAGGCCGGCATAGCCGATCCGCCAGCCATAATGCTCGAGCAGCCAGGCGCTGCTCAGCGGCACCAGGCTGGAGGCGACCGCGCCGCCGCACAGGGTGATGGCGAGCGCCAGGCCGCGCGAGGCATAGAAGCGGCTGGTCACCGCGCTCGACCAGACGCTCGGCAATATGCCGCACAGCCCGAGGGAGATGACCAGCCAGAGCAGATACCAGTTGGTCAGCGTGCCGGTGGCGGTGCCGAGCAGGGAGACGCCGCCGGTCACGGTGATCACGCCGATGATGCCGATGATCCGCGGGCCGATGCGGTCGACCAGCATGCCGACGAAGACGCTGAAGATCGCGCTGATGATGACGGCGATCGACAGGCCCAGCGAGATATCCGCCCGGCCCCAGCCGAACGCCGCCTGCAGCGGCCTCATGAACACGCCGAGCGAATAGGTATGGACCGCCGCGGTCGCAGCACCTGCGGCGGCAGCGAAGGGCAGGGGCCAATAGGCGCGCCATTCGGCCGCCGCCGCCGAACTCCGCATAACGCTACATCCCCCGCCTTTTCCTCGTCATTCCCGCGAAAGCGGGAATCCAGCTGTTGGGTATATTCGGCCAGCCCGGCGTCCGCTTCCACGCGCCTACTGGATTCCCGCTTTCGCGGGAATGACGAATAAGGGGCCGGCGATCGCGCCATTTCCACCGGACGTGAATTTCGGCATGCTGGGCCGGCTTCGCCCGGGAGGTCGCATGATCACGCGCTTCGACAATGACCGGCTGACGCGGGTGACCGGCGACGCGCCGATGGGCCGGCTGATGCGGGAAAATTACTGGATTCCTTTCGCCCGCAGCGAGGCGATCGCGGCCGGCGCCAGGCCGCAGCGCATCCGGCTCTTGGGCGAGAATTACGTCGCCTTTCGCGGAGAGGATGGCCAGGTCGGGCTGCTCGACGAGCATTGCCCGCATCGCCGCGCCTCGCTGCTGCTGGCGCGGATCGAGGACTGCTCGCTGCGCTGCATCTATCACGGCTGGCGGATGGACCGCACCGGCCGCGTACTCGAGGTGCCGTCGGAAGGATCGCGCTCGGCGGCGTTCGCCGCGCGGGTGAAGACCAACACCTATCAGCTGCTCGAGGGCGGCGGGCTGGTCTGGGCGTTCCTCGGCAAGGGCAAGGCG
>Ga0068855_100005437_pt1 | contig 15534 bp, 19 predicted proteins | sample KBSCornC52_FD_66592 | JGI IMG/M metagenome (GOLD analysis project Ga0068855, IMG submission 66592) | Corn rhizosphere microbial communities from Kellogg Biological Station, Michigan, USA - KBS Corn C5-2 | ecosystem: Host-associated > Plants > Roots > Rhizosphere > Soil ...
GAGGGCATCGGCATGCAGGACGCGTCGCTGCAGGAGAGCATGGGCCCGATCCAGGACCGCACCCGGGAGAACCTGGTCTCGACCGACAACGGCATCATCATGGCGCGCCACCGGCTGATGAGGGCCGCCAAGGAGCTCGCCGCCAAGGGAACGCTCCCGCCGGGCCGCGACGCGGTGCACCAGCGCATCCGTTCGGTCGCCGTCGTGCTGCCATCGGGAATGCCCTTCAAGGAGGGCGCCGGCGAGGCCCTCAAGGCGCGCGAAGGCGTCGCGCAGACCTCGGTCTAGGAGAAGCGACTTGGCAGACGTTCTGGCGGCCGTTCGCGTTGCCCCGGGCAAGACCGAGATCCGCGAGTTCCCGATGCCGGAGATCCCCGAGGATGCCGCGCTGATGAAGATGGAAGTGGCGGGCATCTGCGGCACCGACGTGAAGCTCTACCAGCATCCGCCCTCCCCCGCGCCGGTCATCATGGGCCACGAGAACATCGGCTACATCGCGAAGGCCGGACGCGAGTTCACGCGGCGCAAGGGATTCAAGGAAGGCGACCTCGTCTTCGTCGAGCACTACGTGTCGTGCGGCAAATGCGAGTGGTGCCACCTCGGCCAGTATCGCCATTGCGAGAACACCGACTGGCGCTACAACCCGGAAGCGATCCGCTACGGCTATACCGCCGCGGACAAGGCGCCGCACCTGTGGGGCGGATTCGCGCAATACGTGTACCTGCCGTGGAACAGCGTGGTCCACCACGTGCCGAAGGGCGTGACGGCGGAGCTCGCGGGATTGGTGACGCCCATGGCGAACGGCGTCGAGTGGTCGCTCTTCGACGGCGGCGTGGGCTACGACTCCACGGTGCTCATCCAGGGGCCCGGCCAGCAGGGGCTTTCGCAGACGGTGATCTGCAAGCAGGCGGGCGCCTCGCTCATCATCGTGACCGGCACGGGGAAGGATCGCGCGCGCCTCGAGGTGGCGAAGACGCTCGGCGCCGACCACGTGATCGACGTGCAGAAGGAGGATCCGCTCGCGCGCATCCAGGAGATCACCGGCGGCAAGGGCGTCGACATCGTGCTCGACTGCACCGCGGGCGCCGGCACCGTGCCGATCCTCCTCGGCATCGAGGCGCTCAAGCGGCGCGCGGGAACGATGGTCGTGCAGGGCGAGATCGCCGAGTTTCCCAACTTCCCCATCGCGCGCCTCACGTCGAAGGCGATCACCATCAAGAGCGCGCGCGGGCACAGCTACAAGGCGTGCGAGCTCGCGCTCTCGCAGCTCGCCTCCAAGCGCTTCCCGCTGGAGAAGATCACGACGCACCGCTTCGGGCTGAAGGACGTGGACCTCGCGATCCGCTCCGTGGGCGGACAGGGCGTGCCCGACGTGATCCACGCGTCGCTCATGCCCTGGATGTAGGCCATGGGCGGATTGGGGGAGGAGGCCTTCCTGCGCGCGCTGCGCCGGGAGCCTGCGTTCTTCGCCGCCCGCGCACAACTCAAGGACCGCGTGCGCGAGCGCTTCGCGCTCGATGCGCATTGCGCCGTGGAGGTTCGCGAGGTCGAGGCGACGCTTCCCGGATTCCCGCCGCGCGAGACGATCGTCGAGTTCCCGGTCGGCGCGCGGTTGCACCACTTCAAGGTGTTCAAGCCGCTGGTCGAGGTGCGCGAGGCGGACCTGCCGCCCTCATGGATGAAGGACGCCCTCGCGATCCCGCAGGGCTACGACTGCGACTGCTGCTGAGCCGGAGGGGTCGATGGCGCTGCCGAAGTACCGTACCGTCACACGCACGCAGGGCAACAACCGCGCGCTCAAGGAAGGCGCCGTCAAACCGCGCACCTTCGAGTTCGACTTCCTCGAGGTGGACCCGCTGATCGACGCGTTCCGGCGCATGGTGCGCGGGCTGGAGTTCGACATCTCCGAGATGGCGCTCACCACCTACCTCGCGGCGCGCGAGCACGGCAAGCGCTTCACGGCGCTGCCCGTCTTCCTGGTGCGCGCGTTCCACCACGGCGCGATCGTCGTGAACACGAAATCCGGCATCCGCGGCCCGAAGGACCTCGAGGGCAAGCGGGTGGGCGTCGCGCGCGGCTACACGGTGACCACCGGCGTATGGGCGAGGAGCGTCCTGCAGCATGAGCACGGCGTGGACCTCTCGAAGGTCACCTGGGTGCTCTCCGGCGACGAGCACGTGGCGGAATTCGAGCCGCCCGCGAACGTCGTACCGCTCGAGAAGGGCCGCAAGATGGCGGACCTCGTGATCTCGGGCGAGCTTCCCGCGGCGATCAACGTCGACATCGACCATCCCGACGTGAAGCCGCTCCTCCCGGACGCGAAGGAGGCCGGCTTCGAGGCGCTGCGCAAGCGCGGCCATTACCCGATCAACCACACCGTGGTGGTGAAGGACGAGCTCCTCGCGGCGCATCCCGAGCTCGCCGCCGACGTGTTCGAGGCGTTCGCCGAATCGAAGCGCCGCTACGTCGAGAAGCTCCGGGCGGGCGCCATCGAGAAGCCCACCGCCATGGACGAGATGCACCGCCGCGTGATGCAGATCACCGGGAAGGACCCGCTTCCATACGGCATCGAGCCGAATCGCGGGCCGCTCGAGGAGCTCATCGCTTCGGCGAAGGAGCAGGGAATCATCCGACGCGCGTTCGCGCCCGAGGAGCTCTTCGCCGCATCGACGCGCGCGCTGGTGGGATGATGCGGGAGGGAAAAGGGGGCAACAGGGCCGGACGGCCCACGGTTCATAGGAGGAGCGCCATGGCCGTACAGGAAGCCGCACGCAAGCCGCAGGTCGCGAAGAAGCCGCAGGTCGCCGTGATGAACGCGGTTCACGACCTGCCGGTGCTGGTCGCACGCGACGAGGGGTTCTTCAAGGACGAGGGCCTCGACATCGACTTCGTCACCACGCCCGGCATGGCGCAGGTGACGACGACCCACTTCGTGAAGTTCGATTCGGTGTTCGACCGCCCGCTCGACTCCGCCTACAACGAGGGCGGCATCGACCAGTTCCGCATGTGCGAGTGGGGCATCATGAAGCGCGCGGTCGAGGCCGACGCGGAGGGGCTGCGCCACCGCAAGATCGTGGCGCTGGGTGCGTCCATGTCGATGTTCGCGATCGCGGTAAGACCCGACTCGAAGTTCTACGAGCCCGAGATGCTCAAGGACCAGCCGATCGCGGTCACGCCGAACAACGGCTCGCACTTCACCACGCTCAAGATGATGGAAGGCTTCCTCGCGCCCGAGCACATCAAGACGACCGGCGCGGGATCGATGCCCAAGCGGCTGCAGGCGCTGCGCGAGGGCAAGGTCGCGGCGGTAAGCCTGATGGAGCCATGGATCAGCGTCGCGCAAAAGCAGGGAATGCGCATCCTCATCGAGTCGCATTCGACGCGCAGCGAGGCGGCGGGCGACGACCTCGACGGCCCCACGCTCGCGAAGATGTTCCGCGCCCAGGCGCGCGCCGTGGAGCTGCTCGAGAAGGACCCGCGTCCGTACATCCACTACCTCATCAAGGAGACCGGCGGGCTCCTCGAGCCGCACGAGCTGCAGACCTGGCGCCTGCTGCATGCTCCGCCGCAGCCCTACACGCGCGAGCGCTTCGACGACACGTACAACTGGACCGTGAAGTGGAACATGGTCGTGCCCGGCGCCACCTACGAGAACACCGTCGACAACCGCGCATGGACGTGAAGCAGCTGCAGCAGATGAAGCGCGAGGGGCGCAAGATCGTCGGCGTCGTGGCATGGGACTTCCAGATCGCGCGCATCGCCGATCGGGCCGGCGTGGACCTGGTCTCGGTCGGCGACTCCGTCGGCATCAACCTGTGGGGCCGCGCCGACCCTCTCGAGATGACGCTCGACGAGATGATCTTGCTGTGCAAGGCCGTGCGCCGCGGGACCACGCGCGCGCTGGTGAGCTGCGACTTCCCGTTCGGTCCGCTCCAGCAGGGCACGCAAAGCGCGCTCGCAGCGGCTCACCGCCTCGTGAAGGAAGGCGGCGCGGACATGGTGAAGCTCGACGAGGCCGCGGAGTTTCCCGACGCCGTGCGCGCCATCGCGGATGCCGGAATCCCCGTCTTCGCACAGATGGGCATCACCCAGGGCAACGCGGCGAAGTACGGCATCGAGCACGACCGGATGCTGGGCGGCGCGATCCAGGTGCCGCAGGACATGGCCGGCCGCCTCGTCGACGAAGCGCGGCGGCTCGAGAAGGCCGGCGCATCGCTCATCGACTTCACCAGCTCGGGTCCGGTCGCCGGCCCCATGGTCGTGCAGGCGGTCGCGATCCCGGTGCTGGGAGGGTTGGGCGGCGGCCCGTGGCTCGACGGGCGCATGCGCATGGCGCACGCGGCGATCGGCTACGCCGCGAGCTTCCTCGACTCGAAGACCGAGACCTACGCCAACGTGGCGAAGGTCACGCTCGAGGCGTTGACCTCGTACGCGAGCGACGTGCGCTCGTCGCGCCAGATCAAGGGCGGCATCCCGGTGAAACCCGCGGGCTGACCTCGTGGCGAGCGCAATCCTCGACGGAATCCGCACGCGCTACGAGGTGGTGGGCTCGGGTCCGCCGCTGCTCATGTACGCACCGGGCGGCTTCGACGCCACCATCGAGAAGTGGTCGAGCCTCGGCGTGTACGCGCGCGTGAAGCTGATGGAGCACCTGCCTTCGCGCTATCGCTGCGTCGTCTTCGATCGGCGCGAATGCGGGGAATCGGGCGGTCGCGTGGAGCACGTCACGTGGTCGAGCTACGTCGCGCAGGGACGCGCGCTCCTCGATCACCTCGGCATCGAGCGCGCGCATCTCATGGGCGGATGCATGGGCTGCGCGCCGGTCGCGGCGTTCGCGGTCGAACACCCGCAACGAGTCGCGAGCATGGTCCTGTGGTGGCCGGTCGGCGGCGCGAAGTACCGCATCAAGGGACAGCAGCGCTTCGCCGAGCACCTCGCCTTCGTGCAGCAGAACGGCATGCAGGCGGTGGTGGATCTCGTCGCGAAGGAAGGCAAGGCCTTCGGCGCCGATCCGCGCGGCGGCCCGTGGGCCTCGCCCCTGCGCCACGATCGCGAGTTCGCCGCGGCGTATGCGAAGCTCGACGCCGAGAAGTACAAGCTCGTGGTGGCCGCCATGGCGCGCTCGCTGCTCGATCGCGACACCGCGCCCGGCGCCGAGCCCGAGGATCTCCTGCGCCTCGACATCCCCGCGCTCATCGTGCCGGGTCGCGACGAATCGCACGCGACCTCCGCCGCCCGTTATCTCGAGGAGTGCCTGGCGCGCTCCGAATACTGGGACATCGCGCCCGCCGCGCAGGCGGCCGACAACGCGCCGGCACGCGTGCTGCAGTTCCTGGACGGCGCATCGAAATGATCATCGACATCCACGGCCACTACACGACCGAGCCCAAGGCGCTGCACGCCTTCCGCGACCAGCAGCTCGCGGGCCTCGCCGATCCCGGCCGCAAGCCCAAGAGCGCGGACCTCGGCATCGGCGACGAGGAGCTCGTGAAGAGCGTCGAGCCGCAGCTCAAGTTCCAGAAGGAGCGCGGCAGCGACCTCACCATCTTCTCGCCGCGCGCCTCGGGCATGGGCCACCACGTCGGCAACGAATCGATCGGACGCGAGTGGTGCCGCGTGAGCAACGACTTGATCCATCGCATCTGTACGCTCCTGCCCGAGAACTTCGCCGCGGTGGGACAGCTGCCGCAATTCCCGGGTGCGCCCATCGAGAACTGCATTCCGGAGCTCGAGCGCATCGTGAACGAGCTGGGATTCGTGGGCATCAACCTCAATCCGGATCCCTCGGGGGGGTACTGGAAGTCGCCGCCGCTCACCGACCGCTACTGGTACCCGATCTACGAGAAGATGTGCGCGCTCGAGGTGCCGGCGATGATCCACGTCACCGCCTCGTGCAACCCCGCCGTGCACTTCACCGGCGCGCACTACATCAATGGCGACACGACCGCGTTCATGCAGCTCCTGCAGGGGAATCTCTTCAAGGACTTTCCCACGCTCAAATTCGTGATCCCGCACGGCGGCGGAGCGGTGCCGTTCCACTGGGGACGCTACCGTGGCATCGCGCAGGACATGAAGAAGCCGCTCCTCGAGGAGCACCTGCTGAAGAACGTGTTCTTCGACACGTGCGTCTACCACCTGCCCGGCATCGAGCTGATGGCGCGCGTGATCCCGGTGGAAAATATCCTCTTCGCTTCGGAGATGCTGGGCGCAGTGAAGGGCATCGACCCGCGCACCGGCCACCACTACGACGACACGAAGCGCTACCTCGACCAGGTGAAGGAGCTGGGCGAGGACGCGCGCTACAAGATCTTCGAGGGCAACGCCCGGCGCGTCTATCCGAGGCTCGACCGGCAGCTCACCCAGCGCGGCCATCCCGGCCGCAAGACCGCGTGAAGGATCCGCCATGAACGACAAGACCGCCCCGCCCCTGTCCGACATCCGCCGCGATTTCGAGCGCGTTTCCGCCGACATCGTTCGCAAGGCCTCGCAGTTCGCCGCCTCGATCCTCGCCGACGTCGCCGGCCGCCGCGGCACCATGGACGGGCGCATCGCTCCGGTATCGGCGACGATGAAGATGGCGGGCCCCGCGTTCACCATCGAGGTGCGCCCGGGCGACAACCTCATGATCCACGCCTCGATGGCGATGGCGCGCCCCGGCGACATCCTCGTGGTCGACGGCAAGGCCGATCGCACCTGCGCGCTGATGGGCGCGATCATGATCAGCGCGTGCAGGAAGATGGGATTCGGCGGCGCCGTGCTCGATGCCGCGGTGCGCGACACGGAGGAGCTGCGCGAGCTGGGCTTCCCGGTCTTCGCCGTGGGCGCGAATCCCAACGGTCCGACCAAGTTCGTGCCGGGCCGCATCAACTGGCCGGTGTCCTGCGGCGGCATCTCGGTGCAGCCGGGCGACCTCGTGGTGGGCGATGCCGACGGCGTGGTGGTGATCGAGCGCGAAAAGGCGGCTTCCCTCCTCGACGCCGCGGCGAAGAAGGTCGCCGACGAGAAGGCGCGCTTCGCCGACATCGCCGCCGGCCGCAACCTCACGCCCAAGTGGCTCGAAGGATCGCTGCGGGCCGCGGGCGTGCTGAAGGAGGGCGAGACATTATGACGAGCGCCGCAGCGCGGGGAAGCGCTCCGGCGCCCGTGCGCTTCGGCTTGCCCGGCCGCATCCAGGCGCCGAACTCGAGTCCGCGCGCGATCGCGCTCGTCGGGCTCGGCGAGGGCGGCGCGGGCATCGCGCGCGAGGTGGCGCGCGAAGGCCATCCGCACCTCGACGTGCACGTCCTCGCGAAGAGTGCCGCGGGAGGCGACGCGCTCGCCGCGATCCAGGCGGGCGGCGGCGACCTGCAGCGCGACCTCATGGGCGCGGACATGATCTTCCTAGTCGCCTGCCGCGGCGACGACGCGAGCCTCGCTCCCGTGGTGAGCCGCATCGCGCACAGCCGCAACCATCCGGTCACCGCGCTCTACATCGTGCCCGCGGGCTCGCCCTCCGAGCTGGAGGACGAAACGTTGCGTACACTTCGTTCCGGGGTCGAGATGCTGGTCGTGGTTTCCGACCGCAGCTATGTCCCCGCCATGATCCACGCGCTCGCCCCCGAGCCGTCCCAGGAGAAGCCGAAGCCATGAACGACATGACGCGCCCGGACGCGATCGATCCGCCGTATCTCTATCCGGGCTACAAGAGCACGCTCGCGCGCGCGCCGCGCGAGGCGCTGGTCGAGGTTCCCGCGGGCACGCTCGACGTTCCCGGTCCCACCGTGCCGAAGGGCTTCGTGAAGGACGGCGACAACGACCTCACGATCCATGGGAAGTCCGCGCCGCTGGGCGAGAAGATGGTGCTCACCGGCCGCCTCCTCGATGCCGACGGCCGGCCGATCCGCCGCTCGCTCATCGAGATCTGGCAGGCGAACGCTTCGGGACGCTATGCGCATCCCGCCGACCAGCACGACGCGCCGCTCGATCCCAATTTCCTCGGCATGGGCCGCACCTTCACCGACGACCAGGGCCGCTACCGCTTCGTCACGGTGAAGCCCGGCTCGTATCCCTGGAGGAACCACCCGTTCGCGTGGCGGCCGCAGCACATCCACTTCTCGCTCCTCGGCAACGCACCCGTGCAGCGCCTCATCACGCAGATGTACTTTCCGGGCGACCCGCTGCTCGCGATCGATCCGGTCTACAACAGCGTGCCCGACGAGCAAGCGCGCAAGCGCATGGTGTCCGCGCTCTCGCTGGAGAGCGGCATCGAGGAGGTGGCGCTCGGATACACGTTCGATATCGTGCTGGGCGGCGCCAGGGCGACGCCGCTGGGAATCTGAGATGGCGGCGCAACGCACTCCGTCGCAGACCGTGGGCCCGTTCTTCCACGAAGCGCTGCGCTGGAAGGACGGCGGCAACGTCACGTTCGCCGAGGTCGGACAACGCATCGTGCTCACCGGCCGCGTGACCGACGGCGCCGGCGAGCCCGTGGCCGACGCGCTCATGGAAACGTGGCAGCTCTCGCCCCTCGGCAAGACCCCAGCCGCCGCCGGGGATGCGCGCCCGCACGGCTTCGGACGCGTGGAGACGGGCAAGGACGGGTCGTTCCGCATCGAAACGTCCATGCCCGGCGGCGACGCGCCGTGCCTCGAGGTCTCGTTCTTCTCGCGCGGCCTGCTCAAGGGGCTGCGTACGCGCGTGTATTTCGCGGCCGAGGATCGGGTTCGCGCCGATCCGGTGCTGAAGGCGATCGCGGGCTCCCCGCGCGTGAAGACCCTCATCGCGCAGCCGGCGGGCGGCAACCGGTATCGCTGGGACGTGCGCCTGCAGGGCGAGGGCGAGACGGTCTTCTTCGCGGTCTAGGCGACGATGGCCGCGAGCCTCGCCGCGCGCGCCCTCGCCCGTCCTTCCTTCGAGGAGGCGTTCGCCGCGCCGGCGTTCGTGCGCGCGATGCTCGATTTCGAATCGGCGCTCGCGTCGGCGCAAGGGGCCGAGGGCCTCATCGCCGAGGCGCACGCGCAGGCGATCGACCGGGGATGCGCCACGATCGCGATCGACACCGGGCGGCTGGTCGAGGAGGGCCGGCGCAACGCGAGCCTCGCGGTGCCGCTCGTGAAGATGCTGCGCGATCACGTCGCGCGCGATTCTCCCGCGGCCGCGCGCGACGTGCACCTGGGCGCCACCAGCCAGGACGTGCTCGACACGGCGACGGCGCTCTGCCTGCGTCCGTGCCTGGAGGAAGCCGACCGCACGCTCGACCACGCCGTGCGCTCGCTCGCGCGCCGCGCGCGCGAGCACCGCGCGACGCCGATGCTCGCGCGAACCTTGATGCAGCCCGCGCTTGCGATTCCCGCGGGGCTCAAGCTCGCGCGCTGGGCGGTGGCGCTGGCGCAGGACCGCGCGCGGCTCGCCGAATCGCAGGCGTGCGCGCTCGCCGTGCAGCTCGGCGGCCCCGTGGGCGCCCTCGAGGCGATGCGCGGCAAGGGTCCGGCGGTGCGCCACCGCGTGGCGCTCGCCCTCGGGCTCGCCGACGTTCCCGAATGGCAGTCGCACCGCAATGCGTGGATCGATCTCCTCGACCGCGTCGCGCTCGTCGTCGCGAGCGCCGGCAAGATCGCGCGCGACGTGGCGCTCGCCTCGCAGGCCGAGGTGGGCGAGATGCTCGAGGCGCCGCCGCGCGCGGGCGTGGGCGGGTCGAGCTCGATGCCGCACAAGCACAACCCGGTGGCGTGCGCACGCGCGCTCGCCGCGGCGGTGCGGATGCCGGGGCTCCTCGCGTCGCTGCACGCGGGCGCGATCGGCGAGCACGAGCGCGCCCTCGGCGGCTGGCAGGCCGAGCTTGCGCTGGTGCCGGAGATCGCCGCATGCCTGGGAAGCGCGCTCGATTTCCTCGACACGATCGCCGATCGCCTCGTGGTGGACGCCGCGCGCATGGCGGCGAACCTCGAGCGCTACGGCGAGAGCGGCGAGATCCAACCGGAAGCGGTCGACGAGATGCTCGCCGGCCTCGCATCGGAACTCACCTGAGACGAAAGGGAGAACGCCCCATGGGCAAGTCCTACGACCGCGGCCTCGCGACACGCCGCAAGGTGCTGGGCGACGAGTGGGTGGACCGCGCGCTCGCCACGGTCACGCCGTTCAACGCCGACTTCCAGAAGATGATCACGAGCTACGCTTGGGACGGCATCTGGAACCGCAAGGGGCTTTCGCACAAGGTGCGGCGCATGCTCGTGCTCGCGATGACGACGGCGCTGGGCCGCTGGGAAGAGTTCCGCCTGCACGTGCGCGCGGCGCTCGCCTCCGGGGACCTCGACCAGGACGACGTGAAGGAAGTGCTCCTGCAGGCGGCGATCTACTGCGGCGTGCCGGCGGCGAACACCGGCTTCCGCGAGGCGCGCGAAGTGATCGCGGAGCTCGGCGGGAAGAAATCGGCGGCGACGCCGGGCAAGAAGACGCCCGGCGCGAAGCGCACGAAGGGACGCCGTCGCGCATGAGTACGGTGGAGCTCTTCTGCCACGATACGCGAGGCGGCGGCGAGGCGGTCGTCCTCGCGCACGCGATCGGCTGCGACCATCGCATGTGGGACGACCTCGCGGCCGCGCTCGCACCGCGCTATCGCGTGCTCGCGATCGACGCGCGCGGCCATGGCGCGAGCCCCCTGCCCGCGCGCCCCTGGTCGCTCGCGGACATGGCGGACGACGTGGTCCGCCTGCTCGACAAGCTCGGCATCGCGCGCGCCCATTGGGTGGGCCTTTCGATGGGCGGCATGGTGGGCCAGGCGTTCGCGCTCGCGCACGGCGACCGGCTGGCGAAGCTCGTGATCGCGAACTCGACCAGCTCGTACGGTCCCGAGGGACGCGGCCTCTGGGACAACCGCATCCGGCTGGTGACGCAGGGCGGCCTCGCCGCGATCCGCGACATGGTCGCCTCCCGGTATTTCTCGCCGGCGTTCGCCGCCGCCCATCCCGCGATCGTGGAGCGCGTGATGGCGCGCTTCCTCGAGACGCCCGCGCAAGGCTACCTCGGGTGCTGCGAGGCGATCCGCGAGATGGATTTCGTGGGCGACCTGCCTCGCATCGCCGCGCCGACGCTGGTCATCGCGGGCGAGCTCGACCCGGGGACGCCGGTCGCGATGTCGAAGGCGATCGCCGATCGCATTCCCGGTGCGCGACTCGCGGTGATGCCCGGCGCTTCGCATCTCTCGGCGGTCGAGAAGCCCGCCGCGTTCAACGCGCTCGTCGCCGGCTTCCTCACGCCGCTCTGAGGCCTCAGGCGAGGATGATCGCCGCGGTGCCCGCGACGCCCAGCGCCGCGGCGAGCGCCACGGCGCCGGTGAGCGACTCGCGCCGGCGCAGCAGCACGAAGCCGAGGAAGAGCGTCACGAACACTTCCATCGAGCTGATGAGGGCCACGCGCGACATCGGGCTCACGTTGAGCGCCGCGAAATAGAAGATCTGTCCGAACGAGCTCATCGCTCCGGCCGCGAGAAGCCAGGGATTCGGGCGTGCGAACGTGGCGCGCACCGCGCGCGCGTACTCGGCACGGAAGGGCGCGGTCGCGAGGAAGATCGCGGCGCCGGTGAGCGTGCCGATGCAGGCGCCGAGGAGCGCGTCGTGGGCGTCGTCGAGGCCCATCTTGCGCAGCAGGTACCCGCCGGCATAGCCCAGCGCGGAGATCGGTCCATAGAAATATCCCGCGTTGAGGAGCCGCCGCAGGCCGGAAGCCTCGTCCGCCTGCGGCCCGCCGCGTCCCGCGTTCACGAGCACCGCGAAGCTCGCCGCGATGCAGGCGAGGCCGACCGCCATGCCGCTGGTGAGCGCCTCGCCCAGGACCGCGACGCCGAGGATCACCGCGAAGAACGGGTTCAGCCGCTTCATCGTCGAGGCGCGCATCGCGCCCAGGTGCTGCACCGAGGCGTAGTAGAAGACGCGGCCGATGTACGCGGTGAAGACGCCCGCCCCCGCGAACCACGCGATCGCGCGCCATGTCACCGGCTCGAAGCCGCGCGCGATCCCCAACCCGAGCCAGCCGAGCCCGGAGATGGCGGCCGTGAGGAGCAGCGACACGAACGCGCCGTTGTCCTGCACGCCGGGCCGCGCGCCGCGCGCGATGAGCACGTTCGCGGTGGCGAAGCAGGTGGTGGATGCAAGCGCGTATGCGTCGCCGGCCGCGGGAACGACCATGCTCACGGCAAGCCGGGGATCCACCGCCCCACGCGGCGGCAGTATTCGCGGTACGGCTCGCCGAAGATCTCGGCAAGGCGCGCCTCGTCCTCCTTCACGCGCCGGTCGAACCAGAAGAGGTGGAAGGCGAGAACGGCAGCCGCGATCCACGAGCCCAACGCGAGCGCGACGCCGGCGAGGTAGATGAGATGCCCCGTGTACATCGGGTTGCGCGTGAAGCGATAGATGCCGCTCGTCACCAGGCGCTGCGGCGGCACCGAGATGCCCGGCCCGCCTCCGCCCACGCGCGTGCGATACACGCCCACGAAGCGGTACTGCAAGTAGCCCCATGCGAGTAGCGGCAGCGCCCACAGGTGCAACGCAGGCGCTGCGCGGTGCAGCAGCGCCTCGACCGCGTAGAGCGCGATCGGCCAGGCGATGAAGGTGCGGTTGGAGGTGCTCTTGAACCAGCGGCGCAGGGAACGTCGATTCACTGCGCCTTCTTGCGCTCCATCGGCATCGCGAGGATGAAGAGGTTCGCCACGACGATGGTGAAGGCGAGGAACCAGAATGTCGCCGTGAGCCCGTAGCGGTCCGCGATGAGGCCGCCGAGGAGCGGAGCCACCGAGGAGCCCAGCGCCTGCGCGCCGAAGAGGATGCCGATGCTGGTGCCGCCCATGTTCTTCGGCGTGGTCTCGAGGAGCCACGCCTGCATCACCGGGCGGATGGCATAGAGGAAGAAGCCGAGCACCGCGATGAACGCGATGAACGCGGGCGACTTGCCGGCGACGGCCATGAAGACGAGCACCACGGCCGTGGTCGCCATGCTCGTGATCATCACGTTGCGGCGTCCCATGCGGTCCGAGAGATGCCCGGCGACCGGCGAGGCGGCGAAGCCCGCGGCCTCGAGCGCGAACATGCCGGCGCCGACGAAGAACGCCGAGTAGTGCATCTCGTAGGCGAGATAGACGGGCAGGAACGTGAGCAGCGCGTTCTGCGTCATGGAGCGGAACGCCGAGCTCGCCGTGAGCACGATGAGCCCCCGGTTGCGGAAGAGCGCGGGCACTCCGCGGAAATAGTCGCGCAGGCTCTGGCGCTCCTCGTGCTCGCGGCGCGGCCTCGCCTTCGCCCCGAGCCGGATCGTGCCGAGGAAGACCATCAGGAGGATCGACATCACGATGCCCGGAATCACGTTGAGCACGACGACCTTGCGCCAGGCGTGGTCCACGGAATGGGCGGTGAGGAACGTGAGGAGCGCGCCGATCACGATGGGCGCGATGGCGCTGCCGACGTTGCCGCCCATGCCGTGCAGCGAGAGCACGAGGCCCTTGCGGTCGGGAAAGCGCTTGGCGAGGGTCGGGATGGCGGTCGGGTGCCAGAGGCTGTTGCCGAACCCGACGAGCGCCACGCAGGCGAGCAGCATCAGGTAGCTGTGGGTGAAGGCCATGAGGAGGTACGGGAATCCCACCCAGAAGAGCGAGAGCGCCATGAGCAGGCCCTTGCGCCCCACGGTATCGACGAGGATTCCGCCGGGCACGTTCGCCACGGCTCCCGCGATGTACTGGCAGGTCATCACGAGGCCGATCTCGCTGAAGCTCAACCCCAGCTCCTTGCCGATGATCGGCAGCAGCAGGTAGAAGGTCGCCGGATACCAGTGGGTGAGCGAGTGCCCGAAAGTGATGAGCCAGACTTCCCGGAAGGACTTGCCGGGAGTCTTCTGCGAGGCGGGCAGGACGGTGGCGTTCATGGTCTGCGGTACCTGGCGGGCGCTACCTGGCGCGCCGGACGACGATCTCGTCGAAAAGTTTGCTCCATTTCTGGTCCTCGTCCAAGGAGCGGATGGGATCCGTCGGGACGATCTTCACGCCGGGGAGCGGGGAAGGCACCTTCATGTTGGTCGGGACGTAGTCGATCTTCGTCATCGCCTTCTGCCCGTCGGGGCCCAGCAGGTACTCGTAGAAGAGGAGCGCGGCGTTCGGGTGCGGCGCATGCACGGTGACTCCCACCGCGTTGGACCGCGCGATGGCCGGCGGGATCACGAACCAGTCGATGGGAGCACCCTTGCGCTTCGCCTGCTCCGGCATGTAGTTGTACACGGTGAGCGCGAGCGGCACCTCGCCGGAGACCACGAGATTGGTGAGCAGCGTATGGCCCTTGCGCACCGAGATGCCGTTCTTCGCGACCAGCTCGCGGAAGAAATCGAGGCCCTTCGGCTCGCCGCCGAGCTCCTGCACGACCGTCGCGAACCAGTCCTCGTCCTTCGCCTCGATGCCGAGCTTGCCCTTCCACTTCGGGTCGAGGAGGTCGTGCCACGTCTTCGGCAGGTCCTCCTTCTTCACCGCGTTCGTGTTGTACGCCTGCACCCACACCGAAAGGATCGTGGCGGCCCACTTGCGATGCGCCGGCACCGAGCCGGGCAGCAGGTCCTCCTGGACGGGAGAACGCACCGGGGCCAGCACCTTTTCGCGCGCGAGCGCCTCCATCTCCGGCGAGCCGAAGTGGACCACGTCGACGTCGTAGCGTCCGGCGCGCGTTTCCTGGATCGTGCGCTGCAGCACCTTGTCGGTGCCCGCACGCCACACGCTCACCTTGACGCCGTATTTCTTCTCGAAGGGGCCGAGGATGGCCGGCAGGTCCCTCTCCGCGATCGTCGTGTAGAGGGTAAGCGTGCCCTCCTTCTTCGCCGCCGCGACGATCTTCTGCATGCGGTCGGCGCCCTGGTACTCGTAGAGGTTCGCCGGCTGCGCGGCGGCGGGGAGCACGGCGCATGCGGCCGCTAGAGCCGCGAGGATTCGGTGCATCGCCATCATGGGCTCACTCCGGATGGTTGAAGTTTTCCTCGAAATGGCGCGGCACGAAGCCCTTGCCCTCCGGAGTCGGCTCGGTCGGCCGCGGGATCACCGATTTCTGGAAGAGCAGGTTCATGAAGATCACCATCGGCTTGGGCTTCAACACCAGCGCGCGCGCCGGCTTCACCGGATCGGCGTTGAAGTGCTGGTGCACGCAGTTCATGTGCACGATCGCCACGTCGCCCGCGCTCCAGTCGTAGCGGATGCCGTCGTGGATCTCGTAGCCCTTGCCGTCGAGGATGTAGAACGCGGCCTCGTTCACGTGGCCGTGCTTCTGCGTGCGCCCGCCGGGCCCGTATTCCTCGAGGTGCACGTGCAGCACCTGCGTCATGCCGTCCACGGGCTCGATGAAGTGCTTGCTGAAGGACTGCGGCCCGTCGTTGAAGAGCAGGTCCTTGCCCTTGATGACGCGCGGCATCGAGCGCAGGCGCGCGAGCTCGTCCTTCAGGCTGTACTGGCCCTCGATCCCGCGCACGAAGACGCGGTCCTTCCTGCTGCTGTAGTGCGATTCCTTGCCCAAGGCGCCTCCGTTACTTGCTCTTTCC
>Ga0068855_100005438_pt1 | contig 15531 bp, 3 predicted proteins | sample KBSCornC52_FD_66592 | JGI IMG/M metagenome (GOLD analysis project Ga0068855, IMG submission 66592) | Corn rhizosphere microbial communities from Kellogg Biological Station, Michigan, USA - KBS Corn C5-2 | ecosystem: Host-associated > Plants > Roots > Rhizosphere > Soil ...
AAACAAAAAGGTACCTGGCTGAAGAACGCCGTTAGGGACAACTGCTATTATCAGGACCCGGAGCTAAGCCTGGGCTCACTTGCCGATAAGCTTGGTATACACACCCACGAGTTATCAAAGATCATTAATACGGTCCTCAAAAAAAGCTTTAATGATTTTATAAATGAATACCGTGTGAAGGATGTGATATGGAAAATGCAGGACGCTGCTTATGACCATATCACCCTATTGGGTATTGCTTATGAAGCTGGCTTCAACTCAAAGGCTACGTTCAACCGCATATTCAAACAGATGACCGGGGAAAGCCCCGTAGAATATAAAGCTAACCTAAAAAAAGAGGACTCATCTTATAACTTGAGGCGCAACGCCCAATTCGCAGCGATAATTTCGAATCATGGAACCACACCTAAGTGGTCCGAAGAGAAATTAAATCGCAGCATCATGTTTAAAAATTACTTGAAAATAGCCTTCCGGAATTTCTGGAAACACAAGGTATTTACCCTGATCAATATTATCGGGCTTTCGATAGGTATCAGTGCCTCGCTGGTTATTTATTTGATCGTGCATTACGACCTTACATTTGATAAGTTCCATACGGACAGCGACCGGATATTCCGCGTGGTATCCAACTTTAAGTTCCAGGGAAATGAAAGCCATAGTTATGGCGTTACCGGTCCAATGGCCGCGGGGATAAAGAACAATGTTACCGGCGTTGAAATCATAGCCCCTTTGTATACATTGGCTCCCGATGTAATGGTTGCTGACAAAAACAACGCGCCCGTTAAGTTGAAGGGACAGGATCACATTACCCTGGCCGACCAGAATTATTTTAAGCTCGTTCACTACAACTGGCTGGCAGGCTCGCCTGCAACGGCATTGAATGATCCTTACCAGGTGGTACTTACTTCTGAACGCGCGAAGGTTTATTTCCCTTCACTCAGCTACGAACAAATGCTTGGTAAAACAGTAACTTACGATACACTGAAAACAACAGTGACGGGCATTGTTGAAACCATTAAAGAAAATACAGATTTTTCCTTTCACGACTTTATTTCATTCAGTTCGGCCAGGCCAAAAACCAGGTTGGGAATAGATGTTAATTTATATAATTGGGGAAGCACCAATTCGGCATCCGAGGTGTTTATCAAACTATATCCTCATATTTCCGCATCCAATATAGAAGCGCAGGTAAATGCAATGTTTAAAAAGAACAGCCCGCAAACCCCTCAAGCATTAAAAAATGGGAGCTCGCAAAGTTATACTGTTCAGCCTTTAAGCGATATTCATTTCAATCAAACCTATGGCACCTTTGATTTCAGCGGGCCTGCAAGCAAAAGCAGATCATATATGCTGCTGGTAATTGCCGGTTTCCTGTTGCTGCTCGGCTGTATCAATTTTATCAACCTAACCACGGCACAGGCTACTCAAAGAGCGAAGGAGATTGGCATACGCAAAACCATGGGCAGCACCCGTACTCAACTGATCACGCAATTCTTGAGCGAAACATTCCTGATCACTCTTTTTTCTGTGATCATTTCAATCGCTTTAACGCCTTTGATTTTAAAGCTGTTTGCTGATTTCATAGCTCCGGGCGTTAAGGCCGATTTCCTGCATCACCCTGATATTTTTCTATTCCTGTTTGGCTTGACTATAGTTGTCAGCGTTTTATCCGGGTTTTATCCTGCGCTACTGCTGTCAGGCTATAAACCTGTACTGGTGCTTAAAAACCAGGCGCAAAGTAATAGCAGCAAAACAAGGAATGCGTGGCTGCGCAAATCACTTACGGTATCGCAGTTTGTGATTGCCCAGTTTTTCATTATGGCTACCATGCTGGTGAGCAAGCAGGTTTATTACGCTCTGCATAAGGACCTGGGCTTTAAAAAGGATGCTATTGTATTTGCTGAAACGCCATATAAAGTCCGTAAGGCAACAGCTAACCAGGTAATGGCAAATAGGCTGCGATCATTGCCTGGTGTAGCGATGGTGAGTGTAGGTTTCGAGCCGCCGTCATCCGGGGGAACCAACTCTACTGATATGATTTATAAGGATGGTAAAAAGGAAATCACCACATCTGTAGAATTAAAATTTGGCGATGAAAACTATATTAAGTTGTATAATATTAAAGTACTTGCCGGGCGTAATATTACGATCAGTGATACTTCAACCGGGATGATAATTAATGAAAAGTACGCCAGGACACTCGGTTTTGTAAATCCTAATGATGCAGTAGGTAAAATGCTGGGTTCGAAACGTATTGTTGGTGTCGTGGCCGATTTTTATACCCATTCGCTTCAATCTCCGATAAGTCCGGTTGCTATAATGGCTTCTCTTAACAGCAATTTCTACAATGGCGTTATCCATATTGCCCTGAAACCTGAAACTGCCGGAAGCGGTGACTGGCAAAAAACAATGGCGGCGATGAATAAGATATGGAAGCAGTTTTATCCTGACGATGATTCTAATTATAAGTTTTACGACAAATCAATCGAAGAGTTTTATACCCAGGAAAAACAAACTTCAACATTGTTGAGCTGGGCTACCGGGCTGTCGATATTGATCAGTTGTCTTGGCTTATTAGGGCTGGCAATTTACACCACCACGCAACGCACTAAAGAGATCGGTGTACGCAAAGTGCTTGGCGCATCTGTGGCCCAGATAGTCCGACTGCTATCTACCGAACTGGTGTTGCTTATCGTGCTGGCATTTGTGATCGTTACGCCGCTGGCATGGTGGGCTATGGACAAATGGATGGAAAGCTATGCAGATAAGACGGGTATCAGCTGGTGGATATTTGCAGCGAGCGGTGCAGGCATGCTGCTGACAGCTTTCTTTACATCCTGCTTCCAGACAATAAGGGCAGCTATTGTGAACCCGGTGAAGAGCCTTCGCTCAGAATGAGCTATAGCTCTCAAAGAAAGTTTGCGGAGTGAATGACGCCTTAGCAACGGATAATTTAATACTTGAAACCATATACCTTCCATATAGACTTGTATGACCTGGCTTTCCTTGGATCGATATTTGTCGGGCTGAATTTTGCCCTGTTGTTATGGTTTTCAAAAAGTGTCGATAGGTCTGCAAACCGGTTTCTTGCGCTAGCCCTGGCAGTAATTGTATTGTACATAGCCTGGATATTGGGCATGGATGTCCGGTTGGAAACTTACATTTCCAATTGGACTTTAGTGCCGCTGCAATTTTCGCTGTCTCTTGGTCCGCTCATTTACTTTTATGTACTCAAAATAACGCGACCGGAATATAAATTCCGGTTAAAGGATATGCCGCATTTCTCGCCGTTGGTGTTGCAGCTTGGGGCTGGGGTAGCTGCTTACGGCGGCTCAGCGTTTCAAGTGTTGACCTTTGTTTCGGTAATTGTCTATCTAATTAAATCTCATAGACTGATAGAGCAATATTATCAACAGCTTAAATTTAATGGAGGAGATCGCTATCGGCACGAGTTACGTTGGCTGCACAAATTCGTTATAGCTTTCGGATCCCTATGGCTGTTATGGGTACCTGTTGCTGGCGTGGATTATATTTATTATCATGGTCATTTAGGTATACACGCTTATTATCCTATATATCTCGCCTTAACAGGAGCGATTATATGGATGGGCGCGCGGACTTTTTTAATACCGGATGCGATTGCATCTATAAATAATACTCCTGCTGTAAAACCTTTACCACAGGCGCAGTTAAAACAAAAAGGCACCTGGCTAAAGAACGCCGTTAAGGAAAATCGTTATTACCAGGACCCGGAACTAAGCCTGGGCTCTCTTGCTGAAAAGCTCGGCTTGCATACGCATGAGTTATCGCGGATATTGAATGCCGTACTCAAAAAGAGCTTTAACGATTTCATCAACGAATATCGCGTTGCCGAAGTGATCCGGAAAATGCAGGACACCGGGAACGACCATATCACCCTGCTGGGCATTGCATTTGAATCGGGGTTCAATTCTAAAACTACTTTTAACCGCACTTTCAGACAAATGACCGGGAAGGGCCCGGCAGAATATAAAATTGATCTCAAAAAAGAGCGACCATCTTATAACTTGGGGCGTCAACCCCGGTTTGCGGCTATAATTTCGAATCATGGAACCACACCTAAGTGGTCTGACGAGAAACTTAACCGCAACTATATGTTCAGAAATTATTTAAAGATCGCCTTGCGCAATACGCTGCATAACAAAGTTTATAGCACGCTCAATATTGCCGGACTGGCTACCGGGATGGCCGTAGCCTTGATTATTGGTTTATGGATTTACAGCCAATATGCATACGACCGCTTTTTGCCCAACTATAACCAGCTTTACCAGGTAAAGCTGAATTTTTACCATAGCGGCGAGATAAATACGCAAAGCGGTTCGTCGCTGCCATTAATAGAAGAGTTTAAAAAGTATCCCGAGGTAAAATATGCATCTGAAAGAGGTTGGGAAGGGCCGCACAGTCTGGTTGTCGGCGACAAAAAACTTGACCCTCAGGGCTTCGCAGTAGGCGCGGATTTTTTGAGGATGTTCCCTTATCCGTTGATTAGAGGGAATGTCAATTCGGTTTTTAATGACACCAACTCCATCGTTTTAACAGAGTCAGTCGCAAAGGCTTTGTTTGGCGACCAGGACCCGATGGATAAGGTGATCCGAATCGATAACCAAAATAACATCAAGGTTACCGGCGTAATGAAGGACGTGCCTGCTAATTCAACTTTACAATTCGCCTTTCTTTTTCCATACAGTTTTGTAGAAGAAACAGACCCTCGTGCAAAAAAGGAGCGCACCAATTGGGAAGGCTATTCTAATCCTGAATACGTGGAATTACACCCAGGTGCAAATGTTGAAGCTTTTGAAAACAAAATAAAAAACATCTTCGTCAAACATGAACAGACCGCTAAGATAGGGGTGATCTTACAACCCGCCAGGAACTGGCGATTGTTTACCCAGTATAGAAATGGCAAGGTGGTGGGTGGTTCTATTACCTATGTGCGCATGTTTGGTATCATCGGCATATTGGTATTGATAATAGCTTGTATCAACTTTGTGAACCTGTCGACCGCCCGGGCCGAAAAACGTGCACGTGAAGTAGGTGTGCGTAAATCGATTGGCTCATCACGAACGGATTTGATCATCCAGTTTTTAACGGAATCATTACTGATCACTTTTGCGGCGTTTGCGCTATCCATACTGGTGGTCCAGCTTGTATTCCCTTCTTTTAATACGCTGACACAGGGAAACATCTCAATCCCGTACGGCAGTGGTACCTTTTGGATGATCATGCTGGCTTATGTACTGATAACAGGCCTGCTGGCTGGTAGTCGCCCGGCATTTTATTTATCGTCATTTAAACCGGTAAAAGTTTTAAAAGGCACTATTCAGCTCGGTAAACAGGCAACGTTGCCACGTAAAATAATGGTGGTGGTGCAGTTTACCAGTTCAATTGCGCTCATCATCAGTACGCTGATCATTTATCAGCAACTCCAGTATGCAAAGAACAGGCCCAAAGGTTATAATGTGGACCGCATGCTATTTACCGACAATAGCAACGATCTTCAAAAACATTACGAGGCGCTTAAACACGATCTGTTAGAGAGCGGCCAGGTGGTGAGTGTAACGAGGTCAGGGAGCACGATGAACTATATGCCGGCATCGTTTGATATAAAGGATTTTCCTGGTAAAAAGCCAGGCGAATCGCTGGAGATGGCTACCACCTCCGTTTCGCCGGAGTATTTTAAAACAGTGGGGATGACCTTTGCAGCCGGTCATGACTTTGCTGATGGCACAGTTCCGGATACATTGAATATCGTCATTAACGAAGCTGCCGCGCAAAGACTGCGATTAAAGGAGCCTCTGAATCAGTTAATCACCATAGGGTATACAAAGAATGCTTTGCGCATTATCGGCGTAGTGAAGGATGCGATTATCGGGTCGCCATTTTACTCGGCTATGCCTTCTCTTTATGTATATAACCCAGGTTGGGGAGGCTCCATTTTGTACCGGTTGAACCCGAATGTTAATCCGCAGGATGCTATTAAAAAGATAGGTACCATATTCGATAAGTACAATCCATCCTATCCTTTTAATTACCGTTTTGCTGATGAGGCATACAATTCGTCGTTTCAGCTAGAGTCATTAGTGGGCTTGCTTGCAGGCATATTCGCAGGATTGGCCGTTTTCATTTCCTGCCTGGGACTCTTCGGACTTTCAGCCTATATAGCCGAGCAGCGTAAAAAGGAAATTGGCATCAGGAAAGTACTCGGGGCATCGGTACTACAAGTTTGGAAACTGCTTTCTGCTGATTTTGTATCGTTGGTCGGCATCAGTTGTATAATTGCATCGCCCATTGCTTTTTACTTTTTACATGGATGGCTGCAAAAGTATGACTATCGCATCACCATAGGCCCTACTGCATTTTTAATAGCAGCGGCGCTCACCATTTTGATCACGATAGTTACGATAAGCTACCAGGCCATCAGCAGCGCATTGACCAACCCGGTTAAGAGCCTCCGTTCGGAATAAGAGACAAGAATCAAGAGCCAAGAATCAGGATAATTATTCTCTTGATTCTTGTCTCTTGCCTCTTGATTCTATTCCTGAGGTTTAGTTGAACACAATTGTGGTGCGTTCCGGGGTGAGAGACGGGACGCATTTTTATATATTTCAAAACCGGACGCCCTGATGTCCGGTTTTATTACAAACCCGCATGCCAAATATATCGCAATTTTTTATCTGTCAGCAAGTTAGTAAATTGGAACAGCGATTGCGCTGATTGATTTGCTTGAGTCCATATACTTTCCATATCAACCTGTATGACATGATCTCCCTGGCAACCTTGTTCGCAGGCATGATGCTTGCATTGCTTTTGGGATTCGCTAAAAGGATTGATCGCACTGCCAATGTATTTTTGGGTTTGGCCTTGACTGTGATCGTATTGACGACGGGTATTCATACCTCGCTTTTTTTACCAGCGCTTGGGCCACTCTTATATTTTTATGTACGACAACTCACATACCCGGGGCAGCAATTTTGTTGGAAAGATATGCTGCATTTTTGCCCTCTGCTCGCAGGATATTGGGCACCAGTATGGCTGGCTTTAATTTTGGTGATCGTTTATTTATACCTGTCGCATCGTTTAATACAACAGTTCTATGACCGGCTGCAACCTGTACTAATGGACCGTCCCCGTTTTGCTTTCCGCCAGATGGAGCGGGTATTGGTAGTTCTTAGCTTGCTATGCCTGTTATGGTTCATAAATGACATTTTTTCTTTTGCAGTAGCCTTCGTATTGATCGGACTAGGAGTAGGGGCGATGCTGAAATCCGACACCAGCGCACCATTGTATCTGCCAATGACAGATGCATCGGATGCAAAAGAAAAGGGCCGTAGGCTGAAAGAAGCGGTAGCCGCTGGCCGCCTTTACGAAGATGCTGAACTTACACTGGCCACCCTGGCGATAAAACTGCGCATTCATCCGCACGACCTATCCAAAATTATTAACCTGGGACTGAAAAAGAATTTCAGTGATTTTATCAATGAATTCCGTGTGCGGGAAGTTGCCCGGAAAATACAGGACCCCGCTTATGACCATCTGAACATGATGGGCATCGCCTACGAGTCGGGGTTCAATTCCAAAACTACCTTCAACCGCGTTTTCCGGGAAATGACCGGCAAAACTCCCATCGAATACAAGAACAGCCTGAGAAAAGACGTACCGATTGATAAGTTGGCACCTCTTGCGCGAATGCATCCGGTAATATTGCGTCGTGAAACCACACCAAAGTGGTCTCCTGAAAAGTTAAATCGCAATCTTATGTTTCGCAATTATTTAAAAATCGCATGGCGCAATACACTGAACAATAAAGTTTACAGCGCGCTGAATATAGTTGGACTGGCCACCGGTATGGCTGTAGCGCTGCTGATCGGGTTATGGGTTACCGACCAATATTCCTATGATCGTTTCCTGCCGGACTACCAGCAGGTGTACCAGGTTGAGATGAACCTCACTTCGCAACACAACGGAACGAATACACAAACCTCGATAGCGCTGCCGCTGACGGAGGTTTTACGAAAGGAGATTCCGGGAATTAAATACGTAGCTGAGTCGGATGCATTGGGCCTGATGAACCATGGTCTTCTGGTTGGCGATAAAAAATTATACCTGGGCGGGGGATCTGTGGGCGCGGATTTTTTTAAAATGTTCCAATACCCTTTTGTTAAAGGTAATGCCAATTCGGCCCTCAAGGATGTGTATTCCATTGTGCTCACTGAGTCGACCGCCAAAGCATTGTTTGGTGATGCCGACCCTATGGGGAAAATTGTTCGTATTGATAATTCGCAAAGCCTGAAGGTTACCGGGGTCGTTAAGGAAATTCCTAAAAACTCAACCCTTCAATTCCATTATATTATCCCATTTGCATTTGGAGAAGCAACCCAGGATTGGATGCGGCTTGGACGTACCAAGTGGACGTGGAATTCATTCAATGCTTATGTGGTATTGGAGCCTGGTGCAAGCTATGCGCAGATTGCACCTAAGATCAGGGATATCGTCAATAAGCGAAGCCCGGAGATGCGGCCGTCAAAGCCTGAAGTCTTTTTTCATCCAATGAAGGATTGGCATTTATACAACGATTTCAAGGACGGAAAGCTGGTTGGCGGGTTTATCGAGTACGTGCGGATGTTCAGTATTATCGGCATATTGGTATTGGCTATAGCGTGCATCAATTTCATGAACCTTTCTACCGCACGGTCTGAAAAACGGGCAAGAGAGGTTGGTGTCCGCAAGGCTATTGGTTCGGCACGACGTGATTTAATCTACCAGTTTTTGCTGGAGTCGGTTTTGATTACGTTTATATCATTTCTGCTTGGTGTTCTTTTAGTTCAGCTGGCCTTGCCGCCTTTTAACACTTTAACGAGCTCTTACATCCATATCCCATACGCCAATTTGGGCTTTTGGTGTATCATGGTCGCTTTTATATTAATTACCGGTTTAGCGGCCGGAAGCAGGTCGGCGTTTTATTTATCCTCGTTCAATCCTGTTAAGGTATTGAAAGGAAGTATCCGGGTCGGCAAGGCTGCGGCTTGGCCACGTAAAATATTGGTTATGGTGCAGTTTACTTGCTCGGTGGCCTTGATCATCAGTACTTTGATTGTTTACAAGCAGATACAATATGTAAAAAATCGCCCGACAGGATATAATGCCGACAGGTTAGTAATGACCGACATGAACGGTGACCTTTACCAGCATTATGATGCATTGAGAAACGAACTGCTTTCAACAGGCCTTGTGGAGAGCGTGGTATCTTCTACCTCACCGGCAACGCAGATATACAGTCATTTTTCGCTGCAGAAATGGCCGGGTAAAAATGCAGCGGACGAAGAAGCGAACGTTGGCGCCATATGGGTATCGAACGGGTATTTCCAAACCCTTGGGATGACAATGGCTGCCGGACGGGATTTTTCGGGTGATTTTAAAAGTGATTCGCTTAACATAATTGTTAACGAAGCCGCCGTGAAACGTATGGGGCTCAAAGATCCTGTTAATCAAATGATATCATGGAATGGGAGCGACAAACCTGTAAGGATAATCGGCGTAGTTAAAGACGCGCTGATGGAATCGCCCTACACATCTGTAGCGCCTGCGGTTTTCGGTCATAACCCGTATGGGTTCGTCATTACTTACCGCTTGCCTAAAAATGCCAATCCGCATACAGCTATAGAAAAGATCGGTAAGCTGTTTGAAAAATATAACCCCACCTATCCTTATCAATATAAATTTATAGACGAGGTATATGCCAGCAAATTCAGCCTCGAGGTACTTGTTGGCAAGCTGGCCGGTGTATTTGCTGCACTCGCTATATTTATTTCCTGCCTGGGTTTATTCGGCCTTGCTGCTTACGTTGCTGAACAACGTACCAAAGAGATCGGCATTCGCAAAGTACTGGGTGCATCTATAGCACAGGTTTGGATGTTGTTGTCGCTGGATTTTGTGGTACTGGTGATCATCAGTTGTGTTGTCGCTTCACCTATTGCATTATACTTCCTAAACAATTGGCTTCAGAAATATCAATACCACGTTTCTATAGGCCTTGGTGTATTTATTGCATCGGGAGTTATGGCTATCGTGATAACCTTGATCACGATCAGCTTCCAGGCGATAAAAGCCGCGCTGGCTAACCCTGTTAAGAGCCTGCGATCGGAATAGAACCAAGAATCAAGAACCAAGAATCATGACAATCTTGTCTCTTGATTCTTGCCTCTATACCTGAGGTTTAGTTGTAACACTATGTGGTGCGTTCCGGGTTGAGAGACGGAACGCATTTTTACTTTTCAAAACCGGACGCACTGATGTCCGTTTTCATTACAAATCTACCTATTAGTTATTGCGTAATTTTTTATCTGTCAACAAGTTAGTAAATTGGAACAGCGATTGCGCTGAATGATTTACTTGAATCCATATACTTTCCATATCAACCTGTATGACCTGGCTTTCCTGGGAGCAATATTTTTCGGGCTCAACTTTGCCCTGTTGCTGTGGTTTGCAAAACGCGTCAATAGAGAGGCTAACCGTTTTCTTGCACTGGCTTTGGCAGTGGTTATATTGCATCTGACCTGCATTTTAGGTGTCGATATCAGGCTGGGAACCTACATGCCCAATTGGAGCCTGCTACCGATGCAGCTATCGCTGGCGCTTGGCCCATTGATTTTCTTTTATGTTTTAAAGTTGACCCGGCCCGATTACAAATTTGGATGGAAGAATTTACTGCATTTTGGCCCATTGCTGTTACAGCTAACGGCTCATGTATTTGAGGTTAAAGAAGGTATTAAAACAGGTGTGGCCATTTATAATACCTGGATATTTCAGCAGTTGAACCCGGTGTTGCTGGTGTTTGCATTTATTTCGGTTGCCATCTATCTGTACAAATCCGACAGGCTGATAGAACAATTTTACCAGCGCCTAAAATTTAACGGGGGAGACCGTTATCGCCGCGAATTAAGATGGCTGCATAAGTTGCTGACTGCCTTCGGTTTGCTATGGATGTTGTGGCTGCCGCTTACCGCCGTAGATTATTTTTATTATTATCATCAATTAAGCATACACGTTTATTATCCTTTGTATCTTCTTTTAGCCGGGATGATCATCTGGATGGCGGCGAGGGCTTTTTTAAGACAGGAAGCGTTTGCGCCGGCAGATAACGCCCCGGTGCCGAAACCAATATTACCGGCTGAACTGAAGCAAAAGGGTGCCTGGCTGAATAAAGCAGTAAAAGAAAACCGCTATTATGAGGACCCGGAACTAAGTTTGGGTACACTTGCTGAAAAGCTTAATATCCATACTCATGAATTATCGCGGATACTTAATGTAGCACTCAAAAAAAGCTTCAATGATTTCATCAATGAATATCGCGTTCGGGATGTAGCCCGGAAAATGCAGGACCCCAAACATGACCAGTTTACGCTGATGGGCATTGCGTACGATTCCGGCTTTAACTCAAAAACTACCTTTCATCGCATATTCAAGGAAATGACGGGTAAAAGTCCCGCAGAATATAAAACTGACCTGAAAAAAGAACTCCCAACTTATAACCTGGAACCTCATCTGCGAACCATGCCCCTAATATTGCGTCGTGAAACCACACCAAAGTGGTCTCCTGAAAAATTAAATCGCAATTTTATGTTTCGCAATTATTTTAAAACCGCCTGGAGAAATTTGCTGAAGAATAAATTCTATTCAGCCATCAATATTGCCGGTCTGACGCTTGGGCTGGCGGTAGGTATTCTTGTGCTGTTATGGGTGCAGGACGAACTGAGTTTTGATAGCTCCTACAAAAAAGCGAAAGACCTATACCGCGTGGAGCTTTGGGGTGGCACAGGAACCAACAGGCAGATATTTACCATTGGCGTGGCTCCGATAGGACCGGCCTCAAAACAGCAATTGCCCAATATACAGGATTATGTGAGGCTAACCGGTAATTCCGATTACTCACTTTTTAAATATAAGGATAAGGTGTTTGGCGATGAAAATCCTATCTATGCCGACCCATCGCTGTTTTCGATGTTTGATCTTGATTTGATAAAAGGCAACAATGCAAAGCCATTTACAGATGATAACTCGGTAGTGATCAGTCAAAGAACTGCGGAGAAGTTTTTTGGTACCGAGGATCCGATAGGAAAAGTGATCATAGGCGATAATAAGGTTAACCTTACGGTAAGCGGCGTAATGCCTAACATACCTAAGAGCTCCAGCTTTCAGTATGATATGGTGATGCCGATAAGTTTTCATTTTAAGGAGCAATTGGCGCAGAAGAATGACCTGAGCAATAATTATGGTTACCTGAATTATATCACCTTCCTGCAGATCAAGCCCGGCAGTGATTTGAAGAAGCTGGCTAAACAAATAACCGGCGTGCATTTAAAACATAGTCCCGGTGATACAGATGCAGATTACTTGTTGCTGCCGCTCACCAAAATGCATTTGTACAATGCTGATATGACAGACAATGGCATCACAACGGTGCGTATATTTATCGTGATCGCCCTGCTGATACTGGTGATCGCTTGTATCAATTATGTAAATCTCTCAACAGCACGGTCTATGCTAAGGGCTAAGGAGATCAGTATGCGGAAGATCATTGGCGCGGCCAAAATGCAATTGTTCATGCAGTTTATTATCGAAACAGCTTTATTGTTTATGATCGCCACTCTTCTGGCCATAGGATTGATCTACATGCTGATGCCGGTATTCAATAAAGTATCCGGCAAGGACATGGCTTTTAACCTGGGTGATTACCATGTTTGGCTGCTGCTTTTTGCTGCTATTACCGCAACATTGACAGCATCAAGCATTTATCCTGCTTTGTTACTGTCGTCTTTCGAGCCTTTAAAAGCTTTAAAGGGGAAAATATCAGCAGGTTTAGGCGATGTGCTGTTCCGGAAAATATTGGTGGTGACGCAATTTGCATTTTCTATCATCCTGATTATTGGTACCATAGTAATTACCGGGCAATTGAATTATATCCGCACCACGGGTGTCGGGTACGATAAAACACATGTGCTCACCTTCTGGATGCGCGATATGGGCCAGCACTACGATGCCGCCAAAGCTGAATTGTTGAAGCAACCCGGAGTTTTGGCCGTGACCCGTTCTAACCAGAATATCATCCATTTCCAGGGATTTACAGGGGACGTTGATTGGGATGGGAGGGACCCGAAACAAAATATCATCATGCACCCAATCGTGGTGGACCGCGACCTGGTATCTTTCTTCAAAATGAAATTGGTGGCAGGCACATCTTTTACAGGCGGAAAGATGGATACGGCACATTATGTGTTGAACGAGACCGCTATTAAGGATATGGGTATTAAAAACCCGGTAGGCAAGCGTTTCCGTATGGGGCCTACCACGGGCACTATAGTTGGCGTGGTCAGGGATTTCCATTACACTTCGATGAAGGAAAAAATAGCGCCATCGATTTTCTGGTATGCGCCAAAGGAGCTAAATAAAATATACATCAAAACTACTGCTGCTGATGCCCCAAAGGTTATTGCCGCTGCCGAAAAACAGTTTAAACTTTATAACGGCCAGTACCCATTCGGCTATGCCTTTTTGGATGACATGTTCGATAGTTTATACCAAAGCGAGCAACGCGAAGGAACTCTCTTCACTGACTTTGCAGCCATAGCTATTTTTATCTCTTGCCTTGGCTTGCTGGGTTTGGCGGCTTACACGGCACAAGTGCGCACCCGCGAGATCGGCGTACGGAAAGTATTGGGCGCAAGCGTTAGCGGTATTGTGAGGTTATTGGCTAAGGACTTTATCAAACTAGTATTCATCGCTATTATTATTGCGGCGCCGCTAGCCTGGTTCTTTATGTATAAATGGCTGCAGGATTTTGCTTACAAGATCAGCATTAGCTGGTCGGTATTTGCGCTGGCGGGTGGCATGGCTATCGTTATCGCTTTTATTACTATCAGCTTCCAGGCATTGAAAGCGGCATTGACGAACCCGGTAAAAAGTCTGCGAAGCGAATAATGTCTTAAAAACTTGATTGTTTATTTATTTGAATTCATATACCATCCATATCAACCTCTATGACCTGACTTTCCTGGGAGCGGTATTTATTGGCCTGACTTTTATCCTGCTGTTATGGTTCACTGGCAGAATTGCCGATACCGCGAAATTGCACCGGGTACTGGCTGCTTTTGGCCTGTTGTGGCTATTGTGGATTCCCTTTAAAGTGGCAGATTACTTTTATGATCGTTATCAGTTGGATACTCACGTTTACTATCCGCTATATTTCTTTTTGGCGGCGGTTATTGTATGGATAGCTATTGAAGTGTTAAAGCCGGCGGCGAAAAAGGATGAATTATCTTCTGTTTCAAAGCCAATGGTACCTGCCGAGCTAAGGCAAAAAGGTACCTGGCTTAAGAAAGTTATAAAAGAGAAACGCTATTATGAGGATGCAGAATTAAGTTTGAGTTCACTGGCCGAAAAACTTGACCTGAATCCACATGAATTATCACGGATCATCAATACGGTACTCAAAAAAAAATTCAACGATTTCATCAATGAATACCGCGTTCGTGATGTGGTCCGGAAAATGCAGGACCCCGCTTACAACCAATTTACACTGCTGGGTATTGCTTATGATTCCGGGTTCAACTCAAAAAGTACTTTTAACCTCATTTTTAAAAAAATGACGGGCAAAACCCCGGCCGAATATAAAGCCGGGCTGGAAAAAGAGCTCCTATCTTATAACTTAGGACGACATCCACGTTCTGCCGCGATAATTTCGTATCGTGAAACCACTCCGAAGTGGTCTGATGTGAAAATAAATCGCAACCATATGCTAAGAAACTATTTAAAAATTGCCTGGAGGAACCTGATCAGGAACAAGGCCTCTTCCTTCATCAATGTAGGCGGCCTTGCCGTGGGTATGGCCGTTGCTATCCTGATCGGATTATGGATTTGGGACGAACTGTCGTTCAACAAATACCACCAGAATTACGACCGCATTGTGCAGTTGCTGCAAAAGGAAAAGGTATACGGCAACACTAATATAACGGACCACATGCCTTACCGCTTGCTTGATGAACTCAAAACAAATTACCATGCCGATTTTAAGCATATCGTAATAGCTACTGAGGCGGGCGACTTCTACCTATCCCAGGGTGAAAATAAAATAGCGCAAACCGGGCAATATATTGACGCTGCTGCACCGGAAATGCTGACCTTGAAAATGCTCCGTGGCTCATGGGCTGCATTGAATGATCCGCATTCCATCCTGCTTTCGGCATCTGCAGCAAAAAAGCTTTTTGGTAATATCGATCCTTTAGATAAAACGGTGAAAGTAAGCGGCACCTATGATGTACATACCACTACAGACGTGAAAGTGACGGGGATATATGAAGACCTGCCGCAAAACACCCAGTTCCATACAACGCAGTTTTTCATGCCCTGGAGCTTATACGCTGCGGCTGATACCCGCCTGCCCACAATGGCCTGGGACGATCATCGCTTTTTGATGTATGCTGAAGTTCAGCCCGGCGC
>Ga0068855_100005439_pt1 | contig 15531 bp, 11 predicted proteins | sample KBSCornC52_FD_66592 | JGI IMG/M metagenome (GOLD analysis project Ga0068855, IMG submission 66592) | Corn rhizosphere microbial communities from Kellogg Biological Station, Michigan, USA - KBS Corn C5-2 | ecosystem: Host-associated > Plants > Roots > Rhizosphere > Soil ...
ATTCCAATATCGGACGTTTCCACGATCATATCATCATCTGAAAAATGATCCTCGGCGCCGTAATGCCAAGTGTCTTTTTCGTCCGCCCAGGCATCTTCGCGGCGCTGTAGCGCGGATAAAATCTGATCGTACCAATTGCCCGCGCGCCTTTCGCCCTTGGCATTCGCTTTGCCAAAAATGTGCAATTCGTGCGAAGCGCGCGTCAGGGCGACATATAACAAACGCTGATATTCATCGCGCCGCGCGGCATCGGCGGTGCTGCGGTTGAAACTCGGCCCTTCGAAATTTTTATCGGGCGCGAATAAAAAATGCGGCACGGGCGTAGCACCTGCTATGGCGCGCTCGCGCTTGCTGCCGTGTTCGTGCGGCATCTCGCTGGCGTCTGCCAGAATGACAAGTGGCGCTTCCAAACCTTTGGCGCCGTGCACAGTCAAAATTCGTACCGCGTTATCCTGGCCGCGCGACAGGTCGCGTTTAATTTCAATTCCACTTCGTTGAATCCAAGCCATGAATGCTTGCAAACCAAGTGGCTCACCCACGCCGCCTTCGCGTAGCGCGAGCTGTAGTAATTCATTCACCGGATCATCGCACTGCTGGCCGAGACGCGCATGCAGCGCCTGCAAACCACTGTCTGCCGTGGGGCAGGGCATCGACAGGATTGCTGCCAGCGTATCATAAGCGCTTTCGTAATCCACGCGCGCAAGCCAATCATGTAAATAAGCAGCCGATGGATGCGCGTTCATTGCATGCCATAGCGTTTCATCTTTTTGGCGCTTGGCCGCGATGTCTCCCAGCGCCGTTTCACCCATATTGATAAAGGGTGAACGTAATAACTGCGCCAGATTTAAATCATCGGTGGGCAGCAATAAAAACTGGCAAAAGCACAACAGGTCTTGTACGGCGGCGGCGTCCAGTAATTGCAGACGGTCGTTGCCCGCCGCCAGCACGCCCGCCGCACGCAGGGCATGCAGCAATTGATCCGCCAGCGTGGTGCGCTGTTGCAGCAAGATTAAAATATCACTAGCGCGCAATCGGCGGTTTTCGCCGGACAGTACACGGCCTTCGGCCAGCCAATCCGCAATCGTGCGCGCAATCTGTTCTGCCAAACGTGCATTATGGCTGGATTCCGTTTCGCGTTCCGTAATGATTAAACCCTGTGGTTTCGATTTTGGTTGTGCCGATATGGTTGGATAGACGCGCACCGCGCCGATACGATTTTCATGAATGGAAAAATGCTGCACGGGATATTCCGCGCCGTGCAAGGCGCGCTGTTGTTGCGGCGTCGTGAAAACATCGTCCACCAGTGCCAGCACATTCGCCGCGGTACGAAAGGAATGCGATAGCGGTACCAGTGCGAATTCCATCTGCGTGGCCACGGCTTGTGCGGCGAAATCAACTTCCAGTGCATGAAACAAATCTGCATTGGCGCCCTGAAAACTGTAAATGGATTGTTTGGGATCACCCACGACGAATAAACTGCGCGGCCAATCGGTGCGGCCCAGGCCTGCAAAAAATTCCGCCGCCAAAGTACGAATGATCTGCCATTGTTCAGGCGCGGTATCTTGCGCTTCGTCGACCAAAATATGATCGATGCCGCCATCCAGGCGGTAATGCACCCATTCACCCATGCCGGGCAGCATCAGCAAATCACGCGTGCCGGTGATCAGATCAGAAAAATCCAGCGCGTTTTGTGCGGTTTTGATAGTGGTGTAAGCTGTGCTGACGCGCGCCGTCAGTAATCCCATGGCCGCGGATGCAAAGGCCAGTTTTTGATCTTTGATTTTATCTAGCGCGCATATCAGGCGGTCTTGTTCCGCCTGGGCGGCTGAAATATTTTGTGCGCCAAGTTTTTCTGCGATGGCTTTACCGAATAATTTTTTGCGCGGTTCATATTCCAGGGTTAAAAATAATTGCAGATAACTTTCGCGTTGCGCGGTACGCTCGGGCGGTGCGGCATATAAAAACACCGCCAGATTTTCATTCGGCGCGCAATCCAACCAGACGCGCAAAAATTCCAGCGGTAAATTTTCATCCGCAAATATTTTCGGCCACAGCGCATCTGAATCTTCCGGTACCTTCAGCGCGGAAAAACATGCGCGCCAGTAATGATCTTCGCCGCCTGATTGCGCGATAACAGTTGCAATGTTCGGCCAGGCGCGCAGCAAGTTTGGCAAGAGGCCGCGCAAGGTATTGATATTATAACGCTCCTCCAGCCAGGTTTTGGCGGCGCGCCAGGCGGATGTTGGTTCGCTGCGCCAGACTTGTTCCAGTGCGCGCGCCAATAATGGCGCGGTCTGATATTCATCCAGAGCAGTAAATCCAGGTACAAGGCCAGCCTCGATGGGAAAGCGCGCCAGAATGGATTGGCAAAAAGCATGAATGGTTTGGATGCGCATGCCTTCGGGCCGGTCGCTGATATTCGCAAACAAGGCGCGCGCGCGCGCGATCATTTTTTGTGTCGGCGGCGCGCCGGTGAGTTGGTGTAAACGTTTTTCCAATGTGGTCGCTTCGACCGTCGCCCACTGGGATAAATTCTGTTCCAGGCGCACGCGCATTTCCATGGCGGCGGCCTTGGTATAGGTCAGGCATAAAATGCGGTGCGGCGGCGTAGCGGGCGTTGCATCATCACCCAATAATAATCGCAGCAAACGCGCCACCAGTACCGTCGTTTTACCCGATCCGGCCGAGGCCGAAACCCAGACATGCGATGCCGGATTGCTGGCGCGGCGCTGCAGTTCTTGCGCGGCTTCTAATGCACTCATGCTGCATCCTTTATATGCGGCCATTCATCCGCGCGCGATAAATGCACATAGGGCATTTGATCGGGGAATAATTTTTCCGGTACAGCGGCAGTAAATGGATTTTCTGCGCGCAAATAATGCGCCAAAAATTCCGATAGGCGATCCGGCAACATTGCAACCGCTTTCGCAAAACCATCCGCATCGGGCGTGATGATTTGCGCATCGGTTTTAATCAGCGGCCAGAATTCCGCGCCTGTGGACGTACGCGGCGGATGACCTTCCAGACCGCATTGCGTGAGCAACCAGGCCTCCAACGCCAATTGCGGGCGTGTCAGATTCACCACATCGGTTTTCGTTGGCGCATTTTTGCTTTTGTAATCGACGATGATAAAATTGCCAGCCGCATCTATATCAATGCGGTCGGCGCGTGCGGTGATTTTCACTGCGCCAGCAGGTGTCATGAGATCATAGGATAATGGATGTTCCATCGCCACAATGCGTCGGCCCGCGTCGAGTGATTGTTTTTGCCAGCGCAAAAAGTTATCGCGGGCGCGCAGCCAATTTTGCCACCAGAAATCATATTCCATCGCGGGCAGGGCCAGTGCGGCAAGCAAAGGCCGTGCGAGATTATCTAATATACGGGCCGCATCGTCCGGCAAATGGGATGGATATTTGCGCGTAAAATGCAGCAAAACTTCGTGGAGAAAATTGCCCAGGTCAGCGCCATCGGCTGCGGCGTTTAATTCCTGCATGACGCGCAGCTGTAAAATATAACGCGCATAAAATTCATAAGGATTGCGCATCAGGGTTTCAATTGAACTAGGGCTGAAACGGCGTGGACGACGCGCGGCATCGGGCGCGGGTTGCGGTTGCGGCGCGGGCAAGAAAATCTCCGCGCGGTCGATGGCGGTTGCGGCATCCAGTAAACTTTTTTCTTCTAGAATATTGGAATCCAACTGGCAGGCCTGCACATAGGCTAACAGGCGTTCCAGCCAACGGCTGGGCAGAGTCGGCGTGCCGTCGGCGGTTACGGCACGCGTCAGATAAATTTGCGGTTGCACAGCCCATTGATAAAAATCATGCGCGGCCAGGCCCAGCATTTCTTCCGCCGTTGCCAAACCTATTTGTGCGCGCATGGGTCGCGACAGCCAGGGATCCGGTGCAGATTCCACGGGCCAAATACCTTCATTCATGCCGCCCAGGATGAGTGTATCAAAATAATGCAAGCGCGCCTCCAGCAGTCCCAAAATCTGAATGCGCGGATGGGCGTGCGGCGCATGTAATGCCACCGTCGCCATGCGGTCTTGCAGTAGTTCGGTAAATGCTGGCAGACGCATTGTGGGGAAACAACCGCTATGCATTTCGAGTTGCAGGCATAATTGCCATAGCGCTTCTCCGGATTCCTTTTGCCAGGCCAGCGGTGCTTCGCCGGGTTCAGTGGTCAACGCATCAGCAAAAGTGCGCAGAATTTGCATCCATTCCGCCAAAGTTTTTTCGCCGTCTGGAATATGCAAAATCGATAAGGCATCGCGCAGCGGCAAATCTTCTTTTGCCATGATTAGCAAGGCCGCCAAGTTTTGCGGAGTGGCATCATGGCGGAAATACTGCTGTTCAATCTCACGCGCGGCGGTGCGGCAGATAGGACGCGTCGTGCCGAAACAAGATAGCGGGTGTTTGAGTAAACCCAGCACGTTCACCGCATCGGAATTTTGCAAAATATTCAAAAGCAATTGCACCCAGCGTCCTGCAGGTGTGTGGCTGAGCGACGCACCAGCGCTATCATTCACCGTGATATCAAAGCGCGCCAATTTCGCGCTGACGCGCTGGGCTAGGGTCCGATCAGGCGTAATGAGGGCGGCGGTTTTATGTTCGCGTGTGGCGCGGGCGAGGATAAGCGCAATCGCCTGCGCCTCAGTTTCTGCGTTGGGCGCGGTGACGGTATAAATACCGGATAAAATTTCCGCATCCACCGCAGATTTAATCAAACGCATATTCGGGTCGCGCCACAGGTGTGTGAAATCGGCGGGCAATAAAATCTGTTGCCATAATACAGGGCGTTTAAAATCAGTCTGATTCCCAAGTGGTAAAACTTGATCGCGCTTGATTTCAAAATCAGTGAGTAAATTAAAGAGCGGACGCTGAGAATGCGTTTCCGGTAAATTCTGCCAAATCTCTTGCGGTAAATTTTGATCCAGCGCGGGTAAAATAACCATACCGCGCGTCAGGACGGCGATAGTTTTCAGCAACCGCCGCGTGGCAGGCAGGGAACCGGTTGAACCAGCGGCAATAACGGGATACGCGGGCGGATTTTTTTGCCATAATTCCGCATAGCCATTTAAAATATTTTGCCGCGCGGCTGCGGAATCCACTTGTCCGCGTGCCGCCAATATTTCCGGCCAGCGCATGGTGATCACGCGCAACCAATCCAGGGATACTTGCCAATGCGCGGCCAGATTTTCCGGTACCAGATTTTCTAGTGCGGTGATCGGCACTTCGCGCAATGCGGATTCATCCCATAATTTGATCAGCGCTTCCGCCAGACCCTGCGCGCGCGGCCAGGACATATTGGCCTGCTCTTGAATTAATTGCATCAGCAAACCCAGGCGCGCATGGGGATTCACGGCAGGGGGCAAATTCAAATCCGGCAATTGCAGGGTCAGAACATCATCATCCAAGTCGCCGATGGCATGAATGCGCGGCAGCAGCGTGGGTGTATTTTGCATAATCAGTTGTTGCAGGGTGCGCACCGCGCGCCGCGACGGCAGTAAGATCATATAATCGGGTAAAGCAGTTTGTGTCGCAGTACTATCAGAACGAACGTAATCCGCCAACGCCTGTAAAAAATTTACGCCCGCCGGAATGGTCCGAAAATTCATGTGAGCGCCGCGCTGGCCGCTGCGATGTTGGCGGGTGTTGAGCAATGGACCCACGAACCGTCATGCACGATGCCGTAAAGTCGGCCTGCCGCTTCCTGTGCATCCCAAATTTTTCGGCAGGAAAAAATTTTCTCTGGATGGCTGGCGTAAACGCTGGCCTTGGAAATCATAACGCTGGCATAAACATAGGGTGCGGTTTCGCGCGTGCTGCGCCAGGAAATTTTTCCGTCCGTCGCCATATAATAATCGCCCGGACCATCAAAGCCGATGGTGCGCTCACGCTGCGCCAGCAGTAACAGCGTATCCATGATATCTGGATTCCAGAATTCCATCATGCGCTGCAACGCGGGCGTATGATCAGGCGCATCACGCCAAACTGCATCGGCATTGGCGGTGAAAAAAACATCGCGACCCAGCAGCGGCAAAGCCTGTTTAATCGCGCCCCCGGAGTCGAGCAAAATTTCACACTCATCTGAAATTGTAATGACGGGTGCCGTGCGCGATTGCACATGTTGAATAATTTGTTCACCCAGATAGTGCGTATTTACGATGGCGCGCGTCACTCCACCTGCACTGAACCCATCCAAAACATGGTCCAACATCGCGCGCCCAGCAAATTTCAACAGGGGTTTCGGCACAGTTTCCGTCAGCGGCCGCATGCGCGTGCCCAGTCCCGCCGCCAAAACCATGACCGTATCAATTGCATTTGGCGGGGTGATTTTAATGCTGCGCGTATCGTCGCTGTCGCCGTCTGAAATTTCTACCCGCCAATGCGGCGGCATTTGGTCGCCCGCGCGTTCCGGCCATTCAACGAAAACCAGACCGGTTGATGTAGCGTCGGTCCAATCCAGTTCGGTTAATTCCGACATATCGGACAGGCGGTATAGATCACAGTGATAGATCGTCAGCGCGTCTGCTTCATAAGGCTGCACCAGCGTAAAGGTTGGGCTTGGCACGGCGGTCTCCGCGCCGCAGATTTCGCGGATAAAGGCGCGCACAAAGGCGGTCTTACCCGCGCCCAAATCGCCGTGCAAAGCGACTACCGTGCCGGGTTTCAACCATTGCGGCGCGTATTCGCGCGCCAATTCCGGTAGCGCGGTTTCATGCAAGTATTGATGGGTTTTTGTTTGCATTTGGGGGCGTGTCTCAGGTATGATCCGGAGTAACAGAAAACAAGCGCAGAGTCAGTATGTCCACCCCACAATCCATCAAACAGTCCGGCATGTCTATTGATATTGCCGTCATTGGCGCGGGGCCCGCGGGGCTATTTGCCGTATTTGAATGCGGGATGCTGGGCTTGTCATGCGCGGTGGTGGGTGCGTTGGATGCGCCGGGCGGGCAGTGCCAGGCGCTGTATCCTGAAAAGCCGATTTACGACATTCCAGCCTATCCAAAAATTCTGGCGGGCGACCTGGTGGAAAATCTGATTGCCCAAGCCGCGCCGTTCGCGCCCCAATATTTGCTCGGCCAACAGGTGATTGAATTGAACACCGCGCAGGATGGGCGTTTTCGCTTGCTGACTTCGGCAGGTGTGGTTTTGGATGCGGGCGCCGTGATTATCGCCGCAGGCGCGGGCGCATTCGGGCCGAACCGTCCGCCGCTTGCGGACTTGGAACATTATGAAACGTCACGCGCCGTGCAGTATTTTGTGCCGAAGCGTGCGGACTTTGCCGGCAAGCGTGTTGTGATTGCCGGCGGCGGCGACAGCGCGGTGGATTGGGCGATATCCTTGTCCGAAGTTGCCGCAAACGTTTGCCTGGTGCACCGCCGCGATAAATTCCGCGCGGCGCCGGAGAGTTTGCGCCAATTGTCGGAACTCGCCGCGGCAGGGAAAATTGACATGGTGACGCCGTACCAGTTGCACGCCTTGGAAGGTGATCGCAAAAATCTATCGGCGGTGATCGTAGCGGATTTGGAAGGCACCACGCGCGCGCTGCAGGCGGATGTATTATTGCCGTTTTTTGGTTTGGCGATGGAGCTGGGCCCGATTGCGGAATGGGGCCTGGGCATTGAACGCAATCATATCACCATTAATCCCGCCACGGCGGCGACCAGCCAGCCGGGCATTTTCGCGGTGGGAGATATCGCGACGTACGATCATAAATTGAAATTGATCTTAACCGGCTTTGCCGAAGGCGCTGCGGCGGCCCATTCCGCCCGCGCCTATTTGAAACCCAACCAGGATTTCGGCTTTGAATACTCAACCTCGCGCGGCGTACCGGAATCGCAAGAAGTGCAGAAAATTCAAAGGGTTGGCTGAAGCGCGCAAGTAAAAAGTAGAAAAAGCTTGAATTCTTAAGCGCATACGCGTTATCAACATGATAACTTAACCGATATCGAGAGAATAATGTCATTATATACAGATAAGCAATTACACGCGGCTGCAAAGTTTTGGGCTGATCATTTAATCGGAGCTCAACGTCATGAACATGGTCCTCAATTTGAGAAAGCCTTATTGAAAATTTTACAGCAAGAGAGAAAAAGGTCTCCGCATGGCATAACTTTTGGCACAGGAGAATATTATAATTCAGGCGTGCATCATGAACATCATCATAATAACTTTCAGCCGGATCATATTTTAATGGAAGCGGCAAAATCAGCGGGGATTGAAATCGATAGACATACTTTTCCCTTGGGCATGGTATGTAGAATTATTGCAGGAAAGAAAGAGAAGCAGGGCACCGTCGAAGTTCTGATAGAGGGCACTGTCGAAATCATAAAAAATTTTAATGAGTTTACAGAATCATCTCGAGAGATTGTGGGTGGAAACCGCAAATTGATTGAAATCATTTATCCGCCTGCGCCAAGGCCAAAAATCGTACAAGAATTAACACCCTAAATTAACCCAACAAATATTAAATGAAGTAATCATTAAATATTTAGATTATTCTGAATAGACTTCTTTTTTTGCCCGTTGCCAAAGTTCCCGTTTCAATTCAATTGATAGTGTGCTGAAACCATTATTTTCTTCGCGCGCCAGTTGTTCCATTTTTTGAAATCGCCGGGTGAATTTTACATTTGCTTGGCGCAAAACGGTTTCGGCGTCCAGGCCCAATTTGCGGCATAAAACGGTGGTGACAAATAACAGGTCTCCCAGTTCTTCAGCGATATGCGCCTCCGATCGCGGCTGGTGTACAAGGGCTTCTTTAACCTCGTTTATTTCTTCATCCAGTTTATCGAAGATGCTTTCGATGTTCTGCCATTCAAACCCTGTGGCCGCAGCCAGGGTTTGTAATATTTGTGCTCCTGTTAACGCTGATAAATTAGGCGTCACGCCATCGAGTGCCGACATTATCCGAGTAAATACTGGCTAAGTTTATCGCGCACTTCGGCGTCCAGTTCGCGCTTTTCATGCTTTACAGGATTCCAGTAAATACAGGCGGCCTCTTGGGAGGCGTAACATTTCTCGCCGATAAAAACGCCGGTCTGCATGGTAAAGGAGGTATTGCCCATGCGCGCGATGACGCAGCCAACTTCCAGATTATTCGGATAGGTAATTTCCTGATAAAAATCATTGATGGTGCGTGCGACAACGATGGTGTGTTCCGGCGTCGACCATAAAATCCCCAGTTGGCCGAGCAGCGACAGCCGTCCTGTTTGAAAATAGGCGCCGATCACCATGTTATTCACATGGCGCTGAACCTCCAGATCTGCATAGCGCACGTGTTCCGGCACCCAGAAACGATAGGTGCTACGCTCACGCGCGTCATAGGTGGAAAGTTTTAATGCAGTTTCGGCCATCGGCGCAGTATCTCCGTCAAGGCTTCAAATACAGCATTTGCGGGTATATCCGCAATGCACTTTTTTCGGTTCAGATAATCGTAAGCTAGGTTTTCTGAACCCCCGCATGACACCGGCTGGATCCAGGCGAAAGGAATACCCCATGGGCCAAACCGTGAAGGCAGGTATTCCGATTCCGGATTACCATCCTGAGGGTGCCCAACGACTTCCACCGCAGGCGTGCCAACCGCAGCTGCGGTATGGAGCGCAAAGCTATCATTGCAAACAATTACATCGCACCGTTCCGTGATAACACCTGCTTCGCGCAGCGATAACTGGCCAACCAGATTGAATATGTTGGGATGGCCGATTGCCAAAATATCATTCGCAACTGCTTCATCCTGTTGCCCGTGACCGATGATCAGCAGGCTACCGCCCAATTGTTGGGCGATGGATTGTGCTAGCTCCCCAAAATGCATGCCGGGCCAGCGTTTAAACGCAGCTGAACCGCCCACACCAAGTAAAATCCAAGGCCGGGGTAAATCCCTACCCGCGAGCAATTGATCCACGCGCTCTGCGTCGTCTTTGGAATAATAGAATCGTAATTTGATGGCTTCGACCGGCGGCATAGGCGCGCCCAATGCATGCAGTATCTGCAGGCCGCGCCAGACCTCATGGGCAGGACGCGAATCTTCAATCACATGCGTATAAAAGTCATCATGCATCAGAAAATTATGGCGTTTGAAATCAGCAGTATTTGCCGCATAGCTCACGCGCCAGGGAGAATCTACCGTCTGGGCGATTACGCCGCCATGTTGCCAGTCTTCACTCCAGCGCGCCATAATCGTTAAATCAAAAGGGGCCGCTACATGTTGTTGCAGGCGCATGGCAAATAAAAACGCGGCTGGTTCATTATAATCAATTTCATATTCAGGCAATAGGATATGGTCGATAACACGATTCTTCTCCGCCAGCGGGATAGGCGAGCCGCCGCAAAGCAGCGTAATTCTTGCGTGAGGATATAAAGCGCGCAGTCCTTCAAAAAAGGGCGTATAAAGCAGATAATCTCCCAGCGCGTCCAACTTGATCACCAAAATAGATTTGACTTCTGCTATGGGGGGCGGCCAGGCGCGCGTCGCATGCGGCGTGGCACGAACAGTATAAGCATCCCAATCCAGTTGCAGATAATCTTGCGGACCACTTTGATAAAACGTTTTTGTTTGAGACATGCGGCCTATGCTACTTTGGCGAGCGAGGTCATGAGGTTCATAAATCCAAGCCTAGATTTTTGCCATGCCATCGGCGCAGCCCTTCGGTTACGGCCTGCAGAATATCATCTGGCGGCACATCGGCAATACATTTTTGATCCTGGCGAAAATCTTCGGATTTTTGTGTGGCTGTGCGACACGACAGCGGATGCACCCAGGCAAATGGAATGCCCCAGGGGCCAAATCGCCAGGGCAAATGTTCGGATTCTGGGTTACCATCGGCGGGATGGCCAACAACTTCAACGGCGGGCGTTCCCACGGTGGCTGCGGCGTGAAGCGCGAAGCTGTCATTCGTAATCATGATATCGCAAGCGCGGATCAGGGCACCGCTTTCGCGCGGAGATAGTTGGCCAACTAGGTTTTGTGCAGTAGGTTGTGCGGCAATGATAATGCCTGCGGTTTCGTCATCCTTTTTACCGTGGCCCAGGATAAAAATCGTACCGCCAAGCTTTAATTGAATTTTTTGCGCCAATTCAGCAAAATGTTTGGCCGGCCAGCGTTTAAAATCACCCGATGCGCCGATGCCAAAAGCGAACCATGGACGCGGAAAATCCTGCGCGGATAAAATCGTCTGTGCTTTATTTTCGTCCTCGGGTGTAAAATGAAATTCCTGTTTAATATCTTCTGCGCGCGGCATTACCATGCCCAGCGCATGCAAAACCTGCATGCCGCGCCACACTTCATGCGTGGGTCGTTTGTCATCAATGACGTGTGTGAAAAAATCATCGTGCTGTAGGAAATGCTGCGCTTTATATGGTACAGCATCCCCCCCATAGGACAGCCGGTATGGAGCATCCAATGTCTGTGCGATGACACCGGCATGATGCCAGTCTTCTGTCCAGCGCGGGACGATAATCAGATCAAACGGCGCGGCAGCGTGCGATTGCAATTCCATCGCGTATAAAAAACTTTGGCCCTGGTCATAGCCAGGCTCATAAGGTGGCGTGATGATATGATTAAAGGCTGGATTATGTTCCGCAAGTGTCAGGTTTGCTTTGTTGCATAGCAACGTAATAGTGGCATGCGGATAAAATTTGCGCAAATGCGCATAAAATGGCGTGTGCAACAGGTAATCGCCATATGCATCTAATTTAATTACCAGAATAGTTTTGATATCCCAGGGCGCAGGCGGCCAAGCGCGGGCATCTGGCGCAATTGCACGCACACGATAATCTGACCAGTCCAGAACCGGATAATCTGCCGGACTGTTATGATAAAATGTTTCCGTTGGCATTACGCTGCTTTGGCGTGCGATGTCATTTGGTCGTAAATCCAAGCATAGGTTTTGGCCAGGCCGTCGGCCAATCGGATGGATGGTTCCCAGCCGAATTCTTTTTGAATAAGGGTATTGTCCGAATTGCGCCCACGCACGCCCTTTGGTGCGTCCAAATTGTAATTGCGCTTTACGGTGACACCAGCAATTTTCTCAATGATGTCGGCCATCTGATTGATGGAAACCAATTCAGATGAACCCAGATTGATAGGTTCGACAAAATCAGATGCGGCGATCATCAGCGTGCCCTTAACACAATCATCGATATACATGAAACTACGCGTCTGTTCGCCATCGCCCCAGATTTCAATTTCATGATTGCCGGAAATTTTTGCCTGGGCGATTTTACGGCACAGTGCTGCGGGCGCTTTTTCACGACCGCCATCGTAAGTACCGTTTGGTCCATACACATTGTGATAACGCGCGATGCGGGTTTTCATGCCGAAATCTTCTCGAAAATGGCGGCACATGCGTTCGGAAAATAATTTTTCCCAGCCATAACCATCTTCGGCCAGTGCAGGATATGCATCTTCCTCGCGCAGCGCTGTAACATCGGCTTCAGTTTGTTTGTCACCATTATAGACACAGGCGGAGGAGGCATAAAAAAACCGATCGGCACCGAACTCTTTTGCTGCCATTAGCATATGGGTATTAATCAATACCGACAGCATGCATTCAGCTTTATGATGCTCAATGAACCCCATACCCCCCATGTCGGCGGCGAGGTTGTAAATATGCTGTTGATCCTTCACGGCCGCGCGGCAATTTTCCAGAAACTGTAAATCCGCAACGTAATTATCCACGTCATCAAATTTTTGATACCATTCGGCAAAAGGCTTGCGGTCCACCGCGCGTAGTTTCGTGTGACCCTGGTTGCGCAAATGCGCGACGAGCGCGCCGCCGATAAAACCGCCGGCACCCGTAACAAGAATGGTATCTGTTTTTTGCATGATGAATCTCCTGCCATCCACTATACGCTTTTGTGAAAGAGGTTAGAAGTTAGAAGTTAGAAGTTAGAAATACTTCCTAACTTCTAGAAAGGCCGCCCGTTGTACATGGTTTCCATCCGCATATGCTCATCGTGGCTTTGCCGCTGGAGGGCGGGATCGGTTTTGGTGATGTCCGTTATGGTATTATCATGTGCGGTTTTAGCTGCGATGGGGTGATTGAACGCGGTAAAATAAACGCCGCTGCCGGGTTTTTTAATCGCGCTGTAGAAATACATATAAAACTGCCGCGAGGTTGCCAGCGCATGCCATTCGCGCGGCGCAGACGCATCAACCTGATGCACGCGAAGTCCACCGGAGACGTTGAGGCGGCCCAGCCATTCGGCATCCAGATGCAGGCGGAATGAGGTATCCATCGGTCCGACGCGTTTCCAGAATTCATGACGCATGACCCAGGTCGTTGGATTGGCGTAATCATGAATTTGGCTGGTAATCGTGGTGGGTGTCATTAAACGTTGTGTGCCGCCAATGAAATCGTATTTGTGCAAAAGTTCCAGTGCGCTTTCCAGGCGTTCAGGCGCGTAGATATCATCATCCTCAAGGAACGCTATAATATCACCGGTCGCAGTGTTCGCGGCGGCATTCACCGCGGCAGCCTGGTTTTTCGGCTGATCTGCTGCGACGTTTGAAAAAACTATGTCGGGCTGGTTTTTAAATTCGTCGGGCACTTCCGCACCGTGGTCAATACCAACACAAATTTGAATCGGCATTTTGCCCGCGATGGTTTGGGTGCGGATACTTTGTGCCGCACGTGTCAGCCAATACCAGCCGCCATCTGGATGTTTTGTGAAACGCGATGGCAGACAAACGGAAATGGATCTCCAATTCGTATCGGCGCGCGGCGGAATGAAGTGGTAGTAGGCAAGGCCGTATTCGTAACGTGCCTCTAGCCAATCAGGATTAATTTTCAAAACCGCGTCCGTGAGCTCCAGCGCGCGTTCCGGATTGCCCGCATAACGATAAGCGCGGGCGAGGAGGCAGAATTGATCGAGGGTTTCATGTGTGGGCGCGGCGGGCAGGCGCGTGGTGAAATAATCAATCGCCTTTTGCGGCGTGCCCTCTAAATTTTCGGCCGCCAGGTAAACATCATTCAACATGCGCCAAACGCGGATATGGTCAGGGTGTGAGATGCGCGCGATTTCAGTCAGCGCGGCAGCTTCCGACAGGCGGCCCACGCGCAACAGCTGTGCCGCTTGGTCAAGATAAGATTGGCTGAGGGCTGGAAGCGGTTCGGCAGTCATTCAGAAATTTTTACTGGATCGCCTTTGACTCGCCTAGAGGCTTTTCCCTCTCCCTATAAGGAGAGGAGGGATTTGTTAGTTAACGAACCGCGGTCGCGGCGGACGGAATAACCTGAAGCGTATTTTGCGCCAATTTTGGCTGTGCGTGCTCGATCAGTTGAGCAAACTGACTGTCATCCTGGCGCACGATGGCGGCAAGCTGGTTCATTTCTTTGCCCTCTAATTTATCATTGCCGAGTGAGGCGACTTTGGTCGGATTAACCTGGACGCCGCGCATATGAACCTCAAAATGCAAATGCGGGCCGGTCGCGCGACCGGTCGCGCCGACATAGCCAATTATCTGGCCTTGATGCACATGTACGCCTGGGTGAATACCACGGCCGTAACGCGACAGGTGCGCGTAGGCCGTATCAAAGGTGCCATTGTGGCGGATCAAAACATAATTGCCGTAGCCTGAGAATATAGATGCCTTTTGCACCATACCGTCACCCGCCGCAAAAATCGGGGTGCCGGAAGCCGCACCGAAATCAATGCCCTTATGCATTGCGCTATAGCCCAAAATCGGGTGAATGCGCATGCCGAAACCAGATGTAATCTTGGCACCATCAACCGGTGTCTTTAATAACGCCTTATGCACATCACGCCCATCAGCGTGATACATATGACTGTTATAACGGTACAAACCAATTTTATTTTTCGCACTATCGACACGTAAGTATTGCACGTCGCCTGCCTGGATCAATTGGCCATGGTCGTCATAATCGGCCGGGAACATCACAGCGAATTGATCGCCTTTGTGTACGTCGCGTTGAAAGTCGATGTCATAGGCCAGCCATTTTGCCATCTGGTTGGCGACACTGCGCGGCGCGCCCGCGCGGCGGACCGATGCGGCAAAGGCGCCCTCCACCGTACCGCGAATGGCAACGATGCGCTTTTCCACATTGCGTGCGATGCGCTGGGCCTGGAAGTTTTCTTCGGCGTCTTTGGTGAGTTCAATGCGTTGTTTGGGATCGGGCGAGAAGGTCATTTTCAACAGGCGCGTGGCGTCCCCATCATGCTCCAATTGCAGTTGCACTTCCTGGCCGGCTTTGAAACGTTTGGCATTATAGACATCGGCCAGAGCATCGACCGCATCGGCGGCACTATCGCCGTCCACGCCTTGTGCGGTTAGCATAGCGGTGATGGTCTGGTTATTCGCCAGTTTTACTGTGCGGTCCTCTTGGGTTGGAGCCGAAACAGCAGGGGCCGGTTGTTCTGAAATTTGCATCGGGGTATGATTTAAAATGCCGTCCATCCAGGGCATTTGGGCGACCAGATTATTGATGGAAAATAAAAAAGCGGTCAGGGCGGGTAGAGCAAAAACATTCAAACGCATGGTTTACGGTTTCCCTTCGTTAAACTCGTC
>Ga0068855_100005441_pt1 | contig 15527 bp, 15 predicted proteins | sample KBSCornC52_FD_66592 | JGI IMG/M metagenome (GOLD analysis project Ga0068855, IMG submission 66592) | Corn rhizosphere microbial communities from Kellogg Biological Station, Michigan, USA - KBS Corn C5-2 | ecosystem: Host-associated > Plants > Roots > Rhizosphere > Soil ...
CAGGCGTTCGGCGCCCTCACCTCGGTGAACCAGGCGCTGGGAGCCCTCGGCCGCATCCAGGAGATCATCGCGATCCCGAGCGAGGACGAGCACGACTCCGCGTTCGAGCCCGCCGCGCCGGTCACGACGGATGCCGCGATCACCTTCGACGACGTGCACTTCGCCTATCCCGAGGCGGCCCACAAGACCGAGACCGAGAAGGCGATCGCGGCCGTGGTCGGAGAAGACGCGCTGCCCGCGCGCGATGCGGAAGTTCTGCACGGCGTGAGCTTCGAGGTGCCGCGCGGGTCGCGGGTGGCGCTGGTCGGGCCGAGCGGCGCGGGCAAGAGCACGATCCTCGCGCTGATCGAGCGCTTCTACGATCCGACCGCCGGCGTCGTGCGCCTCGGCGGCCTCGACGTGCGCGGCATTCCGCGCGAGACCCTGCGCGGTCAGATCGGCTACGTCGAGCAGGACGCCCCCGTGCTTGCGGGGACCCTGCGCGACAACCTCACCCTGAGCTCACCGGACGCCACAGACGAGCAGTGCCGCGCCGTGCTCCATTCGGTCAACCTCGACGAGGTGCTCGAGCGCAACGAGCTGGGTCTCGACGCCCCGGTCGGAGAATCGGGCGTCATGCTGTCGGGCGGCGAACGTCAGCGGCTCGCGATCGCGCGGGCCCTGCTGGCTGCCCCGCCGATCCTGCTGCTGGATGAGGCGACCGCCTCGCTCGACGGCCTGAACGAGCAGCTGCTGCGCGACGCCATCGACGCGGTCGCCCAGAACCGCACGCTTCTGGTGATCGCGCACCGGCTGTCGACGGTCGTCGACTCCGACCGCATCATCGTGCTCGACCACGGCACCGTGGTCGGCGTGGGCACGCACTCGGAACTGGTCGCCTCGACCCCGCTCTACAAGGACTTGGCGAAGCACCAGTTGCTGGTCTGAGCGGCTGGCCCGAGCTGCTGGTCTGCTGCTGGGCCGAGCTGCTGGCCCGGGCTGCTGGCCCGGGGCGGGCCGTACCTCAGCGCGGCATTCCCGTTCTGTCGCCCATTCGGTCGCCTGCGGGGTCACGGGGCCACGAAACCGGCGAATGGCACCACAACCGGCGACAGAACGGGAACGCGCCGGGAGCATCCGGCACGCCCCGCGCACGGTCAGAAGGCGTTGAAGAAGACCTTGAGCACGAGACCGATGAACAGGCCGACCGCGACGAGCGCCGCGAGTCCGAGCAGGAGTCTGGCGAACATCAGCTGAGGTCCCTTCCGTCGGATGATTCGATCTCGCCGCCTGCGATCTTCACCTCTCGCAGCGCCGCCGCACTCGACTCGGGTGCCACGCCGGCGACCAGGTCGTCGATCACACGGACGTGCCGCCCGGAGGCGATCGCGTCGAGTGCCGAGGCCCGCACGCAGTAGTCGGTGGCGATCCCGACCACGTCGACATCGTCCACGCCGAGTTTATCGAGCACGGCAGGCAGCTCGTCGCCGTCGTCGCTGGTTCCCTCGAAGATCGAGTACGCCGGCTTGCCCTGGCCCTTGCGGATGTGCACGTCGATGAGGTCCGCGTCGAGGCCGGGGTCGTACTGCGCCCCCACCGTGCCGGCCACGCAGTGCACCGGCCAGGTGTCGACGAAGTCGGGAGCGCCATCCAGCGCGATGTGCCCGGCGTTCGAACTGCCGGCGTCGTGCCAGTCCCGCGACGCGATCACGACGTCGTAGCGCTCGGGATGCGCGCGCAGATAGGCCGTGATGCCCGCGGCGACCGCGTCACCGCCCTCGACGGCGAGGGCGCCGCCCTCGGTGAAATCGTTCTGCACGTCGATGATGAACAGGGCCCGCGTCATGATGCGCCTTCTCGAGGGGTGGCTAGTTGTTCGACAGGTTGTCGCCGCAGCTGTATGCGGCGACCGTCAGGGTGTCGAGGGCGCTCTGCGCCGAGCTCTTGATCCCGGGTCCGACCGCGTCGAACGCGAACACCAGCGCGGTGCCATCGGCGGCGGTCATGAATCCGGCGAGGGCGTACTCGGTGTCGATCCACCCGGTCTTCGCCGTCACGTTGCCGCGCACGACGGCGTTCGCGCCGCTGAACCTGCTCGCGAGGGTGCCCGACTTGCCCGCGACCGGCATGGCGGCCCGCACCACGTCGAGGTTGAGCGACCCGGCCTGGATGAGCCGAAGCAGACTGGTCATGGTGGCGGGCGGAACCTTGTTGTTGGCACTCTCGCCCGAGCCGTCGACGATCGTGAGCCCCGCCGCCGGGATCTTGAATCCCGAGTTCAGCGCGCCCGGGATCGCCTGTTGCAACGAGGCGTACGTGCCGTCGAAGCCCGACACCTTCGACACGATCCGCGCGAGCATCTCGCCTAGCGTGTTGTCGCTGGGCAGCAGCATCTGGCTGATCAGCGTGCGAACCGGCTGCGACTTGACCTCGCCGAGACCGGCTGCGCCCGACACCGCGCTGCCGGTGCTTGTCGAGATCGAGGCGCCGACGACTCCGCCCGGGTCGGCATTCTTCAGCGCCTGGATGAAAGCAGCCCCGGCGCGGCCGACCGGATCGGTGCTGCGCGCGCTGGTCTGAGCCTTCGGGTTCGAACGGTCGCCATCCACCTGCAGCGCCGTCGTCAGCGACTGATAGCCCTGCGTGCGCTCGGACTGCTTCACGCTCGAGTCCCAGTTGTCCGCCGGGTTCCAGTAGCTCGCGTCGAGCACGACCTGCGTGATCGGAACCCCGGGATGCCGCGCGGCGTAGGCCGTCACCACCTGCGACGCCAGGTCGCTCAGCTTGGGAGCACCGGCGTACACGCTCTGCTCACCGGCCGGAAGGGCGCTCAGCGTCGGATCCCCGTGACCCACGAGCACCACCGTGCCGGCAGTGCTGCCGTCGACCACGTCGGTGGCGATCTGGAAGTCGGGGGTGAGAACCGCGACCGCCGCCGACGCGATCAGCAGTTTCATCGTGCTGGCCGTCGGCACGCCGACGGAGGCGCCGTGGTCCCACAGCACCTCACCGGTGTCTGCACGCATCACGCTGCCGGTCAGGGTCATCAGGCGAGGGTCGGACGCCGGGCCGGCGACGCTGCAGGTGCGCAACCGGCTGGCTGTCGGCAGCGCCGAGGGGATCGGACGGGGCGGGGCGGTCGTCGCCTTCGTGGTCGGAGCCGCCGCCGGAGTGGATGCGACCGCGACTCCCGCGAACACCGCGCCGGTGCCGAGCAGCACGAAGACCACGCCCAGGGCGCCGAGCAGCCAGGCGAGCGGGTGCTTGCTGACGAGAGCCCTCAGGCCGCCGCCCGCTGGGCCCGCAGGGTTCTTCTGCCCGCCAGCTTCTGGTGCGGAGCGACGGTTCGCGTCGCGCCCTCGCGCCTCGCGACGCGACATCGGCTGTTGGTCGGTCACCGCACCATCGTATGCCGGGTCATCCGAGACTCACTCGCCCGGGTAGCGCAGGCCGATCTGGCCCCGGATCTCGTCGAGCGTTCGCATGATCGCCACCGTCTGCGATGGCGGCAGCACGGTGCCGGCGATCTCGCCGGCCGCGACCAGGCGCTCCAGCTCGTCGGCCTGGAACTGCATCCCGCGCCCTGGCACCTTCTGCTCGAACCGCTCGATCACCGTGCCATCCGGCCCGATCAGCGAGAACGAGGTCGGGTTGTACCAGACCGGGTCGATCTCGATGCGGGCCTCGGTGCCCACGATCGCGGCGGTGTTGGGGCCCGCCGCGTCGAGCACGGTGTTCATGATGGCCTTCGCGCCATGTGCGTAGCCGAGGATGATCGCGTCGTTCTGGTCGACGCCCGTCACCGGGGTCGGGCTCGACAGCGCGTAGACCGACGACGGTTCGCCGAAGACGTCCCAGGCGAACGAGATCGGGTAGATGCCGAGGTCGAGCAGAGCCCCTCCGCCGAGATCCGGGTTCTGGATGCGGTGCTCGACGTCGGTCGGCAGCTTCTGATCGTGATCGACGATCAGCGAGCGCAACTCGCCGAGCGCCCCCGCGGCGAGCAGCTCGCGGATGCGGATCATGTGCGGCATCCACCTGGTCCACATCGCCTCGAGCACCACGAGCTTCTTCGACGCGGCGAGGTCGACGATCTTCTGCGCCTCGGTCGCGTTGATGGTGAACGGCTTCTCGAGGAGCACGTGCTTGCCCGCGTTCAGCGCGAGCACCGTATTGGCGTAGTGGTACGGATGCGGCGTGCCCACGTAGATCGCGTCGACATCGGGGTCGGCGACCAGAGCCTCGTAGCTCGAGTGGGAGTTCGGGATGCCGTGCGCCGCCGCGAAGGCATCCGCCGCCTCTTGTGTGCGAGACCCCACCGCCGTGACGGTGTGGCCGGTCAGGATCAGGTCGGAGGTCATCTGGGTGCAGATCCACCCGGTGCCGAGGATGCCCCAGCGCAGTCGGTCGCTCATGACTGCCAAGTTAGCCGATCGGGACGCGCGGGCTGAGAACCGCGCGCCCCGTCGGGGTCTGATGCCGCTAGCAGCCGCCCCAGCGCGCCGCGGCGCGGGTGAAGCTCGACGGCTCGTTCGGAATGCCGCCGTGGCTCATGGCGAAGTAGATGCACACGCCCGCCGTGCTCCCGGAGTAGCTGGGCCGGTAGAGCGACAGGCGGTGCTCGATGGAGTTCCACCACTTGGTCGCGACGGTGGCGCCCGTGTTGCCAGAGCCGCCTGCCAGGTTGCCGTCGCAGCCGCGCGACGGAACCCCGTCGCTGCGGACCGAGCCCACGTGTCCCCATGCGCTGCTCGGGTCGGTGCTCGGGTCTTCCGCCATCCAGAACAGGCGCTGCTCCATGCAGGAGTCGTAACGGAAGTTGCCGGACGGGATCGGGTCGAGGCAGTTCTGGGCGCGGATCGCGTTGTAGGTCGACGAGAACGACTGGATGTCGCCGGTGGTCGTTCCGGTGATCATGCCCTGACCGAGCGAGTCGGCAATGCCCGGCGCGCTTCCGCCTCCCCCGCCCTGACCGGGGCACGACAGGCCGGCTGCGGCGAGCGCCGCGCGTCGGGTCGTCCCCGCGTTGGCCCGGCCCGATGTCGTGGGCGCGACCACGATCGGCTTCGGCACGGGCTTCTGCGCCACGTGCTCGCTGTCGGCGGTCAGCGCGGCGGCCGGTTTGACGACCGTTACGACGGTCGACGCCGGGATGGCGACGCCGGCAAGCGCGGCCGCAGCATCCACGTGGGTGACGGCTCCGCTCGCGATCTGCGACGTCGCGGCCACCGGCACCGAGTCGAACGACGTCTCGGCGGCCTGCGCCGGCGTCAGGAACGACGGGCCGCCTCCCCCGACGAACGGCAGAGCCAGAACAAGCACGCTCGCAAAAACCGTGCCCAGAATCACAGTACGTTTCATGGTCAAGTCCCCCCGGACCAAGCTCAGCTCGACGCCCCTCCCCCCGGAGCGGTGCCGTGAGGGGAAAGCTACGCTGCCGAACGATCCGATACAAGGCACAAAGTCCCGAATCGCCCGAAAAACGCCGATTCGCCCCCCGGAGTGGGGGCCGATGGGGAGCACTCAGGCCATTCCGAGGTCGTTTGGTAACCTGGACGACGGCTTATGACTTTTCATCCCACTCATGTCGTTGTCGGCGCTGCCGTCACCGCGTTCTCGCTCACCGCCATCCTGTCGGTGGCTCCGCCGACCCAGCCCAATGTGCTCCAGGGCTACATCGCGGCGCACGCGCAGAAGCTCGACGTCTCGCCGACGGCGCAGGCGATGGCTTCATCGGTGACGGCGGTCGCGCGCGACGGCTTCTCGGCGACGCCCGGCATCCAGACCTTGATCAACGGCGGCACGAACTACGACTGGGCCAAGCTCGTGCTGCTCGACGGCGGTTTCCCGATGTCTGAGACGAACGTCACGGTGATGACCAGATGGATGCGTCAGGAGAACGGCGCCGACAGCTGGTGGACTCGCAACAACCCGCTCAACAACGGCCTCGGCTCGGGTGGAGGCGGCGGCACCGGCAGCTACGCGAACCTGGTCATCGCGGCGCACTACCTCGCTATGAACCTGCGCAAGCCGATGTTCGCCGGCATCGCCCATGGGTTCGACACGAATGCGCCGACCGCCGAGATCGAGTACGCGATCTGGTACTCGGGATGGGCATCCGGCCATTACGCCAACGGCGCGCACTGGCACTACACGCCCGTAGCCGTCGTGAAGGCGCCCGCGGGAGCCTGGTAGCCGTGTGAGCGCATCCGCCCCGAAGGTCGTCACCAAGCGCGTGTATGAGCCCGCGAAGGCCGACGACGGCTTCCGGGTGCTGGTCGACCGGCTCTGGCCGCGCGGTGTCTCGCACGAGCGTGCGGCACTCGACCTCTGGCTGAAGGAGGTCGCGCCGAGCGCCGAGCTGAGGGTCTGGTACGACCACCGATCCGAGCGATTCCCCGAGTTCACGCGGCGCTATCTCGCCGAACTCGACCAGAATCCTGCCTTCGAACAGCTGCAGTCGCTCGTGGCCGAGCATGCCAAGACGACCCTGCTGTACGGCGCCAAGTCGCCCCTGAACGAGGCGTCGGTGCTGGCGGAGCAGCTGACGAAGCCGGGAGCCTAGAGCCCGAGCTCCCTGGCGACCAGCATCAGCTGCACCTCGGTCGTGCCCTCGCCCACCTCGAGGATCTTCGAGTCGCGGTAGTGCCGCGCGACGACGAACTCGTTCATGAAGCCGTACCCGCCGAACACCTGCGTGGCGTCGCGGGAGTTGTCCATGGCGGCCTCGCCGGCGATGAGCTTCGCGATCGCCGCCTCTTTCTTGAACTCGCGGCCCGCGAGCATCAGGGCGGCCGCGCGGTAGTAGGCCAGGCGCGCGGTGTGCGCCCTCGCCTCCATCCGGGCGATCTTGAAGCTGATGCCCTGGTAGGCCGAGATGGGTCTGCCGAATGCCTCGCGCTGCTTGGCGTACGTCACGCTCGCATCCACGCACCCCTGCGCCGCGCCCACCGCCATGGCGGCAATGGCGATCCGGCCCTCGTCGAGGATGCGCAGGAAGTTGGCGAACCCTCTCCCTCGCTCGCCGAGCATGTTCTCCTCGGGAATCCGGACGTCGCTGAAGGTGAGCGGGTGGGTATCCGACGCGTTCCAGCCCACCTTGTTGTACGCCTTCTCGACAGTCAGGCCGGGGGTGCCGCTCGGAATCAAGAAGCTGCTGATCTCTTTGCGGCCGTCCTTCTCGCCGGTGACCGCCGTCGCGGTGATCAGCTCGGTGATGTCGGTGCCCGAGTTGGTGATGAACTGCTTGCTGCCGTTGATCACCCACTCCCCGGCGCCCACTGCGCCCGAGCCGGCGTCGAGCACGGCGCGGGTGCGCGTGCCGCCTGCGTCGCTTCCACCGCCCGGCTCGGTCAGGCCGAAGGCGCCGAGTGCCTCGCCGCGCGCGAGCCGCGGCAGCCACTTCTGCTTCTGGGCCTCTGTGCCGAACAAGAAGACCGGCATCGCCCCGAGCGAGACGCCCGCCTCGAGCGTGATGGCGACGCTCTGGTCGACCTTGGCCAACTCCTCGAGAACGAGGCAGTGCGCGAAGTAGTCCGCCCCCATGCCGTCGTACTCCTCGGGGAAGGGCAGCCCGAACAGTCCCATCTCGGCCATGCCCGCGACGACCTCGTACGGAAAGGAATGCTCCTCGTCGTGCCGCGCCGAGACAGGCGCGACGACCTCGTTCGCGAAGGCGCGCACTGAGGCCTGAAGCTCCTGGTACTCGGAGGGGAGATCGACAGCCGCGTTGCTGCTCATGAGCCCACCGTTTCGATTCGTCGCGCTCGGTCCGGTTATCGAACGCTAACCGGATTCACTGTAGGCGCTCCTTCACCGCGAAGGCAAGAATCACGACGGTTGCGCGCCCACCATCAGGCACGCCATCGCCATCCCGGCGAGGATGCGCGCACTCCTGTGACGCGGGCCGATGTGACCGGCGCTGAACGCAGTCGAGTTGAGCAGGCCGAAGACGCCCTGCAGGCGCAACTCGCACTCGTCGCGATCCAATTCGGGTCGCACCGCGGTGAGCACGGTGCGCCATTGCTCGAGATAGGCGCGCTGCAACGACCGCACCCGCCGGCTCGCTTCGGGAGGCAGCAGGCCGAGGTCCCGGCCCTGGATGAGGATGGTGTCGCTCTCTTGCAGGGCGAAATCGGTGTGGAAGGCCACCAATCGATCCAGCTTCTGGGCGGGCGGGGCGTCGTCCGCCACGATCTCCTGAGCCGCCCCCAGCAGTCGCTGGCTGACCGCCACCAGCAGCTCGACCAGCACCGCCTCCTTGTTGGCGAAATGCTTGTACAGGGCCGGCCCGCTCACTCCTGCTGCCTCGCCCAGGTCGCCGATGGTCACCTCCGCGTAGCTGCGGGCCGCGAACAGGGTGGCTGCCGCCGCGAGATAGGCCGATCGGCGGCTCGCCTTCTGCGTGGCTCTCCAGGTGCTGGGCATGCTCCGCATTTTAGGTGCTGGACAACCCGATCCGTGGTCGTTAGCCTGATTTCAGTTAGCGTCCGATAACTGGACGCACCCGCGACGACCGAGGGCGGAGCATGGCGACGACCAGGCAGACGACGCGCGCCGGAACGGGCTACCGCGACCTCGTCGCCGAGCTGCACGAGCGCACGGCCCGCGTCGCGCTCGGCGGCCCCGAGAAGTCGCGCGAGCGGCACCGTGCTCGCGGCAAGCTGCTCGCCCGCGACCGGATCGATGCGCTACTCGACCCCGGCAGCCCCTTCCTCGAGGTGGCGCCGCTTGCCGCCTGGGACCTGTACGACAACGAGAGCCCGTCGGCGGGCGTCATCGCGGGCGTGGGAGTCGTGCACGGCCGGCACGTGATGGTGGTGGCGAACGACGCGACGGTCAAGGGCGGCACCTACTACCCGATGACGGTCAAGAAGCACCTGCGCGCGCAAGAGATCGCCCTCGAGAACCGCCTGCCGTGCCTCTATCTGGTCGACTCGGGCGGGGCGTTCCTGCCCAGGCAGGACGAGGTGTTTCCCGATCGCGACCACTTCGGCCGCATCTTCTACAACCAGGCCAGGATGTCGCGGGCCGGCATCCCCCAGCTGTCGGCTGTGCTCGGCTCGAGCACCGCCGGCGGGGCGTACGTGCCGGCGATGAGCGACCAGACCGTGATCGTGCGCAACCAGGGCACCATCTTTCTCGGCGGCCCGCCCCTGGTGAAGGCCGCCACCGGCGAGGTGGTCAGCGCAGAAGACCTCGGCGGCGGCGTCACCCACGCCCGGCTCTCGGGGGTGGTGGATCACCTGGCAGAAGACGACCACCACGCGCTGCAGATCCTGCGCGACATCGTCGCGACGCTGCCTGCGACCCCTGAGCTGCCCTACGTGCCCGACGCGGTGGTGGCGCCGGAGCGGCCGACCGACGAACTCGCCGACGTGGTGCCGGTCAGCCTGTCGACCCCGTACGACGCGCACGAGATCATCCGCCGGGTGGTCGACGGCGGCTCGTTCCTCGAGTTCAAGCAGGAGTACGGCACCACCCTGGTGACCGGATTCGCGCGGCTGTACGGGCATCCGGTCGGCATCGTTGCGAACAACGGCGTGCTCTTCTCGGAGTCGGCGCTCAAGGGCGCGCACTTCATCGAGCTGTGCGATCAGCGCGGCATCCCGCTGATCTTCTTGCAGAACATCGCCGGCTTCATGGTCGGCCGGGAGTACGAGGTCGGCGGCATCGCCAAGCACGGAGCCAAGATGGTCAACGCCGTGGCCTGCGCCCGCGTGCCGAAGTTCACCGTCGTGGCGGGCGGGTCGTTCGGCGCGGGAACGTACTCGATGTGCGGCCGCGCATACTCGCCGCGCTTCCTCTGGCTGTGGCCCGGCGCGCGCGTCTCGGTCATGGGCGGCCAGCAGGCCGCGTCCGTGCTGTCGACGATCCGCCGGCAGCAGATCGAGGATGGCGGCGGAGCCTGGTCGGCCGAGCAGGAGGCCGACTTCCAGGCTCCCGTGCTCGAGCAGTTCGAGGCGCAGGGCAATCCGTACTACTCGACGGCCCGGCTCTGGGACGACGGCGTCATCGACCCGGCCCGCACGCGCGAGGTGCTCGGCCTGGCGGTCGACGTCTGCATGCGCGCCCCGATGGAGAGCGTCGGCTACGGCGTCTTCCGGATGTAGCGGGCCATGTTCACCTCTGTGCTCATCGCCAATCGCGGCGAGATCGCCTGCCGCATCATCGGCACCCTGCGCCGCCTGGGCATCCGGTCGGTCGCGGTCTACACCGAGGTGGATGCCGCGGCTCGCCACGTGCTGATGGCCGACGAAGCCGTCGGCGTCAGCAGCTACCTGAGCATCGACGAGGTGCTCGCGGCCGCGGAGCGGACCGGGGCCGCCGCGATCCACCCCGGCTACGGATTCCTCGCCGAGAACCACCAATTCGCCGCACGCTGCGAGCAGGCGGGCGTCGTCTTCATCGGGCCGTCGAGCGAGGCGATCCGGGTGATGGGCGACAAGATCGCCGCGAAGGCCGCGGTCGGGGCGCGCAACGTGCCCACCGTTCCGGGCGCAGGCGGGCCCGGGATGAGCGACGAGCAGCTCATCGCGGCGGCCGAGGGCGTCGGCTATCCGCTGCTCATCAAGCCGTCGGCCGGCGGGGGCGGCAAGGGGATGCACGTCGTCGCCTCGGCCGACGAGCTCGCGCCGGCCCTGGCCGCGGCCCGTCGTGAGGCCGCATCCAGCTTCGGCGACGACACGCTGCTGATCGAGCGCTACCTCGCCTCGCCGCGCCACATCGAGGTGCAGGTGATGGCCGACGCGCATGGCAACGTCATCCACCTCGGCGAGCGCGACTGCACGCTGCAGCGGCGCCACCAGAAGGTGATCGAAGAGGCGCCGAGCGCGATCATCTCGGCGCAGACCCGCGAGCGGCTCGGCGAGGCGGCCCGCGAAACCGCCCGTTCGGTGGCGTACTCCGGTGCCGGCACCGTCGAGTTCATCGTGTCGAACGACGCACCAGACGAGTTCTTCTTCATGGAGATGAACACCCGCCTGCAGGTCGAGCACCCGGTCACCGAGGCGATCACCGGCCTCGACCTGGTCGAACTGCAACTGCGCGCCGCGGCCGGCGAGAAGCTCGGCATCGAGCAGTCGGATGTGGTCTTCACCGGGCACGCGATCGAGGCCCGCGTCTATGCCGAGGATCCGATGGCCCGGTTCCTGCCCACCGGCGGGCGGGTGCAGGTGCTGCGCGAACCGGCCGGCGCCGGTGTGCGCGTGGACAGCGCGCTGCTGCCGGGGCTGCGCGTCTCGAGCGACTACGACCCGATGCTCGCGAAGGTGATCGCCTGGGCTCCTGACCGGGATGCCGCGATCGCCCTGCTGCGGCGCAGCCTCGACGAGACCGCGGTGCTGGGGGTGACCACCAACCTCGAGTTCCTGCAGCTGCTGCTCGCCCTCCCCCAGGTCGCCGCCGCGACGATGGACACCGAGCTGATCGGCCGCGAACTCGGGTCGCTCGAGTTCGCGCGCGCCGACGACTCGGTGTTCGCGACCGCCGCCCTGCTCCTGTTCGCCGAGCGGTGGGCCGCATCGGGCGACTCGCTCTGGAGCATGCCCACCGGGTGGCGGCTCGGCGATCCTGCGCCGCTGCGATTCCGTCTGGCGGTCGATGGGCGCGGCGATGACGCGCCCGCCGCCCACACGGTCACGGTGTCGGGCACCCCGGACGCGGCGATCGTATCGGTGGATGGCGCCGAGCCCGTGCCGGCATCCGTCACCGGGATCGATGACGACACGGTTTTCCTCTCGGTGGCAGGCATCGGGACCCCGGTCGTGCGCTGGGTGTCCGGCGGCACGGCATCGGGCGGCACGGTATCCCACAGCATCGTCGAGTTCGCGCGGGGCGGCGTCACCTGGCGCCTGCGCGAGCTGCCGCCCGAGCGCCGGCTCAGCGCCGACGCCGTCGCCGTGCCGACGATCAGTTCGCCGATGCCCGGTTCGGTGGTCGCGGTGCTCGTGGCATCCGGCGATCACGTCGACGCCGATCAACCGCTGCTCATCGTCGAGGCGATGAAGATGGAGCACGTGCTGACGGCTCCCAGCGCGGGAATCGCCCGCCTCGACACCGCGATCGGGGATCATGTTGAGCGTGGCCAGTTGCTGGCGACGATCGAAGGGGTAACAGGATGACGCGATCCATCGTCCAACGCGGTCTCTACTTCGACGAGCTCGAGACGGGTGTCGTCTACGAGCACCGGCCGCGACGCACCGTGTCGGAGGCCGACAACATCCTGTTCACCACCCTGACCATGAACACGCAGGCCCTGCACCTCGACGCGGTCTGGAGCGAAGGCACCGAGTTCGGCGAGCGCCTGGTCAACAGCATGTTCACGCTCTCGACGCTCGTCGGACTCTCGGTCGCGCAGCTGACGCAGGGCACGATCGTGGCCAATCTCGGGTTCTCAGAGATCCGCTTCCCCGCTCCGGTGCGGGTCGGCGACACCCTCGCCGCGTCGACCGTGGTCACTGACAAGCGCGAGTCGAAGAGCCGGCCCGGTCAGGGCATCGCGACCTTCGAGCACACCATGCGCAACCAGCGCGGCGAGACGGTGTGCGTCGCGGTGCGCAGCACGCTGATGCTGCTCGCGCCCGCGGCGCTCGAACCGGAGGCGTGATGCACGGCCCCGCGCTGCTGTTCTGCCCGGCCGACCGACCCGATCGTTACGCCAAGGCGGCCGATGCGGCGGATGCGGCGATCCTCGACCTCGAGGACGCGGTCGCCCCCGACAACCGGGCGTCGGCGCGCGAGTCGCTGCTGGCTGAGCCCCTCGACCCGAGTCGGACCATCATCCGGGTCAACCCGGCGGGCACTCCGGACTTCGAGCTCGATCTGGCCACCCTGCGGCAGTCGGACTACCGGCAGGTCATGCTCGCCAAGACCGAGACACCCGAGCAGCTCGACGCCCTCACCGGTTTCCACGTCATCGCATTGTGCGAGACCCCACTTGGGGTCGAGAACGCCGCGGCGATCGCCGCCGTGCCGCAGGTCATCGCCCTGATGTGGGGAGCCGAAGATCTGGTCGGCGCCCTCGGCGGCCGCTCCAGCCGTCACGCCGACGGCTCGTACCGCGACGTCGCCCGCTACGCGCGCTCCCGCGTACTCATCGCCGCGGCCGCCGCCGCCAAGGCTGCGATCGACACCGTCCACATCGACATCGCCGACCTCGCCGGCCTCGCGACCGAAGTCGAGGATGCCGCAGCGGCCGGATTCGCCGCCACCGCGTGCATCCACCCCTCGCAGGTCGCGGTGATCAGGGCCGGCTACGCGCCGACGCAGGACGAGATCGCTTGGGCCGAGCGGGTGCTCGCCGCGACCGAGGAGAACCCCGGGGTGTTCCAGTTCGAGGGCCGCATGGTCGACGGCCCGGTGCTGATGCAGGCGCGGGCCGTGCTGGCGCGGCGCTGAGCCTCATGACGCACCCTCGCCAGCGCACGCCGTCTCCTGGCGGGTCCTGTTGGTCAGCGACGCAGGGCATGCATTAAGCTGGGGAAATCGATTCGCTTCGTGGCAGTATGGAGCAACGCGAACGGGTGAAGAGGGGACGGGATGACAACCATCGTCGATGTGGCCAGGATTGCGAACGTGTCTGTCTCGACCGTCTCGCACGTGATGAACGGAACGAAGAACGTCAGCGACGAGACCCGGCTGCGCGTCGAATCGGCCATCCGGGAATCTCAGTTCACGCCTCACCAAGTGGCCCGGTCCCTTCGCAGCGGTCGCACCAAGGCGATCGGTTTCGTGGTCTCCGACACCTCGCAGTACATCTTCGGCCAGATGATCACCGAGGTGGAACGCGGCCTCCGCAACGCAGGGCAGACCCTTCTTCTCGCGAACTCCGGAGAGGACCGCGAGCAGGAACTGCGAGCTGTCCGAAGCCTGCTCGACCACCGTGTCGACGGGATGATCATCGCGCCGGTCGCCGACTCTGATCCCGAGATCTTTGAGTACTGCGCAGATGCGGGGTGCCCCGTCATCCTGGTCGACCGAACGTCGGAGCCGGGCTTCGACCGGGTGGGAATCGACAACCGCGCCGCCATGAAGAGCTTGGCCATGCACCTGATCGAAGCCGGGCACCGTGACGTTGCACTGATTGCGGGCGATCTCGGCGTCTGGACTCTTCGGGAACGGGCCGAGGGATTCTCCGAGGCTCTCAAGCAGGCCGGGATAGCTCTGACATCGCGCTCGATGCTGACCACGGAACGCGGGCTGACCGACAGCGAACGCGAGATCGAAGGCTTTCTCTCCGGCGAGGAGCGCCCCAGCGCAGTGATTGCCGCAAGCGGCCTGCTCACCGTCGGGGCGCTCCGCGCCTTCCAGGCCCTGAAGCTCTCGGTACCCGACGACATCGCCTTCGTCACCTTCGACGAGATGATGAACTCCGAGTTCTTCACTCCCCGGCTGACCTGCTTCATCCAGCCGGTGGAGGCGATCGGACGAGCCGCGACGCAACTGCTCGAGACTCGCCTCGCAGATGCCGATGCGCCGCCGAGAGCGATCAGGGTGCCCGGGGCGCTCTTCCATGGCGACTCGTGCGGATGCGGTGGCCGCATTCCCTTGACCCTTCTTCCCAGTTCGACCGACCAGGATGCCTGAGCGCCTGAGACGCGAGGTGCGCTTGTCCACCCCCGACATCCTGATCGAGCGCATCAGGTGCCTCCGTCCGAGTGATGACCGCCGCGTGATCATCGGGATCACTGGCGCGCCCGGCGCCGGCAAGTCGACCCTCGCCCAGGATGTCGTCTCGCGGCTCGGCTCGACGGCGGCACTCTTCCCGATGGACGGATTTCATTTCTCCAACTCGGTTCTCCGAGCCCTCGATCGCGAGCGGCGAAAGGGCAGCCCCGACACCTTCGACGTCGGAGGCTACCTGGCGATGCTCGACCGCTTGCGCGATCCGGCCCGGCCGACGGTCTTCGCCCCGAGCTTCAATCGGGAGCTCGATGAGCCGATCGCCAACGATCTGCCCATCGCCTCAGAGGTGTCCGTCGTCATCACGGAGGGGAACTACCTGCTGACCTCGTCGTACGGGTGGGGCGCGGCCCGCATCCGCCTCGACGAAGTCTGGTACGTGGAGATCCCTCGGGAGCTTCGCGTGGAGCGCTTGACCGCTCGCCATGTCGCGTTCGGGAAGGACCCGTCGCAGGCGGCTTCCTGGGCCCTGGGGCCCGACGAGCGGAACGCCCAACTCATCGCAGCCGCTCGGGCTCTGGCCGACGTCATCGTCACGGCCGGCTGAGGAGCCTAGGCGTCCTCGGCGAGCGCCGGGGCGTACCAGTACCCGGTCGCCGTCAACTCGTCGGTGCGCAGCTCGTAACGCGAATCGGCACCGATCCCCATGACCTGCACGGCCATGCGAATTCCCTCCTGGTATCCGATCGGGTCATTGACATGCCATCGGTAGAGCACGATCTCGCGCTCGTATCCCTCATTGGACTGCAGAAAGGGAGCCCCCGCGTAGAGCCCGCTGTACGCGCGCTCGCCCAGGGGGCCGTTCGACAGGAAGGTGGTATCCCTGCCGAAGCCCCATGCTCCGCCGAAGTAGTCCTCGGTACCGG
>Ga0068855_100005444_pt1 | contig 15525 bp, 14 predicted proteins | sample KBSCornC52_FD_66592 | JGI IMG/M metagenome (GOLD analysis project Ga0068855, IMG submission 66592) | Corn rhizosphere microbial communities from Kellogg Biological Station, Michigan, USA - KBS Corn C5-2 | ecosystem: Host-associated > Plants > Roots > Rhizosphere > Soil ...
GCGCCTCCCCAACCCACGAGCCCCCAAAAAAAGGCGGCTTTCGCTCCTATACTGACGAACTTGGGCTATCCGTCCGCTGCCACATCGATAGCATTGGCGAGCCTCATTCAGAAAATCGCCCACACCCCCGGCGTCAGCATTTCCAGCAGATGCCCGTCGGGATCGCGAAAGTAAATACTCTCGCCGCCGCGCTCCCAAGTGACCCGGCCTTCGATCCCCACCGCGTGCATCTGTAGATGCGCTTCCCATTCCTCCAGCGTCCCGGGAGCAACGGAGAAGCCGATGTGCACCGGCCCCGTTCCATCGTGCGGCGGCACCACCCCGCCCGGCAAACGCGTGGGCGTGAGCGATGTTCCTTTCAAGAAAAGCAACAGCACATGCCGATCCGCGACACTGAAGGCATGAAACCGCGCATCGCCGGTCAGCGACTTCAGCCCGAGAATGGTTCCGTAAAAATGCACCGCGCGCGGAAGGTCTCCCGTATAGAGCGCCGTCTCGGTGATACCGGTGATCGTTTTCATTTTCGGGATTCGCCAGGCCATGGACATCCCTGGCCTGGCTCATCTTACCCCACTCCGCGCTCGGCCGGGCAGAGAAAATCGGGACGCCCGCGCTTTCTGAAGTCGGCGTGACCGGCCGCGTTTTTGCCTGACACCCCGCGGCGCCGCCGCAAAATGCGCACCGCACCAAGCTGACTCCAAACCCATGAAACCTCGCATCGCGGCATTCACTCTCGGCGTCGACGATCTGGAACGCGCATTGCGTTTCTACCGGGACGGGCTCGGATGGAAAACCGAAGGCATCGTCGGCACCGAATTCGAACACGGCGCGGTGGCCTTCTTCGATCTGCAACCCGGCCTCATTCTCGCCCTGTATCCGCGAGCCAGCCTGGCCCACGACGCCACCCTGCCGTCCGGTCCGCAGAGCGCGACCGAATTCACCATCGGCCACATGGTCGCCTCCGCCGCCGCGGTTGACGCCGCCATGGAGCTGGCCGGCCGCGCCGGAGCGAAAATCGTCAAGCCCGCCGGCTCGACCTTTTGGGGCGGTTACGCCGGCTATTTCAAGGATCCGGATGGGCACCTGTGGGAGGTGCTGTGGAATCCGCACCTGCCGCTGCCCGAGTAAACCTAAATCGGAAGATTGGATTGGCCACAAAAAGGCACAAAAAGCACAAGAGAAATGGATTGCGACGTGAAAGGACGCCACTGATCTGACCACCGTAGCGGTGAGGAAGACGATGGATGGAAATCGTTCTTTTTGCGCCTTTTGCGCCTCTTTGTGGCTAACCAATCCGGTTTTTAGGGTAAACGTCGTTCCCCAATAAACTCCTGCGCCCAAGGTTACGCTTCCAACCCCCCCTCCTGCCATGACTTCCCTCCGCTTCCCCATCGCCTGCCTCGCCCTCGCCAGCGCTCTCTGCCTCGCCCCTTCCCTCCACGCCGAGGACTTGAAAAGCATCGCCGCCGCCATCGACGGCTACCGTTACGAATTCCCCTGCAAAGACCCGATGCCGGAAAACCCCAAGCCCGGGGCGGATGGCGTTTCGGCGCGAGCGACGAATGACCCGGCGACCAACGACAAATTCACCGACGTGAAGAAATTCGGCGGTGACCCGGGCAAGCGTTACAAGGTCACCCTCCGCGTGCGCGGCGTGGTCGAGCCGATGATGTACAAGGACGGCCAGATGGACGGCGACCTCTTCTACATCGGGGGCGCACCGAACAACGCCACCTACAACATCTACGAGCTGAGCGTCTCCGCCCCCGAATCGCACTACTTCTTCAACCGGCAGGACAAAGTCGGCCACCACATCTTCACCATCGATTACACCAAGACGATCGAGATCCAGGGCGGCGCCACCCTCACTTTCCATGGTGACGGTCAAAACGGCCGGATGATCACCAACTTCCTCAAGCTCGTCGTCCCCGAAATCCCGCCCGCGCCGCAGCCCTACAATGGCCAGTTCATCCAGCTTAACGTCACCGACGTGGCGGAAGTGAAGTAGGCGACGGCCGATGCTCTTGTAGCAGCCGTCTCCGATCGTCGAGGCCACCGCCCGCACGATGACCAACCACTGGGAGCGGCGATCTCCAGGTCGCCGAACGAAATCAACGCGCGGAGCGCCACTTTTCTGGGCAACGCTCCGCAACGCAGGGCGACCTGGAGATCGCCCCTCCCAGTGAGTCACACACGGAACGCGCACGCGCGCATTGGAGGGTGCTGCTGTCCTCAGCAATGCCCCGTTTTTATCGTGGTGCAGGTAGGAACGGCGCGCCGCGCGGTCCTCGCCGGGTAAAACGAGGCGAAACGGTACTCTACTCACGACCATCCCCTGCTCGGCGAAGGACGCCGGCGGCCGAGGTGGCGGAGGGGACTAGTGGTGGATGGTTATGGGCGAGCCGCGGCGTCCCTACCACCAGAGTAGTTCCGAAAGCGAAAGTGCCGAACAACCTCCGGAAAAGCAGGAACGCAGGAAAAGAAGAGGAGCGGAAGTCCTGCCGGAGAATCCCCCAGGGGTCCTGCTTTCCAGATCCATCCGCCCCCCGCATTCGAATGTGGCTTTTCCGCCGAGAACCGGCGAAGATCGCCCCCACCGAGACCATGACCCAATCCGTCCCCGGTCCCAGAACGTTAGCCCGCTTTGAATCGCTGAAGCTGCATTTCCTTGGGCTCATCATCCTGGCGGTCATCATCTGGAATTTGCCCGGCCCGATTCTTTACTTTGGCGCGCGCCAGATGATGTCGCGCACCGATCTCTGGATGCCCGACGGATGGAAAGAGCCCCAGGTATTGCGGGCCTTTCAGGAAGCGCAGCGCACGGTGCCGGCGAATGCCACCCTGGGGACCAATGCCCAGGGGTTTCATCCCGAACGCCGCGACCACTTGACCGTCCTCGCTCCCACCAAGGGCGAGGCCATTGCCGGCCGGGATGCCATGGTCGCCGCGATGCGTGCCGTCTTCGCGAGGGAACATGCCGGCTTCTTGAACAGCTCGCGGGAAGGGCCCTACGCTGACCCCGTCCCCAACGCCACCACGGACGCTCTCGGGAAAGCCTGCCGGTGGCTGGCCCTGGCGTTGGTCCTGGTCGCGGTGGCGGGGCTGGGCCTCCAGTGGCGGCGTTCGCATCTTCCCGGGCTCGCCCTCGTCGGCATCCTGGCCACGCTGGTCACCGGCATTGCCATCATCTTCCCGGTCCTCTGGGTGTTCTTTTTCGCCGTGGGGCTGCCCGTGGCGTTTCTCTCCCTCATCATCTACCTCACCCGCCGGGTGCGGAAGGCGGCTCGATGGACAGAAGGCAGGGCGCACATCACCCGCGCCAAGGTCCAGGTGGACCATTCGCACTTCGACAAAACCCGCGCCATCAACAAGGCCGCCGTCGCCTACGAATTCACGGTGGACGGGAAGACGATTCACGGCGACCGGATCAGCATCGGCCTCGCCCCCGCCGAACGGGTGGATGAAACGCTCAAGCGCTACCGGGTCGGCGCGGAGGTGCCGGTCTATTACGATCCGCAGAACCCCCGCGATTGCGTGCTGGAACGCGATCCGCCGGTCAGCTTTGGCTGCCTCTGGGGCGGCACGGTCACCGTGCTCCTCCTTTATTCCGGTGCCTGGATTTGGATGAAGACCGGCTGGTCTCCCGGCCCCTTCCTCACCCGTTCTTTCCCCGCACTGCACCACCCCATCGCTGTCGTCTGCGCCGGAGCGTTCGGGCTTTTCTGCGTCGCCGCCGGGATTTGGAATCGCCTGCGTCCGCGAACCATCGCTGCCTGGGTGCGCACCTCGGGCACCATCGTCACGAGCGAGACGGAAACCTATACCAATTCGACCGGGTCGACGAGCTGCTCCGGGCGCCGGATGTACAACGCCCTCATCGAGTTTAGCTATCAGGTGGACGGACAGGAATATCGCAGCACCAAGGGAGCGACCGACCTGGTCAATGTCACCGTCGGCAACGCCCGGGCAAAGTCGGAGGAAGACGTGGCCCGCTATCCGGTCGGGATGACGGTCGACGTCTACTACGACGCGAAAAACCCCACCCAAGCCTCACTGGAGCCCCGCGAAGAAATCGCCCTCACCGGAAATCACACGCTGATCGTCGGCGCAATCTTGATCCTCGCGGCGTTCTACGCAGCGACCCATTGAGAGGAACTCGTCTTCCTCTGCGCCCGCGGGCGGACCGCTTTCAGTACCGGTCCAAACGGTTGTCAAGATTTGTGACTGACCCCATGCCCCCCATTCCCCTACACGTTAGGTAGGCCTCTTTCGTTGAGTGACGCGCCAGTTTCGGTTAGCTTGGCGTTCCTATGGGCGATGTACAACCGCCAGAAAAGCCCGCGCCGAGGATTAAACTACCACCCCGCATTGTTCCCCAGTCCTCCAAAAGGACGACCCAAAATGCAGATGCTAAGAAAGATTCAAGCGAGACGACGACGAGACTGCAGCTAATTGCTCTCCCTCCTCCTGTTCCCTCGTCAACTCAGGCAGTGCCTATTGAAACAATTAAAGCGCCTGATGTTCGACAAGCAGAACCAGCAAAGAAGGAACCGGATAGTGATCCGCGCGCCGCCAGTCTCGTCTTTACGAAAGGAGACAATCAAAGTTCAGAAGGCACCGGAAATACTGGTTCGAATTTGGTTCCAGGAGTAATGCTTGCCTGTGGGGCGGGCCTATTTATTATTTTTCTGCTGGTGGTGGCATCGCTTCGGCCAGAGGCCGAAGAGCGAAATTCCGTCAGACAAGAGCAGGTTACTTTGGAAGCGCCAAAAGGCCCCGTGATCATTCCGCGACTGAACGCGGTTGAACCTCAAAAGCCTTTGCCTGATGAAAACCGGCAAACCTCTGGCGCAGCTAACGGTTCGTTCGAAAGATCAACGCCTCCCACGCCAGCGGTGAATTTGATTACTCCGAGACCCATCGCCAGTCTCCCGCACAGCCGGCCACAGAACGCCACGCCGCTTCCTTCACCTCGGTCAGAAGCGGGAAGGTCGATTGTTTGGCGGGGACTTACATACCATGTTCTCGGTTCACAGATCTCCACCTTCAACGCGATCAAGAGTGCGGGTGTAAAGAAGCTGGCGGAAATCAAGAAGCTCGATGCGCAAATCGACGATTTGGCTTACCAAATCTCCAAGGCTCGTTTCTCTACCAAAGAGCGCTTGCTGAGACAGCGCGACGCCTTATCGCTCCTGCGTTCCCAAGCGGTCGAGGACTATACTCGTATCGCATCCGACATGGATCAATTTACAGCGGCCCTCCGATAGATACTGCCCAAAAAAGCGGGATTTAGTTTTGCCCCATTGGAGACCCATCGCGTCGCAAAAAGGGTAGGATTTCTCGTTTTGCTTCAATTCTCAGACGCGCGGCTTCGACACCCTGTCGCTCCAGAAGCGCATCACGGTCGGGATCGGCGATCAGGATCACCGCGTAAAACAGATGCGCCGGAAAGACGATTGCCTTGTCTAATTCGGCAAGCTGCTCTGCATCTGCAAAGATTCGCTTCGCTCCGTCGCTGCGGTGCAAACGCCGTGTTTCTTCGCTTTTCTCTTCGGGTAATCGCTGCCCAGCGTGTTGCTGCCGGAAGGCGCGTCGAAATAGGCGCGCGTCAAGACCGGCGGCGCGAAAGATGATCCGTAACCGCCTCACTTCTCGCAACAGCTCTTCGAGGACTTCATCGCGCTTCGGCGATTCATTTGAGACCAAGGCAGGCAAATCCAAATCGACCGATTTGCAGAGACCCAGCAGCAAATGACAAGGCTCGATCATCGCGGCATTCAACTGTCGCGCTTCGAATGCCGCGAGTTGCCACATCAAGACCAAGCTTTCGGAATGGCGTACTTTCATTTCTTTTCCTCGCTTGGGGCCGATTTCTGTCCGTCCGGGGATTTTGGCACGACAGGCTGACTGGACGCTGGCGGCTTTGCTTCTGCCGTGGAATGAGGAGGCTTCTCGTCATCTTTCTCGGCTCGCGGCCGGTAAATGAAGGTGTAGGTTAGAAATACCGCTACGACTGTTGCGAGCACAGCGGTCGCAATTATCATTCCGATCTGCGCTCTCTCTCGGAGCACTTTTGCTTCCTTCGTGCGCTCGATAGACCGTTCGTAAAGGGCATGGTCAGATGACCGCTGCAGCGCTTGTTCCCAGAGGCGCCGGGCGCGGTCATACTTTTGTTGCTGTGCGGCTATGCGAGCCAGCAAATCGAGCTCCTTTGGATCCGAGGATTCCCGCCCGTCGGGTGAAAGGAGGCCTTCCGCTTCCAGGAACCGGCCGCATCGTGCCATCTCAGTCGCGCGTGCAAAACGGAGCGCCCTGAAATAGTTCTCCAGGGTTTCGTGCAACTGCGACAGCGCTTTTTCCGGTGACTCCATGGCGAGACGATCCGATTACCGCACCAAGCCGGATTGATAGCCGCGCTGTACCGCATCGACGACTTCGCGCGGAAGCAGGTCCCAGAACTGTCGGACGATGTTTTGTAATCCGGTGGAGTTGTTCTTGGCGAGGCACTCACGACCTTGTTCCAGCAAACGGGTCGCTCGCACGGGATCGTTCATGCGGTCCTTTTGTTTCTCCAAGAGCTGGAATTGGTGCACCCAGAAGCCTGGCTGCGCAAAGGTAATCTCCCAATACAAGCGCTCCAATTGCTCTCGCTTTTTGCGTAGGCGATCCATTTGGCGTTCGACGATGATATCCTCCGTTTCCTCCGCTAGGCTGGCCGCTTTCTCGCGCTGGGCCGGTGTGCCATGCCGTTCGGCTGTTGCGGAGAGATCTCTTAGCCAGGCACGAATTTCCGCTACTAGCGAAGGCCATTCCAGTGCATTCATGGCTTCGTCGAGTTTGAGTTTCAATTCCAGGAGACGCTTCTCACATTTCGCCGCGGCATCTGGATCTCCCTTCGCTGCCGCGACAGCCTCTTTCACTTCCGCCATTAACGCAGATGTCTCGACCTCGGTGACAAGCTGCCGTGCCTGCTCGCTATCCGCGGGAGCGTTGGCGGCTTTCGCCTTGGCCTCACGGAGGCGTTTGATTTCCGCATCGAAATCGTTTTGCAGCGCTTCCGGATTCGGGCCCTGCCGCTTCATGTCGAGCTTCGCGGGAAACTCCTCATCGAGCAAAGGAACATATGCAGTGACGGTGACGATCCGCGACTCTTCGATCCGCAAAGTGATTTCAACTTCGCTGCTCGCGGGAAGATCGCGACGAATGTGTTCGCCTTTGATTTCCAGAGATCCGATCAATCGATTTCTGTCTGCCCTTTCGTGTTCCCCTTCAACAATGGGGACCTTCAGTATCTCTCCACTCTGACCTTGCTTTACGGCTTGAACAGTTCGGTAATCCCGAGTCGCTTTTAAAGGAAGGCTCCGCCCTTTTTCGAATAGCCGATCATATTCGTTGTTCGCTAGAGCGATCCCCATCGAGTTGATGAGCGGCTGCTCTTCCACCACAGCGCCGATCGTGTAAGTCAGGTGATCAGGCGCCGTCTTTTGCCGGGCCCCGGTGGAATCAAACAGCTCGATGGCATAGATATTCCGCTCACCGCGTTCGGCATGAAGATTGGCGACGAATACGCCATCGGAGCGCAGCGAGATTTTGCCGCTGCGCCACTGCGTCTTCGTGTTTACCAATTCGATTGTGAAACCGGTGAAGTCTGCCGTGGAGGGGCCGGAAACCTTTCCGCCGACCATCGGCGCGTCGTCCATGCCGACCGGTTTGTGCCGCAAGTCGATGGCAAATTCTCCCGGCGCCGTCGGCGCCGTCAAACGCAAATTCACCTTTTGAGTACCGGCAAAGACCGCCGCCCCCCGCGCCACGACTGTGAGGGGGTCGACACTGTGATCGAGGGGAATACCGAGGCTTTTCCCGAGGATCTCACGGAAATACGGAGCGAGCGTCGGTCCGCCAACGAGGATGACCTTTTCCACCGCATCCCGGCCGAGGTTTTTCTCTTTCAAGACGCGCCGGCAAATCTCGGTCGACCGGGCAATGATCGGTTCCGCGACCTTCACCAAGTCCGCGCGACTCAGTTCGCATTCAAATTCAATTTCCTCACCGCCGTCGTCGGTGAACTTGCAGCTTTCGAGTGTGGCGCGCTCGCTCCGGGAAAGGTCGATTTTGGCGACCTCGGCGGAGCGCTTGAGTTTGGCAAACGCCTGGCGCCACAGTTTATTGCCGCGTGTAAAATCCGTGAGCTTGTATTCGGCGAGTAATCGCGGCACGAGGACTTGCTCGACGAGCGCCCAATCGATATCTGAGCCGCCCAGGAAATTATCGCCACCATGATTGACCACGTGGATCGTGCCTTCTTCCGCTTTGATAACGGCGGCGTCGAAAGTACCGCCGCCAAAGTCGTAAACTAGCCAATACGCTTTCTCCTGGTCGGCTTGAAAGCCGTAGGCGAGCGCGGCGGCTACGGGCTCTTGCAGCAACGGACTCTCCTTGATGCCGGCCATCTGACCAGCTTTACGAGTGGCATCGCATTGATGCAATTCAAAGGCCGCCGGAACGGTAATTACGCAGGCTTCCACCGCTTCTTCCAGTCGCTGCTGCACGTCGGCCCGCAACGATTTTAATATTTCTGCGGATAACTCTTCTGGTTTGCGTTTCTCCCCACTGCTTTTAAAGGCATAGAGGTGGTCCGTCCCCATTTGACGCTTAAACTCGATATAGGCGTCGTCCGGGTAATCAATGATCTTGTTTCGTGCACGCTGCCCCACGAGGACCGATCCCTTCTTGTCGATGCTGACCGCAGATGGGGTAATATCGGCATCCGCGTTGTTCTTGATAATCTCCGTGGATACGCCTTTGAGAACGGCAATCGCGCTGTTCGTCGTACCGAGATCGATTCCAAAATCAATAGTCGTTCTGCTCATAGTTAAGCTTTGTCGGTAGGAGTGGCGATGACCACTTCACCCATCTGGATGATCTGGCGCTGCCAGTAAACGGTGGGCTTGATGGTTTCACTGACACTCTCCCGGGTAATGCCCTGCGTCGGTTGAGTCGTCACGACCTTCAAGGGCAGGCCGTAATCAAACGCATTTCCCGTGTGATCCTTCACCTCGACTTCCATATCCTGCAAAGCTTGCAGGATACTTTCGATGTGACGATAAACTCGTTTCATTTCGTCACGCACCTCACCGGTGATCGCATCGAGCATTTTTGTTTTGGCTTTCCAGGCATTCGTGGCGATATCGGAAACTCCTTTTACTACCGCCTGTGGGATGGCGTGGCGAATCTCCGGTCCAGCCGCATTTGTCTCTAGTATGGACTTGATCTGCGTCATCACGGAGGCGATCACTTTTTGCTCTTCGGGCCAGTTGGGTGCAGGAATATCAAATTCTTTGGGCATAGGTTATCGATTAAATCGTGACGCGTTGTTTATTGAGTGCCTCCGCGATCTCCTTGAAGAAGACCGCGTTCCAACAGGATCGTAATGGGAATGACTTCTTAACATTGTGGTCTCTGGCACTATAGACCTGCAAATCGCCATTGTAGGTTCCGTGGCGCACGTCGGACCAAGAGATCAGATGATCCCGTTTCCATGCGAGCATACCCGTCGTCGCGTGCACACCCATCTTGCTCAGACGGCAGTCCCCGAAAGAAATTTCCGAACCTCCTTTAATCTTGGCGGCGATGCGTGAACAAAGGCCTGGAGCGATATGATAACATAACGACTGGACGATGGCTTGAAAATCGGCCTTCGCCTTTTCTTCGTTCCGGAACACTCGCTTGCATTCGATATTCACCGTCCCTTGAGTCCAACTGCTTACCCCTACCAAGTAAGAGACCGAACTCTTTGCTCCATTAGTATATCGCGTGAATATTCCGAACCTCACTCCGTTAATATCAGCGGCAGGCAGCACCTGTGAGTTATAGCGAAACTTTTCTTGGGTTATTTCGATCGTGTCTGAGCGGATCTCCAGTAAAAGATTATGTTGCTCAGCAGCCGTCTTGTTTTTAGAAATCTGCGCCTTGTCTTGAGCCAACCGCTTGCTTAGTTCCGCATCATGCGCCAGCGAGGAAGCCAGCCGAATCGCTTCGATGGCCGTCTCCAAGTCTTCATGATCATTGTGCGCGGAGATTGAAATGGCTCGCAGAATCATAGCGAGGCGGTTTTCGACCTCTTCGAGAGCCTCCCGTGAATTGTCAGTCTCCTGCCATTTGACCATCATGGCCTCGAATCGCAGTTTGATGCGGGACAATTTTTCCTTCGGTTTTCCGGGGCCATTTTCGATCGCCGCGAACTCATTCACCAGCGGTTCGAACCGTGTATAAGTCGCGTTTCCCTGTAACGTGCGGATATTCTTTTCAATCTGCTCCCGCAGGTCACTCGAGGCGGCATAGGGCAGCACGAATTTCAGGGCTTCGTGACAGCCCTGATTATTGTCTGTTGCCTTGTGGTAAACTAGGATAATGCGGTTGCAGAGGTTCGCCACCTCATCGGAACGGTCATTGCGGGCATGGCTTTCCTTCCCGAGGAACAGATCAAAAAGTACGAATGCCCGGTGCGCGTGATCCAGCAATTCGCGTGTTGCCACCAGCGCATCGAGCGGATCTTTTTCTGCGCGTTGCTGTGCGCGTTCCATCTGTTGTTTCAATCGTGTTCTGGCCGGGCCCAAGACAAGTTCGGCGGTCTCGGCGATCGAACTCCGCCCCGTCTGGCGCATAAATTGGACGTGGATCTGTGCCAGGTCGATCCGGCCGCTCTCCGCATAGCGGACAGCCAGAGTCGCATTCACTTTTTCGAGCGCCTGGGGCAAGGTATTCTGTAACCGGCGAACAAACCCCGTGGTCAGGCGAGGGTCGTCGAGTTGTTTGGCGCGAGCCGCGATGCAGTCCCAGAAAAAATCGTCTTTGACCAGCAGATCCCACCGCTTGAAGGAGTCCCGCCAATAGCCTTCCAGCATGCGTTGATCTTCTTCGCTGATCCGTTGCTGGCTGGCGTAATCCTCCCATTCGAGGGCCACGAATTGCCACAGTACCGCGACATTGTGCATCGCTGCCACGCCGGTCGGAGTGGTCTCTTTGAGCAACCAAATCTCAAGGGCGGTCTCACGGTCTCCCGCAGCCAGCGCTTGAATTGCCGGATCTTGGTTACTCTTTCCAAATTCTTCCGGCCAGAACCAGAATAGCTCGTCGATGATTCGCCGCTCGGGATCTCGCAAGTTTTGCAAGGCATCGCGGATCTGGTGGGCCGCGGGCGGCGGCGACAACGCAAACGCTCCAGTGTAGGCATCCTGTCCGCCACCGAGCTCAGCGAGCATTTTCAGTTTGTCCGCGTGTTTGGCGATTTCGCGGACCGCTGCATCCACGGTCAGGCCGGTCACACGAAAACCATTCATGCGGAACATTTCGGGGGAAGCCATGTCCAAGAGAACCTGGCACGCCGCCGCATTGCCCTTGCGAGATACATCTACCGATTTTTCCTGGGTCATAGACATAGCGATCGCGCCTTACATGCTGATCCCGCACCGCCAAAGCTTCACTTGGGTGGCGTATTTGGCGCGAAACTCGTCGGACTTGTTGAACGCTTCCTCCATCAAATCCGCCGCTTCCCCAAGACGTCCACTTTTTCGAGCGTCAAAAGCGCGCAGCGCCAGGGCCTCCGCGGTGGCCTCATCCGCAGAGGAGCGACGGCTGGCTTGAATGTTTCGATTCTCTTCGGAACGAGCCTTGGCGATTTCCGCGGAATCCGTTCTGCCCGGTTGCCAACGATCGAGCGCTTCCAGAAATTCCTTGGCCGTGGGATAACGGTCTTGAGGTTGTTTTTCCAAGGCCTTCGCGAGAATATGGTCGAGCGCCGCATTCGCATCCGGATTGATTTCTGAAGGTGGCGTAAAGGACGCCTTGAACACTTCAGGAGCATCCCATGTGGCGTCGGACGGCATGGGAAACGGCAGTCGATTGGTAATCAGGAGGTACAAGGTCGTTCCAATCGCCCACACGTCGGCGGCACAGGAATCGGCTTTTCGTGGAGTGAATACCTCCGGCGGTTTAAAGGCTAGGGTGCCGGCCGCAGTTGCGAGCAACGTGAGCGGATTTACCTTTTTGGCCAGACCAAAGTCGCTGATTCGTGCCCGCAATCCATCCGCCTCGTAGCCAACCAGGATATTTTGCGGCTTAATGTCACGATGAACGATGGGCGGATTTTCGCCGTGTGCCTGGGCAATTCCCCGGCAGATCTGTTTGATCAAATCCAACGTAATTTGAAGGGGCACGAGGTTCGAGGTATGGGATCGCCAGAATTTCTCAAGGCTGCCACCCGCAACATTTTCCATCGTGAAATAACCACAAACTCCACGCGGGGATTCGATGACATTGGCATCGAACACGCGCACGATATTCGGATGTCCGATGCGCGAGAGCAGAATTGCTTCGCCGAGCATCTCATTGATTTCCTCCAAGCTCATCCCTACGCGCTTGAAAACCTTCATCGCCTGCCGGCCGAGGAAACGATGTTTAACTCGATAGACTTCCGCGAAGGCGCCTTCTCCTAGAAATCGCTCTACCTCGTACGTGTCGCGCACGATTTGACCTTCTTCAAGCAATCGCATCATTTTCCGAACTGGTGGGAAGCGGTATGCTGCCTATCTTGCCAAGCGTTTTCAATACGCGAATTTACGTCCGCCTATGTCCATGGCGGGGGCACATTGAGCAATGTGGGCGTTTTTCAGGGCGGCAACGACGATAAGGGGAAAAGCCTCAAAATTTTCCGGTTTTTCAACCCACACCTTGAGTGCGTCGATGATTTCGACAGTTCCCGGATACATGTCGAAATAAGATCGTTGTTTCGACACGATGCCGAGATGAGTCGGCATTTTCGACACATAAGCGCGATATGCAGGCTCAGGCCGTGAGGACTTTGACCAAGGCCGGATGCCGGTAAAGCACTTCCCGGCCGCGCTTTTCGCCTTTGAGGATGCCGAGGGATTCGAGGGCTTGGAGATATTCGGAGGCGGTTTGGCGCTGGGCGATGCCGGCTTCGACGAGGAAGCTGATCTTGCTGTAGGGCTGGGCGAAGATGAGTTCGACGAGTTCCTTGGAGTAGACCTTGGAGGGCAGTTTGGCTCGGCAGAGGGCCAAGGTTTCGTCGAAAAGGTCGCGGACGGCGAGGATCCGGCCGGTGGTCCAGATGGCGGTTTCTTCGACGCCGGTGAGGAGGAAGAGGATCCAGGGTTCCCACTCGCCCCGCTCAGTGACGCCGCGGAGGAGGCGGTAGTATTCGGCTTTGTGCTGGATAAGGTGCCGGCTGAGGTAGAGGACGGGGATGCGCAGGAGGCCGGCGTGGATGAGGAAGAGGATATTGAGGATGCGTCCGGTTCGGCCGTTGCCATCGGTGAAGGGATGGATGGCTTCGAACTGGTAGTGGGCGACGGCCATGCGGACCAGCGGGTCGAGGTCGCCTTCGGTGCCGAGGAGGAAGTCTTCGAGGTTGCGCAGTTTGTCCTGGATGACGTCGATGCCGAGGGGCGGGGTGTAGGTGATGGCCTTGGTGACCGGGTTGCCGATCATGATCTCCTCGTCGCCGCGGAAGCGGACGGGCTCGTCGCGGAGGACGCTGCAGAGGTCTTCCATGAGGTGGAGCCGGAGAGGCTGGGCCTGGATGGTCTCGAATCCGCGGCGCAGGGCGGTGCGGTAACGGAGGACTTCCTTGGTGGCGAGGTCGGTCGCGCGGGATTCGTCGAGGGCGGCGGTGAAGAGGGCGTCCTGGGTGGTGACGATGTTTTCGATCTCGGAGCTGAGCTTGGCTTCCTGAAGGGGGATGACGTTGATCAGGACACTCTGATTGGGGATGAGGTCGCCGGTGCCTTTGAGTTCGGCGAGGGCTTTATTGGCCGCGACGCAACGCTTGAGAACGGCCTTGGTCTCGAGCTCGATGGGCGGCGGGAGGAGAGGGAGGGCGTTGTGGGGTTCTTCGGGGTCGAAGGGCATTGCGGTGGTGCGGTTCTGCGGGAGGGAAGCTAGGGGGAGAAGGCGGAACATCCAACATCCAACGTCCAACGTTGCCCCCGCGGCACCACGGGCGTCTCGCAGAGCCTCGGCTCAACATCCAATTGGCCTCATAGCACCGCGGCCGAGTAAGGCAGTGCTTAGTGCTTAGTGGCAGTCCTCTCGTGGACGGTGAGAAGCGCGGTAGCGGAATACGCCGAAGGGCGTTTTCTTCGGACGATCAGCGATCGAGAATGCGACGGCGCCGGCGTGTCCCGCAAAGGGCGACGCTGGCCAGGAGCAAAGCGAGCGTGGAGGGCTCCGGGACGGTCTGGAAGGAGAAGGGCTGCTCGCTGCCGGTGCCGAATTGGAAGGGAGTGATGTCGGGAGCGCCGGCAGTATTCGAATTGCGCAGGTAAAAGGTGCCGGTGGACGGGTCGACGACGCCGATGGTGTCGGTGCCGTCGTTGTTCCAATCGCCGGTGATGGGTTTCCAGCCAGGCGGGCCGAAGGCGAAAGTGGCGTCCGGGGCGCCGCTGCTGAGGCTGTTGCGCAGGTAAAAAGTGCCGGAGGCTGGGTCGTAGAGGCCGATGCCGTCGCCGCCCAAGCCATCCCAGTTTCCCGCGAGGGGCGTAAAGCCGGTTACTCCGAAGGTGAAGGTGATGTCGGGACTGCCGGCGGTGTTCGAGTTGCGGAGGTAAAAGGTATTCGTGGACGGGTCGACGACGCCGATGGTGTCGGTGCCGTCGCCGTTCCAATCGCCGATGATCGGTTTCCAGCCGGGGCTGCCGAAGGTGAAGGTGGCATCGGGCGGGCCGGCGCTGTTGCTGTTGCGCAGGTAAAAGGTAGCGGTCGCTGGATTGTAGACGCCGATGGTTTGGCTGCCGTCGCCGTTCCAGTCGCCCGCAAAGTAGGTCGAGGTGGGAGCGCCGAAGGTAAACGTGGTATCCGGGGCGCCGCTGCTGAGGGAATTGCGCAGGTAGACGGTGGCGGTGGAAGGGTCGGCGACGCCGATGCCGGTCTGGCCGGAAGCGCGAGGAACCAGGAGGACGGCGAGCATTGCCGCAATGAAAAGGCGATTCATCTCGGAGAAAGAAGTCCTGGAGAAAGACATGATATTAGGCGAATCGACGCGACGCGGCTGCGATGATGAGCTGATTGACCGTAGGACGTTTATGGGAAACGCCAAGGCGATTCCTGGGCGGCCCCCACGATGGCGTCTGACCCCGACGCTCTCCGGGGAGTTCGCTTCGACGAGGCCGGAGGATTTCGGCGCAGTGGGGTTTTCGTCATTGGCCGTTTCACTCGAAGGTGGTAGCGCTGGAGGAATATGAAGATGTTCCTTCCCCTGCTCGTTTTCGCTTTGTTTGCTTCCTCGGCGCTGGGGGTGCTGGGCGAGACGGAACAGGAGCTGTTGAAACGTTATGGGCGGCAGACGAAGACGGGGACTTCGCATCTCCCCGGAGTGACGATTGGGGGGTTTCAGTTTGGCGCGTTCCAGATTGTGGTCGGTGTGGTCGGCGGGAGGTCGACTTTCGAGCGGTATTCGAAGCGGGATCAGACGAAGCTGAATGCGAATGAAGTCGCGGCGCTGATGAA
>Ga0068855_100005445_pt1 | contig 15524 bp, 12 predicted proteins | sample KBSCornC52_FD_66592 | JGI IMG/M metagenome (GOLD analysis project Ga0068855, IMG submission 66592) | Corn rhizosphere microbial communities from Kellogg Biological Station, Michigan, USA - KBS Corn C5-2 | ecosystem: Host-associated > Plants > Roots > Rhizosphere > Soil ...
GATTTGCCTGGCTGATCGTTGTAGCAAGTGTTTGTGACATTATTGAAAATATTGCTTTGTCCAGGACTTTGTCCGGGCATGTTTCACAGGTAAACCTTCTTCTTGCGTATAACCTGGCCAGGATCAAGTTCTCGATAGTCATTGTCTGTCTGTTGTTCATCCTCGTGTGTACGCTGTATTGGGGGATTGGGAAGATAGCAAGGGAAGACAAATCATTCTCCCGGTGAGAGCCGTACCGCCTGGAACTTATGCTGGGAGGTATCGCCTTCAATGACGGTGTGGAGGATCTTGTATTCTTCCGAAGAAATGCCTTCGCCGGGAAATTGCCTTACATGGAAATTGGGATATTGGGCTGCGAGGCGATGAAAGCGGGCGCCTCCCCAAAACGTTTTCTTGTTCTTCAGCAGGGTCGGGAAGTCGTAGCAGCTGTACATATCGACTTGAGGATATCCATTGAAAAAGGTGAAATCCTTAAAGGACGTCCCGGTGGTATTGGCGTTGGACAGGCGGATAGTGCCGGCAATCTTGTCGACGGCGGTCACATAAGTCCCTACGGGCGTCATGGGGATATCGGGCCGATCGCCCACATTCGGCAGCGTGCCCTGTGCATGGGTGATCATATTGCTTCCGGATGCCATATCGCCGGTAAAAGGCGGGGTTGCGTAGACATAATAGTCTGCGACCAGTCCCAGCGACATGCCGTCATGGATGCCGACTGCGATATTGCGAAGGTATACTGTATCGTGGCTGATCCTATCAATGATGCCTACCGGATAGGTAGGCGCCTGGAGCCAGGCAAACTGGTCCTGGTAATGAAGTCCCGGCGTCAGCAGGAAATCCCCTTCTCTCAGGTATGAGATATCGGAAGGCCTGGGAAGCTTAAAGTAGCCTGTCCAGGAAGAGCGATCTATGTGGAGAACGGGCGTACCGCCTACTGTTACGGTGCGTTCATAATTATCCTGGTAGGTGAGCTTATAGAGCACATCCATTCCATAGGTCGTGCTCCTGTATAGGTAGGTATTGCCGAAATATATCGGGTCGGGGCCCAGTCCATTGGATGCCATGAAGGCCGAGGGAGCATTGGCCGAGCCTGTGTTGCTATTACCCAGTATGCCGCCGGAATAGAAAAGCTGGATATTGCTGAATGAAGGATTTGGAAAATTCCATCCATCCCATACATTGAAGGCGATGGGCGGCTCGTTCATGGTACCTCCTTCGTAGCGATTGTTAGTCCCGGATAATACGAGTCGGTAGCCTGTCGAGCCCACGTAGGATCGCAGCATGCAGTTCCGAAATGTGACGCCGGACCCCAGCACGTAAAAATCAGGATAAGGGAAATGAGGATCTTTGGTCTCGAAATTGATCTGGCAATCCTCAAAGGAGACGGTGGCGAGACCACCCACATAACCTATCCTAAACAGCCCTTCCGCATATACATTCCGGAACACTCCACTGAAAGAAGTTGCAGAGATCCTGCAAAGCTGCTTGACATGGCTGGCGATATTGACGCCGTCCACGAGGGGTATGTTGGCGCCGTCCCCATGCCGGAAACCATAACTGACGTTATCGAAGAGGGTATGGGTGGGGCCCCAGCATTTGAGCCTTTCCACATGGCATTCCTTGGACTGCGCCTGGCCCATGGCATATCCCACTTTATTGCTGCTGATGTCGCAGTCGATGATGTCGATGAGATCGGCATTTTGCTGATTGGATGGCGTCAGCATGACGCCTACGATAAAATTCCGCAGGGAGCATCCTATGATCTGTATGGAAGAAGAGCCGCCTCTGCCGAGCCCTTTTGGATAATAAGCCTCGAGTCCGGGATACATTTCGCCTGGCTGGATAACCGCGCGGTCACAAAAGGGATCTATCGCGATGCCTGCGTAAGGGGACTTTGGGTTGTCCCTGGAGATGCCATCGGTCCATTCCGCGGCCGAGAGCGTATCGACCTGGATGGGGGTCAGCTTATCCGGCAGGGTGAACCGGCCCATGATCTGCAGGTCTTTTATCAGAACCCCTTTACCCAGCTGTATGCCGATGGCAAAGGTGTTATTAAAGGCAGGGGCGATAATGGCAAAGCCACCGGACAGTGATTTGGAATTGGCCGGTCCGACGAGATTGATGCTTGTCTGTCTGAAGACATTTCCTTCCAGTTTTGCAATAAGGAGGGGGCGGGTGATCTTATAGGTGCCGGGTGGAAAATACAGCGTCCGGGCCGTGTAGGGGTGGAAGAGAATGTAATTGATGGCTTTTTGAAGCGCATACCAGTCGTCGGAACCATTGCCTTTGGCGCCGAACCACCGAACATTGAGCATATTGTTGTCGACTATGCGTTTAAGCCTTGTTCCGTCTGTCGTCACCAGTGTCATTGCGCTGTCGTCCGGGCTTGTTTTGTCGGATAAATCCACGGCGAACGCCCCTTGCTTACCTATGTCGGAAACGAAAAGCGGCTTATCGGCCGGGAGGGGTGCGGCCTGGCTTCTGAGGGCCGACATGGAGGCTGTAACGGCATTGGCGCTTTGGTCCTGCGCGAACAGGGTGAAAGAGGCTGTGCAAGCGATGAGGAAGATGAGATGTTTCATTGTGCCGGAAGATAAAATAATAGGGTGTAAAATTAGTATAAGATTGTTTTCCAGCTTATAATCAAGGATAGTGAATATTAAAATCCCTTATATTTGCGCGAGGCGCCCGCCAGGCGTTTTACCATTGGAAAATTATGATGAAGGGGAGCAATAAATTCCGGTGAGGATCAGTTTATTGGGAGCTTTTTGGAAAAAGCCGGAAATACAATAATCATTTAAGTCCTGTGAAGAATAAGTTGACTACCTATTATAAGACCGAGAGAGGGTATATGGAGTAAAATTTAACCCATGCTCCATATGCCCTTTTTGGCTTTGATCCACCCTAAAACTGATATATAACTAATTAAAAGACAACCGGTTGCAAAAAACAATGTGACTGAGGAGGCGAAGCTATGTCCCAAGACCCAAGTTGCTGGTATGCTGTCTACACCAAGCCGCGGTGTGAGAAAAAGGTTTACAGGCTTTTCCAGGAGAATGGGATGGAAGCTTATTGTCCTTTAAACCGGGTGAAGAAGAAGTGGAGCGATCGTATGAAATGGGTGGAGGAGCCGTTGTTCACTTCTTATGTTTTTGTGCGGGTGCGGGAGGAGGATCTCAGCAAGGTCAGGATGGTAAATGGAGTGGTGAACTTTGTGTATTGGCTTGGGAGGCCGGCGGTGATAAGGGATGGTGAGATAGAGGTGATCCGTAAATTCCTGGATGAGTACGATGATGTCAAGGCGGTGCCGCTGGAGCCGGCGGTGAATTCGAGGATCGTAGTGCGGAAGGGGGTATTTATGGATATGGAGGCGAAGGTGATCCGGGTATTCAATAAAAAGGTCCAGGTGATCATCGAGAGCATTGGATATTCGCTGGTGGCTTTTTTAGACAGGTCGAACATAACGGTGTCCCGCAAGTCCCAGATTTGTCGATAACCTATTTTAAGCTATGCAAAAATCTTTTTTGAGGTGTTCGTATCGGGCGGCTGGCCCATTGGTATGGATCATTTTTATGATGATGTTTGGTTCGTGCGGGAACACCAGGGAAATAACTTATTTACAGGGCAAGTTCGATACTGCCAAGCTCAGTCAGATAAAGGTGCCAGAGCCGGTGGTGCAAAAGGGCGATCTTATCAGCATCATCGTGTACAGCGATAATCCCAATGCGACCGCGCTATACAATCAGTCACTTATTCCCACGGGCGCCAATGCGTCCGGCGGCAAGGTCGGGGACGGCGGAACGGGATCCACAGCCGGGGCCTCGGGAATAAGCTCTCCTGCCACTCCCGGATACCTGGTAGATGACGAGGGCAACATACAGTTCCAGGGATTGGGACGGCTGCATATAGAGGGGCTTACAAAGGCGCAGCTAAAAGCATTGCTGGACTCCAGGCTGAAGGATACATTGTTGAACAATCCGTATTACACTATACGATTCCTCAATTACAAGTTTACCATTCTCGGGGAAGTGACCCGCCCAGGTGTTTTCAATATTCCCGGTGAGCATGTTTCTCTTTTTGATGCTATCGGTCTTGCCGGCGACCTGACCTTTTACGGTCGCAGAGATAATGTCCTTGTCATCCGGGAGAACGGCGGCAAGCGTGAATTTCAGCGTCTGGATCTAACCAAGCCGGAGGTAATGGCCTCTCCTTTCTTCTACCTGCAGCAAAGTGATGTAGTGTATGTGGAGCCCACCCGAAAAAAGGTTGCAGCCAGCGATCAGGTGACGGTACGTAATATTACTGTCGCGGCCACTATCGTATCCACCATCGCTATCATTTACAGTATTTTAAGGAAATAAACCAATGAGAATGTCTGAAATAGATAAGGGGGGTAACGGAATTGCAAGCCAGCAGTTCAACAGGCGGGACAGACCTAATTGGATAATGAGCCCAAAGGAGTTCGTCTTCAAGTATCTTTATTATCTGCCGTGGGTAGGTATTTGTGTGTTCTTTTTTCTTTTCCTTGCATATATCAAGATCCGCTATTCTGTACCCGTATACAGGGTGCAATCGTCTCTGCTGATAAAGAGCGACAGGAACGGGGGGAGCGAGAAGGATGAGCGTTTCGAGGAGCTGTTTATGGCGCAAGGGACGACCAACCTGAGCAATGAGACCGAGATAATCAGGTCCCGGCCTGTTCTATCCCGGGTGGCGCGCGACCTTGGGCTGGAGACACGCTATATCAGTAAAGGCAGTGTCAAGGCCAGCCTGCTTTATCCGGACTACTATTTTCGTCTCGATATCGTGTCCGTTGCGGACTCATCTGCGGGAATCTTTTTAAAGGTCACCGTTTTGGACGATGACAAGTTCATGATCAATGAAAATAAAACCACTTATTCTTTTGGGCAGGAGATCACTTTGGGAAAAGACAGGTTCCGGCTTGACAAGATAGAGGGGGTCAATATCAATTCTTTCGGCAGCCGTGTATTTGAAGTAAGATGGGCTCCTGTCAGCAGTGTGGTGGAGGAGCTGGTGGGCGGATTGAAGATCAGCCAGCCTAATGACCAGGCTACCATTCTATACCTGAGCTTTGAATCGGAAAATGCCGCATTGGGAAGGGATGTGCTGAATACGCTCATGAGGGTATATGATACGATCATGGTGGAGGACAAGAATCGCATAGCCGACAATACACTACGGTTCATCAATGCCCGGCTGGACGAGCTAAGCGATACTTTGAGAGGCGTGCAGGGAGGACTGAAGAATTTCATGGTCCAGAACAAGGTCTTCGATATAGAGAATCAGTCCAAGGCCTATTTCGACAAGCTGGGCGAAACTGCGAAGGAAAAGGCGCAGGTAGAAATCAAGATTGCGGTGGTCGACTATTTGTTGCAATATATCTCCGACAAAAAGAACCTGCATGAGCTTGTGCCCACGAATCTGGGCATCGACGAGCCGGCGCTGTTACAGCTGGTGTCGGAATACAATAAGCTGCAGCTGGAGAGGGATGCGAATATCAAGACGACTCCCAAGGAGAATCCGCTGATCGTGGGAATGGACAATACGCTGGATAAGATCAGGAGAAATATCTACCAGGCCCTGCAGAATGTAAGAAATGCTTATTTGATCGCATCCGGCAATGCCAAAGCGCATGACGAGGAGCTTCAGAGCCTTGTCACCTCTCTTCCGGGCAAGTCGATGCAGATGTTGAATATCGAGCGCAGGCAGAAGATACTGGAAGACCTTTATTCGCTGCTGTTGCAAAAGAAGCTGGACATATCGTTGTCATCGGCTTCGACGATATCCAATTCGAAGGTGATCGAGCCGGCCGTTGGAGGCGGGATGCTGGTGAGCCCGGATAAGAAGAAGATCTTTTCATTCTATACTCTTCTGGGATTGCTGTTGCCCGTTGGCTTCATCGTCTTAAAAGAAGTGCTCCAGGATAAGGTCAACGGGCGTCAGGATATCGAAAAGCATACCGATGCGCCGATCCTTGGGGAGATCGGGCATTCCGAAGACGGTAAATCGCCCCTGGTTGTCAGCACGAACCGGCGGAGCCTTGTGGCCGAGCAGTTCCGTATCATCCGGACAAATCTGCAATACATATTGGGAGGTAAGGAAAGCTTTACTATCCTGGTGACCTCATCGTTCAGCGGAGAGGGAAAATCTTTTATCAGCACCAATATGGGGGCTGCTTTGGCGTTATCAGGGAAGAAAACGGTGATCATGGAGTTCGATATCCGGAAACCGAAGATCGTGTCCGGACTGGATCTGAAGCGCAAGATGGGTATCAGCAATTATATCATCGGTAAAGCGGAATTCCGTGACCTGCTGGTCAAGGTGAACGATATCGACAACCTGTATGTGATACCATGCGGACCGATACCGCCCAATCCTGCCGAGCTGCTGCTGGACAAGCGGCTGGAAGAGCTGATGGAAATGGTAAGGGCCAATTTCGACGTGGTCGTGATGGATACGGCACCGGTGGGTCTTGTGAGCGATGCGATCACGCTGAGCAGGTTTGCAGATTGTACGTTGTATATCATACGCCAGGATTATACTTTCCGGAAGCAATTACGGTTCATCGACGATATTTACAATGAAAAGAAGCTGCCTTCTCTTTCGGTGATGTTAAACGATGTCAAGGCGGGAGGGAACTATTATGGAGGTTATGGATATTATGGGGCGGGTTATGGGTATGGATACGGGTCAGGCTATTTTGAAGAACCGGAGAAAAGAAGAATGGGCGTATTCGGCCGTGTGAAGTGGTGGAAGAAAAAGGCATCCAAATAAAAACTGTGTGATGACAGATAAGGAAATTAGCAGCCGGGATTGGGACCTGGTCATCAAACCCCAGTCCGGCCCGTTCGAGATCAACCTGAAGGAGCTCTGGTCCTATCGCGATCTGTTACTGTTGCTGGTACATCGAGATTTTGTCTCTACCTATAAGCAAACGATCCTGGGGCCTGTATGGTTCTTTATACAGCCCATTCTTACCACCCTGACCTTTATACTCGTGTTTGGTCAGATAGCCGGGATATCCACGGACGGCCTGCCGCAGCTATTGTTCTATATGGCGGGCATCACCCTGTGGAATTATTTTTCCGAGTGCCTGACCAAGACAGCTACTACGTTCAAGGACAACGCCAATATTTTCGGAAAGGTCTATTTCCCGCGGCTGATCATGCCATTTTCCCTCATTGTAAGCAACCTCGTACGGCTGGGTATCCAGTTCGGTCTGTTCCTCCTGTTCTGGCTGTATTACTTTATATTCAAAGGCAATGTGCATCCCACCGCCTATGCGCTGTTGACGCCTGTGCTGGTATTGCTGCTGGGATTGCTGGCATTGGGCTGGGGCATGATCATTTCGTCGGTGACGACCAAGTACCGCGACCTGATATTCCTGCTGACTTTCGGGATACAGCTCCTGATGTATGCTACCCCTGTGATATATCCACTATCCAGGATAGGAGAAAAATATAAATGGATACTGCTGGCCAATCCGATGACCTCCATTGTAGAGACGTTCAGGCTCGGATGGCTCGGCAAAGGCACATTCAGCTGGGGGGCGTTGGGCTACAGCGCGGGGACGACTGCGCTGGTGTTATTGTTGGGGATACTGATCTTCAACAAGGTTGAGAAGAGCTTTATGGACACGGTGTAACAGTAAGAATAATTACGGGCAATGGGGAATATCATTATAGAAGTTGAAAATTTATCGAAACTGTACCGGCTTGGGGAACTGGGAACGGGGACGCTTAGTCATGACCTCAATCGCTGGTGGGCAAAATTAAGAGGGAAGGAAGATCCGTATGCAAAGCTGGGATCGGTGAATGACCGGGCAGCGAAGGCGGACAGTGCGTATGCCTGGGCGCTGCAGGATATAAACTTCAAGGTTGCTCAGGGCGAGGTATTAGGGTTGATCGGAAGAAATGGCGCCGGCAAATCCACGCTGTTGAAGGTGCTTTCCCGTGTGACGCAGCCTACGCGCGGCCAGATCAGGGTCAAAGGAAGGATAGCGTCATTGCTGGAAGTGGGTACGGGGTTTCATCCGGAGCTTACGGGCAGGGAGAATATCTTTCTGAATGGGGCTATCATGGGCATGACGCGGGCGGAGATACGCAGGAAGTTCGACGAAATAGTGGATTTTGCGGGGGTGAGCCGTTATGTCGACACGCCTGTTAAAAGATACAGCAGCGGCATGTATGTACGGCTGGCTTTTGCGGTTGCGGCCTATCTTGAGCCGGAGATACTTATTGTCGATGAGGTCCTGGCTGTGGGGGACGCGGAATTCCAGAAGAAGGCGCTTGGCAAGATGAAGAATGTAAGCGAGCAGCAGGGAAGGACAGTGCTATTTGTAAGTCACAATCTCGGAGCTATCGAGGCCCTTTGCCATAAAGGGGTCCTTTTGGACAAGGGAACCGTCCGATGTGCAGGAGATATTCACCAGACGATAATGAGCTATCTGACCATGAACAAAGTGGCCGAGAACCAAACTTACCGTGGTGACGGCGTTATCAGAAGGGCGGAGCTGCAAGTAGACGGGGAGGTGATAAAATATAATTCTTCCCTCCGCGTTAAAGTACTGTTCGAGAGCGATCATCACATCAAGAATCTTGTCCTTGGCATTGTCATAAAAGACATTTACGACACTCCGATGATCGCCGTGAACAATAAGCATTATTCCAACGACCGTATCAATGCCCAGGAGACGATGAAAGGAACGGTTGTGGTCGACTTCCCCAGCTTAAGTCTTTTACCCGGTGAATACAAGATCGATCTTTTTTTAGGCGACGGCACGATCGATATCGATGTAGCGGAGAATGCCATGTATTTCTCTGTCGAAGAATCGTCTTTCGCCAGGACGGTAAACCAGCTGGACTATCGTCTTAATAAGGTATTTATCAACGAGATTAAATGGAATTATAAACCTGAATAAGCATGTTTACAATTAAGAGACTCATCGAAAAGATCAAGGGGGATAATACCCCTGAGAAGACGTTTACGAAAAAGCCCGTGACGGATGAAGAGTTCTATACGGAGCTTTTTACCAAGGATGAGTTTTGGAGCACGCCTACGCCTAATTCGGAAGAGGAGAAGCGGTGGGCTGTTATCCAGGGGTTCCTTACCTATATAAAGAGGAGCCTTGGAGAGGGTACGCGGCCGGAGATCCTGGACCTTGGCTGCGGGCGGGGCTGGCTGACCAATCTGCTGTCGGGCTATGGTCCTATAATAGGCATCGAGCCTATAAAGCCCGTGGTGGAGTATGCCAGGAAAATGTATCCGCAGATCGAGTTCTTTTCGGGAAGCTCGGGAGACCTGCTGGAAAAGGGAATGCAGGGCAGATTCGATATCGTCGTTTCGTCAGAAGTGATCGAGCATGTGCCGGATGCCAACAAGCCAGGATTTATCAACGATATATATACGCTGCTCAAGCCGGGTGGTTTTGCCATTATAACGACGCCCCGCAAGGAGGCGGAGAAAGAGTGGCTGGCGCATTGTTCCGAGGGGCAGCCTGTGGAGGACTGGATAACAGAGGAGACATTGAGAACGTTGTTCGAGGCGCAGCAATTTACGCAATGCGGTATGGATAGATTGACCATCAAGCCTCACTCCAATGCTGCGGAGATACTAATCTATCAACTATGGCTGTTCCAGAAGAATCAGTAGATAAGCCCCTGGTCTCCGTTATCGTACCCTGTTACAACCAGGCGCCTTATCTGGGTGAAGCTTTGGATTCCGTACTGGCACAGACCTATTCCAACTGGGAATGTATAGTGGTCAATGACGGATCGACCGATGACAGCGAGGCGGTGGGACGGGCATATTGTGCGAAGGATCCGCGGATAAAGTATGTTGAGAAGCAGAACGGCGGCCTGTCCTCTGCCCGGAATTTCGGCATCAAGGCGTCCAGGGGGCTTTATATACTTCCGCTGGACGGGGATGACAGGATCAGTCCCATCTATGTGGAAAAGGCGGTGGAGGCGTTGGAGGGACATAAGGATGTCATGGTGGTCTATGGGCAGGCTGAGTTTTTTGGCACGGTGAACAAACCCTGGGAGATGGGGCCTTATAATTTCCGAAGCCTGCTGATCCAGAATCTTTTTTATTGCACCGCGCTGTATCGCAGAGCCGATTACGATAAGACGAGAGGATATGACGAGAGTATGCGGGATGGATATGAGGATTGGGATTTCTGGATACAGCTATTAAAAAACGGGGGGAGGGTCCATCAGCTGCCCATGGTCTGTTTCTATTACAGGCAGAAGGAAGTATCCATGTTCCGTGACCTGCTCAAGGATAAGGAAAGGTTATTCAATGCATCTTTAAAAGTATATACGAACCATGCGGATGTATATGGCCGGTATTTCGATCCGCCCATGACGCTCATCATGGAGAACGAAAAATTGAACAGGGTCGTAGCCGCCTATCAGCAATCAAGGACATATAAGATTGGCGTCAGGATGAACCGGTGGCGGCGAATTTTCTCGAAGGGGCGTCATTCCGCCTGACGATGTAAAGCTTAACGACCATGAAGGCATTGATCATATCCCCCACCCCTACCCATCCGGCCAATGCGGGCAACAGGGTCCACATCCAATCCCTGTGTTCGTTGCTGATGGCGGCAGGATGGCAGATCGACTTCGTATACCTGGCGTATGAATCCTGCGACGAGGCGGCTATGCGGGCATTCTTCCAACAACGTTTATACATAGTATCCAGGGAGAGATTGTTTGGCAGGCATCCGCTGATCCCTTATTATACAGGCCGGCTGGCGGCTAAATACCGCCGCTGGAGAAGGGGCAGGCAGCTGAAAAGAGAGGTGATATCAAAGCAGCAATACCAGTTCAATTCGGAGGCGGACGATAATTTTCCTGCCGGCGCCGGACCTGTCATACGGCAATTGAAAGTCGCGAATTCCTATCAGGCCGTTATTTGTGAATACGCATATCTCTCAAAAGCCTTTACTTTTTTTGGAGAAGATGTGATCAAGGTCCTGGATACGCACGATTGTTTTAGCGACCGGTACAAAATATATCTTGAGAGCAACCTGGCGCCTTCATGGGTGAGCCTGTATGAGGACCAGGAGGCGAAGGCATTGCGCCGGGCCGATCTTATTCTGGCGGTGCAGGATCGCGAAAAGGAGCTCTTCGAACGTCTGTCCCACAGAAAGGTGATAAAGTATAATTATGTTCCTGAGATGCGCGTTTTGCCGGGGCGCAGCTTTGAACGGAAATTACTCTATTTTGCCTCCGACAATGAGATCAACCGCCTGACCTTGCAATATTGTTTACAGGAGATAATGCCGAGACTGAGGAAAGAATGTCCCGGCGTCACCTTATTGATCGGAGGGAGGATATCCCGAAAGGCAGAGGTCGTGGATAATGACGTTAAGGTGCTTGGCGAATTCGAGGACCCCGGGCTCTTTTATGCGTTGGGGGACATCGTCATCAATCCCGAGCAAGGTGGAACGGGATACAAGATAAAGGCGTTGGAGGCTTTGTCCTATGGCCTGCCTTTTGTCTCGACCACCAAGGGGGCTGCGGGCGTGCTGGAGCCGTACAAGGACCATTTGCTGGTAGCGGATGATGCGGATGCATTTGTCGCCGCCATAAAGCGGCTGGTGGATGATCCGATGTTGCGGCAGCAGGTGTCTTCCAATGCTGTCCGGTGGATGGAGCAGTATAGAGCTGATATGAAGACAGGCCTGCTCGAATACATCGGCAGGGCAGTTTAGATCAATATATATCCTAGTCAATGGAAATGAGAGTCCTACTTAGAAGGGTTAAGAACAAGCTGCTGCCTCCTCCAAAACAGGAGATCGATGTGCTGGATCTCAATACCCGGTACGATCTGGAAACTATAAAGCTTATCAAAGGATTGGGCGAGTCCGTCAACTGCATCGACATCGGTGCGCATAGGGGGGATATTCTTAGAAATATACTTAAATATGCGCCCCGGGGCAGACATTTTGCATTTGAACCCATTCCCCATCTGGCCGAGGGCTTAAAAAAGGAGTTTGAAGGGCGTTGTCAGGTCTATCCCTATGCGCTGAGCGATGAGAATGGGAAAACGGAATTTAATTATGTGATCTCGAACCCGGCCTATAGCGGGATAAAAAAGAGGAGATATGATCGTGCGCATGAGGAGGACACCATCATCTATGTTGAAAAAAAGAGGCTGGATGAGGTGATCCCGGCGGATGTGCCTATTCATTTTATGAAGATAGACGTCGAAGGAGGCGAGTTCCAGGTCCTGAAAGGGGCAGAGAATATCCTGAGGAACTGGAAGCCATTGCTGATCTACGAGCAGGGTTTGGGAGGGGCGGATGTCTATGGCACCGAGCCCGGCGTTTTTTTCGACTTTATGGAGGATCTTGGCTACAAGATATCCCTGATGGAGTACTACCTGCTGAATAAAAAGCCGTTCAGCAGAGAGGATTATTGTACGCAATTCCGCAATGGGTATAATTTTTATTTTATAGCCTATACGCAAAGTCAGAATTAGTCCAATGCCTATGACAAACAATAAAACAGCGTTCATCTCGGGTGTTTCCGGTCAGGATGGCGCTTATCTGGCCGCCTTGCTTTGTAGTAAGGGATATAAGGTCGTCGGGCTGGTCCGCAGCTATATGAGCGCGGACCTTCGGGGCCTGGAATATCTTGGGGTAAAGAGCAAGGTGATCGTCGAGGAATGCGATCTGCTGGATATCTCGCAGATCATCAAGCTTTTTTTTCAATACATGCCGGACGAGGTCTACAATCTCGCCGCTCAAAGCTCTGTTTCCCTGTCCTTCAGACAGCCGATCGGGACCTTCAACTTCAACACGCTGTCCGTATACAATCTGCTGGAAGCTATCAAGCTGGTGAAGAAGGAAATGAAGTTCTACCAGGCCAGCAGCAGCGAGATGTACGGGAAAGTGGCCCGGCTGCCCATCACGGAAGAGAGCGTTCTTCATCCTTTAAGTCCTTATGCCATCTCCAAAGCGGCGGCGCACTGGAGCTGTATCCACTACCGGGAGAGCTATGGGATTTTTGTTTGCTGCGGCATTCTTTTCAATCATGAATCCTATTTGCGGAATGTGAATTTCTTTGTGAAGAAGGTGATAAGGGATGGAATAAAGATCAGCCGGGGAGAATTGGATAAGCTTTGTGTCGGCAACATCGATATCAAAAGAGATTTCGGCTTTGCTCCTTCTTATGTGGAGGGGATGTACCGGATGATGCAGGCGGATGTCCCGACCGACTATATACTATGTTCCGGTGAGTCCATCCGGCTCAGGGATATCATCGAGATCGTGTTCAATAAACTTTCTATTCCGATGGCCAGGTACCAGGTAACAAAGGACCTGTATCGCCCGGTGGATATCGAGGATATATATGGGGATTCGTCCAGGGCCCGGAGTGAATTGGGATGGGATTACCGGATCACGCCGGAAGAGCTGGTGGACCTCCTTTTAACCGAAGAGCTTAAAAACTGGAAATGAAGCGTGTATTGGCCGTAGTGCCTTTTGAGAACCTGTATCCTCCCATGAATGGCGGGATGCAGCGGGCAATGAACTTACTGCATCAGCTATCGAGATCTTTCGAGCTTACTGCGATCATACAACAGGATGCGGATGCATTCCGGCAGAGCATTGCGGATTTCCCGCATATAAAGAACTGTACCGTACTGAGCACCAAATCGCAGGGCGAGCATCGGGACCTGTTCTCGGTGCTGCCGTCCAGGCTTTCCACGGCCATACGATACAGGTATTGGAACCGCAGTCTGAAAGGCCCTGCTTCGCAGAGCTTTCTCACCATGTATCCATTGCTAAAAAAGGCCTTGAAGGAGAAACAATTCGATTATATCCTTCTGGAGGACCTTGCCATCGTCAACCTGGCGTGTCTTGTCAGAAGATATCAGAAGAAGGCCCGTATCATCTACGACGCCTATAATGTCAATAGCCGGCTGGCGATGGTGGCGGTGGAGAAAGGTGCGTCCGGCAAGGAGGATTATGAAGCGACCTTGCAAGCCGAGTCCACGCTGACGAAGTATGTAGACAGCGTTTTTACCTGCAGCGACCAGGACCTTTCCCAGCTTAAGGAGATGAACAATGGGCGGCTGACGGGAGTGGTGATCCCCAATGGGACCGTTATTAAGGACGTTGCTGCCGGTGAGCCGACGGGTATTTTAACGGATGATATTCTTTTTTGCGGGTCGCTGGATTATTTGCCGAATAGGGAGGGTTTGTTATGGTTCTGCCAGGAGGTGCTCCCCTACCTGGTGGAAGGAAGGCCGTCCGTCAGGATGCTGGTGGTGGGAAGAGGCGATCCGGGTGAGGAGCTGGCGGCTGCGTTGAAGCATGGTTCGGTGGTTTTTTATGGCCAGGTGGACAGGGTGAGCGACTATTATCGTAAGGCGGCCCTGGCTATCGTTCCGCTGTTGTCCGGCAGTGGTACGCGGCTCAAGCTGCTGGAGGCGATGGGGAACAGGGTGGCGGTGGTTTCCACTGCTATCGGGGCGGAAGGGATCGGGTATACGGATGGAAAAAATATAGTTATTGCCGATGAGGGGAAGGCATTTGCCGAGGCCATCATCCAACTCCTTAATGACAGGGAGTGGATAAGGACAATGGCGGATGAAGCATTTGCGTTTGTGAAGTCGACCTATGACTGGGATGTGATAGGCGATAAATTGAAAAAGTACTTAATATAAAACCTGCTGCTGTTGGAAGCCAAGGAAAAACCGCTGGTAAGTGTGCTCATGACCTCTTATAACCGGGAGAAATATATAGATGCGGCTATCGGAAGTGTTCTTGCATCGACCTATCCCGCATTTGAGCTGATCATTGTGGACGATGGGTCGAAGGACCGTACGGTGGAAATAGCCCGTAGCTATGCGGCGAGAGACGGGCGGGTTAAAGTGTATGTGAATGAGAAGAACCTTGGAGATTATCCCAACAGGAACAAGGCGGCTTCTTATGCTGCCGGGAAATATCTGAAATATGTCGATGCGGACGACTATATCTATCCCTGGGGGCTGGCGTCGCTGGTAAATATGATGGAGCAGTTCCCCGAGGCGGGATGGGGGCTATGTTCGTTGCTGCAGGTGAAAGAAAGGCCGTATCCATTCCAGCTGAGCCCGAAGGAGGCGTATGAGCACCATTATTTTGGACCTGGTCTTTTTCACAAGGCGCCGCTGTCGGCCATCCTGGTCCGGAGCGCATTTGAGAAGCTCGGCGGCTTTTCCGGCATGCGGATGGTGGGGGATTCCGAAATGTGGCATCGCATGGCCATGCATTATCCCGTCGTGCTGATGCCGGACGGTATGGTCTGGTACCGGGAGCATGACAGCCAGGAGGCCAATTCCATCCGGCAGTTTGTCCTGACGTATGAAGAGGTCGTGTACAATGCCCTGAGCCATCCGGAATGTCCTCTTTCAAGAGACCAGGTAAGGCAGATCGTCAGCAAACGAAAGAATCAATCGATGCGATTTGGCGCGTATCATTTGCTTAAGCTCCAGTTTGGAAATATGGCTGA
>Ga0068855_100005449_pt1 | contig 15512 bp, 19 predicted proteins | sample KBSCornC52_FD_66592 | JGI IMG/M metagenome (GOLD analysis project Ga0068855, IMG submission 66592) | Corn rhizosphere microbial communities from Kellogg Biological Station, Michigan, USA - KBS Corn C5-2 | ecosystem: Host-associated > Plants > Roots > Rhizosphere > Soil ...
CCCCGCGGTGATCCAAGAGCCCACAGGGCGGACTCTACCAAACGAAACGCTTTGGCTGTCGGGACTTCGCAGGCCCCGGCCTCCGTGGTCATGTGCCTGTCTAGCGAAAGCTGGAGTGCCTTAGTGAACCTGCTTGCTTGCACTGACGAATGTCAGCGCACAGCCCTGCTTGTCTCCGGAGAACGCTATGAACGAAACACCCAGATCCAACCCGGTCGGCATCCCTTGGTTTATCCGCGAGGACTACGATGCATTCCGTCAGCTTGTTCCCCAACGCAGTTGGCATACGACGTTCGATTATTGGGAGATCGCCGCCACCAAAGTCCTAGATCAACAGCGGCGTGCCGGTGTCCTCACCCTCAAAGTGGAGATGCGGTCCGACGCTTTCACTCTTTGGTGCGTGGATACAGGGCGCTCACCCGATAGCCAGGCAATCGCTGAGTACGCCAGCCAATTCGCCCGCAGGCTACTCGCCTCGAATGACAGCGAATAAAAAACACCCATCCCCAACCGCCCTCACCACGCACCACCAGCGCGACGCATGGAGATCAGGCAGGGAGCAATCGAACGCCTGGACCGGCGTCGTGCACGGCAGCGCACCATCGACCTTACTGTCCACCGGAGTTACTTCATGCCGACTAAAGCCAGTTCGATCGAAGTCGTAGATCAGTAGGGACTTCCGGATGTCGTCTGGTCGCTCATCGCAGGCAACATCTTGAGGACCGACCACCAGATCAATGAGTCGACCACAACGTCACAGGAATTCCGTGAGCCGTTAACAGTGTGCCCACCTGACTGATCATCCAATCCCTGTCCTCATCGCTAGCGGACTGCACAGCAAATTGCACCATGCTGCGAATCTCAACGAGCAACTCGGCCTCATCAGTGTGGCGTTCCTTTGCCTCCGGGATCGTGGCCTCGATGTCGTCTAGGATCTTGCGGAGCTGGGCGCGGGTTTTCATGGCTTTAAGGAATGGCGGCTATGGTTCGAGAGCAGACACCCGAGCCACTTACTCGAATGCATCAACGGCTTTATCTGCGGCCCGCTTTGCATCATCCGTTTTGGATTCCACATCGCTCGCAGCGGCCTCGATATCGGGAGCTACTTCACGCCAGTTATCCGAGTTAAGTCGGCCAATCTCGCCTTGAAGATCACCAACCGCGGACTGAGAGTTGTCAACCTTACTTTGCACCTCTTCGGCCAGCTCCTTCGCCTTATTAAGCTTTGCCTCTAAATCAGAAAACTGCTCGGTCAGATCTCGATTTTGCTCTTCCAGAGCTTCTATTCGTGACTTACCACAGCCGGACAGCACCGTGATGACAAGCAGCATGATCAATGCAAAAAGCGGCCTCATATTTTCTCCGTGCCACGAAGTCTCGCCTGCCAATCAGCGTCCGCTTCGGGTCCAGGCTGTGTGAAAACACCCCGTAAGCGAACGCACCGATCCTAGCGTCATACCAAGCCGGAGTGTCGCATGAAGCGATTCGTCGAAGGGGTGGATCGGTCGCAGAGCGTGCTGTTTCCCGAACGGCTGGATGACTACATCGACGAAGACAATCCCGTTCGAGTGGTCGATGTCTTTGTGGATGAGCTCGAGCTCGGCGAGCTGGGTTTCGGAGGCGTCACGCCGGCCGCCACCGGGCGCCCCGCTTATCACCGGGCCCCAGCAGATGTGATGGCTATCGCATGGAGCCGGAATGGGTTCCCGGTCGATCTCAATCAATCGGGTGCGCGCCGCGCCGTAAGACTCACCCTGCACCGGCACGTACTGGATTGCGGGCCCCTTCGCCCAGGCAAAACCCTCCGGGCTGGTACAGGCAATGCAAAACAGGGCGAACAACAGCAGGCGACTCTTCATACCTTTCACTCCGCCCTAAGCGGACATTACGGTTAGGCCGCTTCGCCGCGTACTCAAGCTGGCCGACATACAACGGACCGCAAAAAACAATGGTGACAAAAACTGTCCCTACCTCCGAATAGATTGGAATCATCATCCAAACGAGGAAGCCAACATGACCTACAGCACCGACAACAAACCCCAGGCCGTTGCCCACCTGTACGTCCACGCGATGGCTAGCAAGGATGTGGACACCATCATGTCCGTATCGTCCAAACATGTCGTCTGCACTTCCCCGCTCGGGCAGATTACCGGGCAGGATAAGTTTCGAGGCTTTCAGGAGGGCTTCGCCCGGATGATCGTCAATTTGACCGTCCTTGCCGTCTATGGTGACGACAAACACGCGGTGGTGATCTACGACGTCGAAACCCACCCCGTACCTCACGCATTGGTCGCCGAATACCTGACTGTTGTAGACGGCAAGATTGCCGCGACCGATGTCATCTACGACGCAACTCCGTTCGCCACTTACGCGGCACGCGTGCAACCTCACTGATCTCACCAGGACCGCGTCCAATGAAGCGCATTCAATACGACAAGTATGGCGGCCCAGATCTCATGTACCTCAGCGATTTCGAGGTCGCTGACCCCGGCCCTGGCGAGGTTATGGTTAAGGTCAAGTTTGCGGCGATCAATCCCATCGATTGGAAGGTCCGCAATGGACAGCTCAGGTTCGTTACCGGCAGAGCTTTCCCCCGGGCTATGGGAAGCGACCTGTCTGGGACAGTAATTGCCGTCGGCCCAGGTGTGACTCGCTGCGCACCCGGCGATGCGGTGTTCGGTCTTGCCGGCATCAAGCAGAGTGGCGCCTTGGGCGAAGTGGTGATTATCAACGAGACGTCATTGGCCAAGAAGCCGGAAAACGTCTCGTTCGAGGACGCCGCCTGCCTCGGAACGCCGGGCGTGACCGCATGGAACGGCCTGCTGGACAAGGCGAATTTGCAGTCGGGCAGCCGCATCTTCATCAACGGCTGCACAGGAGCTGTTGGCGAGGTTGCCGTGCAGATCGCGCGCAGGGCGGGAGCCGTTGTTTCAGGGAGCACAAGCGCGGGGGCAATCTCCCGAGCCAGGGCGCTCGGACTTGATGCTGTGTATGACTACCGAACGACTGACCTGGCAAAGCTTGGCGAGCGCTACGACGTCGTCTACGACACAGCAGCCACCATGAGCCCCGCCCTGGGCCTTGGGATGCTGACAGGCAGAGGCGTGTTTCTTGACATTACCCCGTCGCCCAGCAAGTTTATTCGCGCCATATTCAATAGGCGACTGAAGCCCATCGTGTGCACCACCAGGCCCGACATTCTCGACAGTCTTGCCAAAGCCGCCGCTCAGGGTGCACTTCGATTACCGGTGGCAAAGATTGTGCCACTGCATGAGGGCGTGCGCCTTATCACCGCGCTCGAGGAGGGTATTAGACTTGGAGGTAAGGGCCTCGTAGCCATGGACTGAACGTGTCTCGCAGCCATCGCCTATTCGACTTGATGCAAGTGCTTCGTCGGCACCGTGGAACTGTGTCCGGTGAAACACTCGCCCGTGAGGCGGGTGTTTCGCTCCGAACCATTCGTCGCGATATCGCCACGCTTCAGGCTATGGGGGCTGACATCGATGGCGCTCCTGGTATCGGCTACGTACTCCGACCGGGATTCATCCTTCCGCCTCTGTCGTTCACACAGGAAGAATTGCAGGCCTTGGTCGCCGGCATGCAATGGATCAGCCGACAGACGGATGATGGCCTTGCCTTAGCGGCCCAGAATGCACTCGCAAAGATCGACGGTGTGCTCCCGCCGGAGTTGCGCCGTGCGCTCGATGACAATGCGCTCTATATCGGGCGCAAGAAGGTAGACGCGTCCACTGTGGATCTAGCTCTCGTGAGACGCGCGATGCGAGAGCAGCGCAAGATGCGCATTACCTATCGGGACCACAGCGGCGGCGGTACTGAACGTGTCATCTGGCCGATCATGCTTGGCTTTGTGGAATCCAAACGATTCATTGCGGGATGGTGCGAGCTTCGGGCAGATTTCCGTCTATTTAGAACCGATCGCATCACAAGCGCCTCCGTTCTTGAAGATCACTACCTTGGAAGCCGCCGACTACTCGTCAAAGAATGGCGCGCCAAAGAAATGGCGGCTAAGACTCTACCCAGGCATGGCTAGACGAAAAAAAGCGGACAGCGGGACATCTGCTTAAGGTCCGCTACGGGTCGAAGGCGGACCTAGCTGACCGCTCTCACGTCCCGATTAGCCGCTGATCGTCCAAGGCCAGCGCTCCGTCAGTCACGCGCAAGGGCGGCGTTTTGTCTCAGTGCATGTGCTCGTCATCCCTGGGAAGATGGTGCCCGGGGGAAATGACCGTCTTTCGTTACCTGGGAGATGAGGTGAAGCGAGGTCGTATACGCAAGCACATCACCTGGCTGGCATTTGCCGCCATGTGGCTGCTCGTTGTCGCACCTGCCATCTCCCAGGTGCTGGCCGCTTCCCCGCATATACATGGCCTTGCGGCTACGGGAGCTGCCGCACTTTGCGGCGAGCACGCCGACCACGGGAACGATGCTTCCACCCCCCAGCCGCATGCGCCCTCCCTGGCGAAGTGTGGCTATTGCGATCTGATGGGCGAGAGCCCGGTGGTGAGCAACGTCAGCTGGGTGGCGCCAGCGCCGCCGCCGCTGGATCGGTTCGTACAGCCTCTTTCCTCCGCGCCCCGCTCCCCACATCGACATCCCTTGGTTGCCGCCCCGCGTGGGCCGCCCGACGCCGACGCCTGATCGACCAGGAGTCGTGCCGGCGCGTCAACGTGCCGGCCGCGTTACCGTATTCCAAGGACTCACTCATGAACACCATCCGCCACTTGTCCTGCACCGCTCTGGCCGCTGTTGCACTGATCGCCCCCTGCATGGCCACCGCCTGCTCCACCTGCGGTTGCTCCCTCAACTCCGACTGGTCCAGCCAGGGCTACGCCACCAGCCTTGGCTGGCATCTGAGCCTGCGCGAGGACTACTTCAATCAGTCGCAACTGCGCAGCGGTCCCGACAGCGTCAGCCGCGCCTCGTTCGCCTATCCCACCGATGAGGAGGTGCAGCGCAAGACCATCAACCGCAACACCCTGCTTGGCGCCGACTACAGTTTCTCGCGCTATTGGGGCTTGTCGCTCCAACTGCCGTACATCGACCGCCATCACCAGACCATTGCCGGCGGCGACACCGACATCTCGACCTCCGATGCGCACGGCATCGGCGATTTGCGGGTAGTCGCGCGCTACCAGGGCTTCAGCGATGACGCCGGTATTGGCCTGCAGTTCGGCCTGAAACTGTCGACCGGCCGCTTCAAGCAGGATTTCGCCTCGGGCCCGCAGGCCGGTGAATTACTGGATCGCGGCCTGCAATTGGGCACGGGCACCACCGACGCACTGCTGGGCATCTACAAATTCGGTTACCTCACCGAGTCGGTCGGCTATTTCGGCCAGGCGATGGCGCAGTTCGCGATGGATGCGCGCGACCATTTCCGTCCAGGCAATTCGCTCAATCTCAATCTGGGCCTGCGCTATCTCGATGCCGGACGCTTCACGCCGCAGCTTCAGCTCAATCTCCATGGCGAACAGCGCGAGAGCGGCAGCCAGGCCGATCGGCCGAACAGCGGAGCGGTGCTGGCCTACGTGAGCCCAGGTATCGGCGTGAAAATCACCAAACGCCTGGACGCCTTCGCCTTCGTGCAGTTACCGGTCTACCAGCACGTCAATGGTCTGCAATTGGAGCCGCGCCGCCTATGGTCGGTGGGCATGCAATACAGGCTCTAGAGGGAGAGGTCGCTCTGGGTTAGAGGTGACCGTCTGCACTAGGCTTCCTCCAGTGGCTTTCCGGTCCGCTTTGGTTGCGATTTCAGCCGGTCGTTGCAACACATTGTTGGAATCTTTCGGCCGGTGTTTCGAAGTTCAACCTTGCACTACCGGGGCAGGAGGCGTCATCCACGGGGACCACGACCGGCAGGGTTTATACCTTTCCGACAGGTGTGCGCACCGGGTGAGTGAGCGATGCGCTTGGCAGGTATATGCGCCGCCAGGGGCTGCGCGGTAACGGGCACTTAGAAGGTAGTCAGAAGTGACCCGTCTATTTGCCCCTGTTAACTGCGCCCCTCCGGCAGCTTCGCGATCACCTTAATCTCGAACTCAAATCCATAGAGCCACGTCACACCGACGGCCGTCAGCGCCGGATGAGGAGCATCGCCCCAATACTCCGGCACGACGCTCCAGACCCTCTCGAATGTCGACTCCGGATCAACCATGAAGACGGTCACGTCAACCACATCCTTGAACGTACACCCGGCCGCTGACAACACCTCGTTCAAGTGCTCGAACGCCAGTGCGACCTGCCTCTCCAGATCCGGTTCGGGTGAGCCATCCTCGCGACTGCCGACTTGTCCCGATACGAACAGGAAGCCGTTGGAGCGGATGGCCGGGGAGTAACGATTGCGCTCATAGAGCTCTCGGCGGCCCGTGGGGAAAACGACATCGCGTGTTGCCATGAATCAATCTCCATCGATAGTCAGAACGATGAAGGCAACTCTAGGCAGCTTAGTTCCCACGATAAACGGCCAGTCCCGATCAACACTGTTTGTAGAATCCAAACAATTCTCACGATATCTGGAACGACGATGGACCGGTTCGATGCAATGCAGGCGTTCGTCCGCGTGGTGGAGACCGGCAGCTTCACCAAGGCGGCGGAAACCCTGGGCATGAGCAAGACCACGGCGACCCAGCTGATCCAACAGCTGGAAACCCATCTGCGCGTCCGGCTGCTCAATCGCACCACGCGCAAGGTCAACCCGACCGCCGACGGCATGGCCTATTACGAGCGAGCCATCCGGCTGCTGGCCGACCTGGACGATGCCGAGAATAGCCTTTCCGAAGCCTCAACATCGCCAAGGGGCAGATTGCGGGTAGATGTACCGAGCCCGCTGGCCCGGATGATCCTGATACCGGCCTTGCCAGCGTTCCACGCCCGCTATCCGGATATCCAACTGGATCTGGGCGTCAGCGATCGAATGGTCGACATCATCGGTGAGAACGTCGATTGCGTCGTGCGCGGCGGCGAGCTCACCTCTCTCTCATTGAAGGCTCGACACGTCGGAGATCTGCAGCTTGGGGTATATGCGGCGCCGATCTATCTGGAACGAATGGGGACGCCCTTGCACCCGAGAGAGCTGGAGGAATCACACCACCGCATCGTCGGGTACGTCTGGTCGCGCACCGGCAAGCGCATCCCCTACGCCATGCGTAGCGGCAACGAAACCGTGCGGATACAGGGGCGCTGCGTGCTGACGGTGGACGATGGGAATGCATACCTCGAGGCGGGGCTCACCGGCCTTGGCGCTCTGTGGCTACCGCACTACATGGCCAAAGCCCATGTGGCTCGAGGAGATCTGACTCCGCTATTCGAGACCTGGAAAATGGATCCTATGCCGCTCTATCTGGCGTTCCCGCCGAACCGGCATGTAAGCGCGAAGCTGCGCGTTTTTATCGACTGGATTGTTGAGTTAATGGCGCAGCATGCGCCCGTTGGGCATCGGGGCGGCGAGTGACGGATCGGCGGCTCGATCGGCAGTGAAGGGAATAGGTTTGCCCGCTCATACTCCCGGCCTAGATAATCTTCAACGTAATCGCCTTCAACACGGCCCGCGTGCGATCGCGCGTGCCCAGCTTGTCGAAGATATCCATCAAGTAATTCTTCACCGTCCCCTCGGCCACATGGATGGCCAGGCCGATTTCGCGGTTGGTGTAGCCGCCGGCCAGCAGGCGCAGGATGTCGGTCTCGCGTTTGCTGAAACCGCTCTTGGGCACGCTCTGGTCGTCGTAGGCGTAGCGCGAGCGTATGGCGTCGGTAGCGACTGGGGTGACGACAGAGCGTCCGGCGGCGACCTGCTGGATGGTGTCGACCAGTTCGAGCGGCGAGGCGTCTTTCAGCAGGAAGCCGCGGACGCCGGCGTCGATGGCTTTCAGCGCATAGTCCGCGTCGTCGAAGGTGGTGAGCAGGATCACCGGAGGCGCGGCGTCGAGGTGGCTCAGCCGCTGACAGACCTCGAAGCCGTCGAGGCCAGGCATGCGTATGTCGCATAGCACGACGTCAACCGCCACGCGTTGCAGCGCTTCCAGCAGCGCGTGTCCATCCGAGGCTTCGGCCACCACTTCCAGCCCGGCAAAGCCGCCGAGCAGAGCCTTGAGGCCGCCGAGCACCAGGGCCTGGTCGTCGGCGAGGGCGATGCGGATGCGACGTGGCTCGATCAGGGGCACGCGGGAAGCCAGGCGCGAAGGTGGAAACCCTGGCCATCCGCGCGGCCGAACTCCAGACCGCCGCCCAGCGCCTGCATACGTTCGCGCATGCCCGTCAGACCATCGCCAGCCTGGAGCGCGCCGCGGCCCTGGCCGTCATCGCGCATGTCCAGCACGATCTCGCTGCCTTCGCGATGCAGGTGTACCCATAGCCGTTCGGCGTCACCGTGCCGGGCAGCGTTGGTAAGCCCCTCCTGGAAGGCGCGCAGCAGGGCGTCGGCCTGCTCCAAGGTTTGCACGCGGGTGTGGGCGGCGATGTCCAACTGCACGAGCGGGCGCGGGAAAGGTGCGGCCATGCTTTCCAGCGCGGCGCTCAAGTCGAGCCCATCGTGCATGCGCAGTTGGTGCACCACGGCGCGCAGGTCGTCCAGCAGCTCTACGGTGAGACGGGTGCACAAGGTGATGACCTCCGCCGGGTCGAGCTGCGGGTTGTGCGTGAGCGCGCTGAGATTAAGCCGTAGCGCGGTCAGCTTGTGGCCGGCCACATCGTGCAGCTCGCGCGACAGCCGCAAGCGCTCCTGGCTGCGCGCGATCTCCGCCAGCATGCCGCGCGTCGCCAGCAGTTCCGCGTGCGCCTGCGCAAGCTGCGCGCGGGCCTGTTCCGTACGCAGCATCGAGGTGACAAGCAGGATGGCGAGTAACTGAAGGCTGGCGTGCAGGCCGATATACGTATAGGGCGTATCCATCTGGCGAAACGCCAGAGCCACGGCGAGCAGCAAAAGGTTGGCGACGACATAGACCGCGATCAACCAGCGCATACGTAGCAGGCCGGCGAAGGCGAGCATCGGAATGATCAGCAGGGCTGCCGCCGAGTTGTAGCGATAGAGCGCGACCAGCACCAGCGCCATGCCCAGCAGCATCGCCGCTAGCAGAAGGTGCAAGGGGCGCGGCGGGCGCCACGCCAGAGAACCGAGGAAGACGAGCGCGAACAGCGCATGCAGCGCTGGCACCAGTGCGCCTACGGGCAGGTCGTCCGCCGGCGAGGTCGGCACGATGGTGCTGAACCACAACTCCAGGCCGACGGCCAGCCAAGCGACACACCCGGCCATGGCCATCGCGGCGTACAGGAAGGAGGGGCGGCTCATGCGCGGAGCTTCGCCCAGGGGCTGGGCCGAGGCAAGGCGGTTGGCAAAGTGGTGACTTTCGTCACCCTCCTGGGTGACTTCCGGTGTCTGCATGGCCGGCGATGTGGCTCGGATACTGCGGATGGCCTTCCCGGAGTCAAGCCATGAAAAGCACTACACGACGCCTCATCAAGCGCAGCGCCATCGTCCTGACGCTGCTGGTCGCCCTCGTACTGGGCATCACCGCCATACCTGCCATCGCGGTCGGCGGCCGCAACGCCTTCGCCACGGTCTTGCCGAAAACCATGGTGGCGCATCCCGAGGCTCTGCGCGAGGCCTACGGTTTTCTCGCCAAGGACACGCGCTTCGACGCCTTCGTCACCCTACAGAATGGGCAGGAGCTAGCGCGGTGGGGTGAGGCAGATCTGCCAATCAACACGCACTCGGTGCGAAAGAGCCTGCTGAGCGGGCTGTATGGTATCGCCATCGAGCACGGCTATGTGCGGTTGGACCAGACGCTGGGCGAGCTGGGCATCGATGATCGCGTGGTGCCGCTAACGGCCATGGAGAAAAGTGCCACGGTGCGCGACCTGCTGATGTCGCGCTCAGGCATCTATATCGAGGCGGCCGGCGAAGTGAAGGGCATGAAAGACCGGCGCCCGCGCCGCGGCTCGCACAAGCCCGGCGAGTTCTTTTACTACAACAACTGGGATTTCAACGTGCTCGGCGTGATCTTCGAACAGCGCACTGGCATGAGCATCGGCCAGGCCTTTAACGAGTGGATCGCCAAGCCCACCGGCATGATCAGCTTCAAGCCCGAGCACGTGATCTACGAGCAGCCACGCTATACGCAGCACCGCCAGTTCGTGATCTTTCTTTCCGCCGCCGACCTGGCCCGGTTCGGCATGCTTTACGCGCAAGGCGGGCGCTGGGGTTCGACGCAGGTGATCCCCGAACATTGGATCACCGAAAGCACGCGTGCCTATTCGGCGGTCGACAGCATGGACCCGTTCGCGAGCTACGGCTACCTGTGGTGGATCGATCGCGATGGCTACGTGTGGGCCGACGGCTGGGGCGGGCAGTTCATGCTGGTCGATGCCAAGCGCCATCAGGTGCTGGTCGCACGCAACGATACCGGACGCAGCCTTCTGCAGATGGGGTGGTTCGTGTTGTTCGATGGGGACGGATGGCGTAGCCATCAGCAGCGGTTGCATGCGTTAATGGTGGAGGCGGTGGGGACCGTGGCTTCTGATTCGCCACATCCTGCAAGCCGCCGATCTGCTCAGCTGACTGACCGACTACGCAGACCGCATGGATGGCCTGCGGTTTCAACTATGGGACGGACTCAACCTCCTGCTCTGGACTCGGATACGACTAATGCCTGTGGCTTTACTGGCGTTGGGGACACAGAGCCTCGACCGGCCAGCATGTAGCCGCTAGTAGGGCCAAGGCTCACTACTCCCCGTTCTTCTCCAAGCCAAGCGTGAAAGCTCTGCTCTGAAGTGCCTGAGCAGCCTGCATAGTGCTTCGGACTATCGCCGGATCAAATCCAAGATCGGGCTTCGGCGACGGGGCTATCAAACCCAAGCGGCGTCCGGCCATCGACCAGCACACCGACCGAGGACTGGTTGCGCGCCCCCTTGATGAAATCCCCCCCCAATGCCCCGACAAGAGCCCTTCATCGGCCCCGGGGGACCGGTCGTGAATGCTGGAGTCGGCCCTGCCGGTTGGCGCCTTGGCTACGTGGCCGACGCGCGCATGTGTGCTGACGCAACAATGCCACCAGCCCGGGCCTTAGCTCGCCACTAGGCGCGGCATAGATCGCGATGTAAATCGTCTCGTGCGACACGTGCTTGACAGGCTCTTCAGGGAGGCAACGTCGCAGTCTGCGCCCCCCCCCAGACCGGCCCTTGGCCAGCAGTCGGAACACCAGGCACCAGAGTCGTCCTTCTCGATGCAGCTCGCGTATTCGGCGCGGCTTGCGTGATAGGCGCCGTACACGCGGGCCAGCCCGACTGGCGTCGTAACCGAGCCGCGGGTGCTCCATGCGAGGGATCTCCGCCGGCTCACGGTGCCCGTTACGTGCCCCCGAGAGATCGTGCTCGCTGAACGCCCGAGCAGTCGTGCCAGCTGTCTTGCACTCTTCCCGTCCGCTTTGCCGACCATGATCGCGCCCCGCCCCAGGCTGAGGTTTGTCGTCGCCTCCCTCGCAACGCCATCGCTTGTGTACACACCCACTCATACAACAAAGCGAGATTGCTCAGGTGACTCGCCATGCCGACGATAGTGGCCTCATTCGCCACGCCTCGCCGCCTATGCAGCACACACCTTGTTCTGAGAGACCTCATTCAGAACGGCCTCTCCTTCCCCGACCTCGAGACGAGCGCAATGCTGCTTGTCGTCACCATGACCACGCTCGTGGATGTCACTGCAGCTTCCTGGTGACCTCCTCCGAAACGGTCGTGTCCCATGCCTTCCTCTTGCTGGAGCATGCATGATCGGTATTCCCTCAACCGGCGGTCTGACTCAGGCCGTCCTCACCGCGGTCTGCTTCGAAGGCCTTTCTGCTGAAACTCGGCAGGGACGGAAAGCGACGTTCGCTATCATCGACGAAAATGAAAAGGTCATCGAAAGAGGCCCCGCCGTTGCACGGGAGGCCTGGAATGTCATGCTCGCCTGCTACAAGAATTTCCTTGTAGGACAAGGACACCTTCGTGTGTTCTCCGGTCCACCAAGCGCGGTAAAGTGAGACGCTACAAAGCGGCCTAACCGCCGCTTTTTTTTCGTGCCCGAACAAAGTTTATATAGGCTTGACTTTGGGCAAGCAAAGAAGAAGTAACTCGGCCCGCGGCAGCGGGGCGAAACACTCGCCAAAGGCGAGACACGTGTGCGTCAGCGCGACAATTGAGCGATACAGTCACTGGATTCCAGCCTGCGCTGGAATGACGAGCAATGAAGGCCTACGCCGGAATGACGAGCTAAGGGCTGATTCCGGCCTACGCTGGAATGACGAGCCAAAAAACCTACGCACGCTTCGCGTGCGCCTCGTCGCCGGCGTTCAATCGCGCTGCGGCCGCGACAACACATCCACCCACACCGCAAGCACCAGAATCGCGCCCTTCACGATGTACTGCCAATACGTCTCCGCATCCATCATCGACATGCCATTGTCGAGACTGGCCATCACCAGCGCACCGATCAGCGCACCATGCACCGTACCCGCGCCACCGCGCATCGAAGCGCCACCGATAAAACACGCCGCGATCGCATCCAGCTCGCCATTGGTGCCAGCCGCCGGCGAACCCGCCGCCAACCGCGCGGTATTGACGATGCCGGCGAACGCGCACATCAGCCCCATGATGCCGAACACCACCAGCTTCACCCGCGCCACGTTCACACCCGACAGGCGCGTGGCCTCCAGGTTGCCGCCCATCGCATAGATATGCCGGCCCAGCACAGTCTGGTTAGCCAGATACGAGAACACCGCCAGCAGCGCCACCAGGATCAGCACCGGCAGCGGAATGCCGCCGTAGCGGTTGAGCGTGGCGACGAACACCGCCAGCGCGATGCCGATCGCCACCACCTTGAGCAGATCCGCCCACCATGGCAACTGGCGTATCTGCAACTGCGCGCGCCGGCGGCGGCGCAGCAAGGCCAGCGCGGCGACGACCACGAAGATCGCCACGCCAAGCAAGGTGGACCAAAGCGGCGCCACATAACCCTGGCCCAGATAGACCAGATCGGCCGGCACCGGCGCGATCGTCGCGCTATGCGTCGTGCCCAGCAGCGCGCCGCGGAAGGCCAGCATGCCGCCGAGGCCGACGATGAACGAAGGCACGCGCAGGCGCGTCACCCAGAAACCGTTGAACAGGCCGATCAGCACGCCCAGCACCAGCACCGCGGCGATCGCCACCGGCGTGGACCAGCCCTGGTTGACCGTCAGCACCGCCACCACGCCGCCGAGCAGACCGAGCAGCGAGCCGACCGAGAGATCGATCTCGCCGGCGATGATCACGAACACCATGCCGCAGGCGAGCATCCCGGTGATCGCCATCTGGCGGAACAGATTGGAGATGTTGCGCGCGGTGATGAAATCGCCGGTGGCCGCGTGGAAGAAGATCCAGATCGCCGCCACCACCAGCAGCAGGGCCAGGATCTTGTAGCGCGCGAACAGTTGCTGGATGGACTGGGCTGGCATGCGGGTTCCGTAAATAAAGTCAGGCGGCGCGCGCAGAAGCGTCGATCGCCGCGGCCAGCACCTGTTCCTGGGTCAGGCCCTGGTTGGGAAAATCGCCGCGCAGCCGGCCTTCGCCCATCACCAGCACGCGGTCGGCCATGCCCAGCACTTCCGGCAGCTCCGACGAGACCAGGATGATCGCGACGCCCTGCGCGGCCAGTTCGAAGATCAGGCGGTAGATCTCGGCCTTGGCGCCGACGTCCACGCCGCGCGTGGGCTCGTCCAGGATCAGCACCTTCGGCCGCGCCAGCAGCATCCTGGCCAGCACCGCCTTCTGCTGGTTGCCGCCGGACAGGCGCGCGATGGGCAGGGCGGGGCTGGCGGTCTTGACGCGGCGCGCGGCGATCTGCGCCTCGACGGCGGCCAGCTCGCGCTGGCGGTCGATATGGCCGGCATGGGCGTAGTGCGCCAGCGTGGCCAGGGTGATGTTGTCGCCCACGCCCAGCAGCGGCACGATGCCGTGGCGCTTGCGGTCTTCCGGCACCATGCCGAGTCCCGCGCGGATCGCATCGGCGGGCGAGCGCAGCTTCAACGGGCGGCCTTCAAGCAGCACTTCCACCGAGCTCTTGCCCTGATACGCGCCGAAGATCGCGCTCACCAGTTCCGTGCGCCCCGCGCCGACCAGCCCGGCGATGCCGAGGATCTCGCCGCGGCGCAGCTGGAACGACACGTCGTCCACGCGCTTGCGCTGCGGATTGACCGGATCGAGACAGGTGGCGTGGCGCGCTTCGAAGATCACCTCGCCGATGGCGTGCTCGATGCGCGGGTACAGGTTCTCCAGCTTGCGGCCCACCATCAGCGTGATCAGCGTATCCACGTCCAGCTCGGCGATCGGCTGGGTGGCGATATGCCGCCCGTCGCGGATCACGCTGACCGTGTCGCACACGCGCATCACCTCGTCCAGCTTGTGCGAGATATAGATGCAGGCGACGCCGCGGCGCTTGAGGTCTTCGACAATGCCCAGCAGCACTTCGGTCTCGCTGGTGGTCAGCGACGAGGTGGGCTCGTCCAGGATCAGCAGCTTCGCGTCCTTGGCCAGCGCCTTGGCGATCTCGAACAGCTGCTGGTGGCCGCCGCCGTAGTGCATCGCCGGCATGGCCACGTTGACGTCGTGCAGGCCCAGTTCCTTAAGCAGCGCGCCGGCCCTGGCGTACATGGCGTCATAATCCATCCGGCCGCCGGGGCGGGTGAGTTCGTGGCCGAGGAAGATGTTCTCCGCCACCGACAGTTGCGGTACCAGCATCAGTTCCTGGTGGATGATGACGATGCCGGCGCGCTCGCTGTCGCGCACCGAACGCGCGCGCAGCGGCTCCCCTTGCCAGCGGATCTCGCCATCCCAGCTGCCGTGCGGATACACGCCGGACAGCACCTTCATCAGGGTCGACTTGCCCGCGCCGTTCTCGCCGCACAGCCCCAGGCATTCGCCCGCGCGCAGCTGCAGATCGATGCCGTCCAGCGCCTTGACCCCGCCGAAGGACTTGGCGATGCCGCGCATCTCGAACAGGCAGCTCTCCCCGGGCATCGCGTGCACGGCTTACTTCGCGCCGTAGATCTGTTCGTGGGTGTAGAAGCCGTCCTTGATCACGGCGTCCACATTGTCCTTGCGCAGCAGCGTCGGCTGCAGCAGGACCGAATCCACGTCCTTGTTGCCGTTGTTGATCTTGCCGGTGTACGCGGGCGCTTCGCCCTTGGCCAGCTTGACCGCCAGCTCCGCCGCGGTGGTGGCGATGGTCTTCAGCGGCTTGTACACGGTCATCGCCTGGGTGCCGTCGACCACGCGGCGCACGCCGGCGAGGTCCGCATCCTGGCCGGACACCGCCACCTTGCCGGCGAGCTGCTGCGCGGCCAGCGCCTGGATCGCGCCGCCGGCGATGGCGTCGTTGGAGGCGACGATGCCCTGGATATCGTTATGGTTGGCGGTCAGCGCGTCCTCGACGATACGCAACCCCTTGGCGGCATCCCATTCCGGCGTCCACTGCTGGCCGACGATCTTGA
>Ga0068855_100005451_pt1 | contig 15512 bp, 17 predicted proteins | sample KBSCornC52_FD_66592 | JGI IMG/M metagenome (GOLD analysis project Ga0068855, IMG submission 66592) | Corn rhizosphere microbial communities from Kellogg Biological Station, Michigan, USA - KBS Corn C5-2 | ecosystem: Host-associated > Plants > Roots > Rhizosphere > Soil ...
GCCGGGGCGGGACCATCAAGCACAAAGCCGGGGGGGAGTTGCGACATTCGTTAGCCCTTCGGTTCCATGTGGACGTGATCGCCCTCGTTAATCACTTGCAGATGCGGATTGAGCGCCTGAAGCCTGCGGGCGTATTCGCCCATGCTCATCCCCGGAGGCGGCACGCTGTCCCGCGCCATGGGGTTGCCTGCTGCATCACGCCGCGTGTGGTAGCTGTTGGACACACCGCCAACCGCTGCGTTGTGGGACGGTGTGCGGAAGGTCGAGGTGATCCGCTCCCCACCCATGCCCTGAAAGTTGACGAGGTTATGGTTGAAAGCCGCCGGTAGCGTTGCCGCTACCGCCTCCCATCGGAACCCACTGGCCGCCCCGGAACTGGACCTTTTCGCCAGTCTGCGGATTGGTCGCGGTCTGGCCTTCCTTGAAGCCGCCACCAACGGGTGCACCCGTCTGATAGCCGCCGGGGTTGGGTTGAATGATGGTATTCACCGCGCCCGTGGCGGTGTTGTAGCCCGCCACGCCGCCGCCCTGCGTATAGGGGATGGTCTTGACCTGATCGGCCTCCCACGCCTGCGTCACGAATTGCGCGAACTCTGGCGTGCCCGGCTGCAAACCCCGATCCATGGCAATCTTGCCGTAATTCGAAAGGGCCTGCCCGCCGTCCTTCTCGATGGCCGAAAGGACCAGCTTCTGCTGGTTTACCCAGTTAGGATCATAGTTGGCGGGGATCTGCGACATATCCATGCCGGGTAGTTGTGCGGCGGCGGCGCGGGCCTGCTGATAGGACGTCTCGTCGCGGGCGTGGTTGAGCAGCCGCCCAAGCTGCTGGATATGGGCAATGCTGGCTTCCTGCGCCTGCTTGGCCTTGGCCTGCTGTTCTTGCAGTTGCAGCTTCTTCGCCTGTACCACGAACTCCGGATTGAACTCGGCCAGCGCATTGAGCGCCTGCGGGTTGTCCGGGTTCTGCGCATAGGCAGCAAGGGCGTTCTGCTTCCGCTTCTGCTGGTAGCCCTGCTGGAAGGCCGCGCCGATGTCGGGAACGCGGAGCTGGCTGAAATCGACTTCACCAACCATGGATCATACCCCCAGCTTGTATTTAGGTGCCAGGATGCCGCCAAGCGCATTGGCTGCGCCTGCCAACCCTCCGCCCAGTGCATTAGCCCCCGCTATGGCCGCCTGCGCCTGATTGGCCCCGTTCGTCATGTAAATATTGCCCAGGCTGTTCGCTGCCTGAACCCCGACATTCGCCTGCGCTCCCGCCGCCTGCAAACCGACGCCTTGCTGGTTGCCGAGCGAGTTGAGGTAGTTGCCGAACTCTTGGCTGGCCTGCCCCTGTCCGTAGTCAACCGCCGCCTTCATCGCCGCGCCGGACTTGATCGTGCCCGCCCCGGCATAACCGGAGTTCAGCGCGTTCATCCCCTGCTTCAAGCGCCAGTCGTAGCCGCTCGAATTGCGGAACATGTCGAACGCCGCATTGGCAGCGGTCTGCGGATTGGTCGTGGTCGTATAGGCCCCGAGGTCGCCGCCGTGCTGTTGGTGCCACTGCTGGGCGAAGGTCGAGAGGTCTTGCGCGCCCGTCGTGCTGCCCGGGAGGTTGAACTTGCCGTAGATGCCGCTGAGAACGTCCCCATAACCATAATAGGGGTTCTGCTGCTGCGCGTTGAATGCCGCCATCAGCTCCGGGTTCGCGTTGGCGTAGGCGGACCAGTCTGTCGTTGACGTGGTGGGCGCAAGGCCGAGCAGGGCGTTGATCTGCTGCGTGGCCGGAAGTCCGGTCTGGACATAGGGAGCAAGCGTCTGCTTGTTCTCCCCGTAGATCTGCTGCTGAACGGCAGACGAACGATCAGAGGCCGCCGCCGAGGCATTGGCCGCGCTCTTGGCGCCTCCGGCAGAAATCAATCCGCCAGCGACCGCGCCGACTGCGCCTACTGCTGCTGCTGCTAGACCCATCTCTAATGCTCCGTCAGTTCAAGGCGATACGTCTGCCCGTGTTCCTGTGCGCCAAGGCGGCGATACATCGTGCCGAGGCGTGGCCCGTCGCCCCGCTTCCCGGCTTCCCACACCACTTCGTCCACACCCTGCTCTTTCAGCCGGGCGAGCGCTTCGCGTTGCAGTTTCATTCCAAGGCCGGGGAAGGTCGGGTCAGCGTAAAACGTTGAGTGCGCGGCGACTGTCCGCCCCTCGCTCACCAGCGAGGGTGAAACCAGCGTCATCAGGTAGCCGAACATCCGGCCGTTGCTACGGGCGGTGGTGATCTGCATCATGCCCACGCTTTCAATCACCTCGAACAGCGGCCAGTTCTTGCGCTCCCATTCGCGGGGATCTTCGCCCACCGTGAAGCAATGTTCCTCGAACAGCCTACGTCCGTCGCGCTTCCACGTCGCGCAATCTTCTACCTGAAAGGTAATTCCATCCGGCTCGACCGGCTTTTTGGCCATCAGCTCGCGCAGTTCGGCGTGGCGGGCTTGCGCTGCCAGTTTCTCCATCGCCGGGCGGAACGCCGTGGCATAACGGACCAGCGCCACCATATCGCATTGCACGTTCTCACCCGCGAGGCGTTGCCAGTGGGCCTTGTCGAACGGGTAGGGCAGGCAATGCTCGAACACCGCCTTGCAGGTGGCTTCCTCGTTCAGGTCGTCAAAGGCCACTTCTAGGCAGGGCACGCGCTTGGCGATCTGATCCAACTTCGCGTCAAGCCGCTCCATCGCCGGTCGGATAACCGGGCGGTCGAATCCAAAGGCCGCGAGGCTTTCCACCACCTCGTCAACCGGCCGCCGCACCACGACCACCCGCACCTCAGGGGCCAACCGGAGCAACGTCCGCCACCACGGGGCCGCAGCCGTTTCCGCCGATCCGGTCATGGGCTGTGAGATCCACGCTTTCACGTCGTCCAGACTGCGCATGTGGCGCAGTTCCTCGTGGCCGCAGATATGGTGGCCGTAGGTCAGAAACCGGGCCAGCCATGCCGTGCGGGAGCGGGGCAGGCCCAGAACGATGAACCGCATCAGAAATACACCACGTCACCGATGCCCGGAGGGTAGGGGCCTACCCCGGAGGTATCCGCTGCCGCTGCCGCAGGGGTCGTTACAACCCCCACGAAATGCCTGATCCCGCCCTGAACGGCATCGTTCGAGTTGGTGCTGATCTGGTAGGTAACCGCGCCGCCGGTCCGCCCGGAATCGTCGTAATAGATGTAGTACGTGGTCGAATATGCCTTGCCGGTGAAGCTGCCGGAATTGACCGATGCGCTGGTCCCGTCCCCGTAATACCGGGTGTGGGCGCTGATCGAGATCGAGGCGTCGGCTCCGGCGTCGTGCCCGGTCATAATCATGCCGCTGACCCACGACAGGATCAGCGCCTGGTCGTTGACGATGGTATCCGCCGTGGTCTGCGCCGCCGCCGCCGCCGTTGTCGCGGTTGTCGCAGCCGCATCGGCCGCCGCAGCAGCGGTATTCGCCGCGTCCGCCGCGTCCTGCGCTGCCTGAATCGCTGCCACCTGATCGGTGAGCTGCGTCAGGGCAGCTTCGATGCTGTCGATTGCCTTGTTGAACCAGATATGGAACGGGACAGTCGGCTTGCCGTCCGCGCCGGTAATCGGAACCGTGCGCTGGAGCTTGGGCAGGCTTACCATGGCTCATTCACCAGCACGTCGGAGATCCGGAACGGCACCGGGTCGGTCACGCGGAACTCCACCAGCAAGCCCGGTTGACGGGCCTGTCCGAGCGCGGCCCAGCGGACCAGTTGACGATATTGCCCCTGCGCGCCGAGCGACTTGGCTTTCCAGTTGCCCCACGTCTGCCCGGCGTCCTTCGACAACCGCGCTTCAACCACAGGATCTGTGTAATCGCCGCTCAGGTAAGGGGTCTGGCCGGGATTGGTCCGCAGCGAGAGATTGTCCACCGTCACCCCGGACGAATTGATCTGCGTTCCGGCCCGGAAGCGGCGTTCCAGCACGTCGCCAAGGTCAACGTGATCGGTGCCCCATGCCAGCGTGTGGCCGTCCGCTGCCCCGAATACGCCCCCGGCAAAGCAGGTCGGCGCCCATCCGTCCGCACCGTATGAGGAAAACTGCGACCACGTTTTCGCGCGGGCCGAGAACACCCAGTCGGCATCGTCCAGCTTGAGCCAGAGGAACTCGGTCCCTTCCAGCATGAAGGTTTGCAGGCGAACGCTTGAGGAAGCTTCGATCAGCGCCTCTAGCCCGGCCTTGGACACGATGTTTTCCGGGTCGGAGATGCAAATCTGGTTGGCGTTCGTCACCCATGCGAAGGTCGAGCCGAACTTGGTGGCGCAGCCCGTCGCCCGAACCCCGCGCTCGAATACACGGCCCTCAAGCGGCTGAAACGGCAGGTCGGGATCGCCCGTATTCGGCCAGAACTCCACCGTCTCCGCGCCAAACAGGATCAGCACGTCGTCAATGAACAGTGCATCCCTCAGGCGGTCGGGCTGGCTCTCCGCCGTTGCGAACGACAGTCCGTCAATCGTGGAGGACAGCACGTCCGACCAGTAGACCTTTTCGGTATCCGAGCGGATTGCGATAACCCGCGATGCACCGACCAGACACTTGATGACATTGGCGCTGTCAGGGAACGTCACCGCCGCAAGGGAGGCCCCGTCATAGCCCCACAGGGAGCCTCCCCCGGCGACGAACAGCTTATCCTCATATCCAGCCATGGAAAACGGCCCGGAACCGTTCACCGCGCCCTTATCGGTCGTCCCAGCGTACAGGTGCGTGCCGGAAACCCCGTAGAGCGCGCTGTCCAGCACGCCGTCGCCCTTGAACAGCGCCTGCACCGGGCCTGAACCCATGTTGGCGGAGCGGTCGGCAAGGCCGGGGCGCGATTGCAGGACGACGCCCGCCTGTTCGGTCGGCGCTTCCTCGGCAAACATGTTGACGACGGGCAGGGACGGCAGGTTGCCCCGCGCCCGCTCGAACGCAGTAAGGCCGAATTGCAGCCGCATCAGTAATACTCGGCCCCGGCGCGGTCTTCAGGCAGGTTCGCCACCTTGACCAGTTGCAGGCCGCGCCGGGCCGCCTCGACCGTCAGAGGGGAAACCTCCGCGCCGTAGATGTCGGCCACTTGCAGCACCATGTTGTGCTTGATCGCGCTCAGGAACTCGTCGCGCACGGCAAGAACCGTGCCGGCCTCAAGCGGGAAGGTCGCCCCCGTATCAGCCCCCGTCGCCTTCCATGCGCGCAGCATGTCGTTCAGGCGCTCAAGCGCGTCATCTTCCTGATCGGCGTCGGGTTCCTCACCCAGCCCGACAACCTTGCGCAGGGCGAAGTTGCACACGTCGCGCGCGGTCGGCCCGGTCGCAACGGAGGCGACAATCGGCAGGTAGATCGTTTCGGTGAGGGTTTCCCCGTCGGCTGAAACCGCCTCAAGCGTGAACGTGGCAGTCGAACCTGCCGTGCCGCCCGAGACGAACAGGACAACCGCGTTATCTTCCAGGCTGTCAGCGACGATGGTCGCCCCGTCAACATCGACCGAATAGCTGGAAACGCTATCACCCTCGGCCAGCGCCGGGGTCCATGTGTAGCGATACACATCGTCCGGGGCCTTGGCAGTCCAGTTCAGGGCCATGGGGTTATCTCCGTGATCTGGTTGACCGCCCGCCGCGTGGGCTGGTGGTCGAGCGCCGGGAGGGCGTTGTTTCCGCGTCCCGCTTCAGAGTGGTCGAAACCGTCCCGCGCACCGCCCGGAAGGTCCGGACGACGGCAATCCATTCGGCAAGGGCCGCAATCATCGCGCCGGAGCCGGACAGGCTCCCGCTGGTCTCGTGGACAACCGCGGGGGTCGTCCGGGCCGCAGTCCCTTCAAGCGCCGATCCGGCCCCGGTCAGGTCGCCAGAGGCAGCGAAAGCCCTGAACCGCGCACTGACCCCGGCAAGGGCCGCTCCCGGCCCCGTCAACGCTCCCGTTGCATCATGCGGGACGCCGTGAACCGCACTCCCGGCAACAACCGAACCCTGCCCGACCAGTGCGCCAGAGGTCGCCATGGCCCGGAACCAGGCGGCAGACCCGGCAACCGTCGAACCTTGCCCTGTAAGCGCCCCTGAGGCGGCAAACGCCCTGAACCGGGCTGCGCTGCCCGCAAGGGTCGTTCCTTGCCCTGTGAGGCTCCCTGAGGCCGCATGAACCGCGATATGGGCCGCGACCCCGGCGACCGATCCTATCTGCCCGGCAAGCGCCCCGCTGGTTGGGTGCGGGACATTGTGCTGCGCCGTGCCGGAAACCGAACCCAGTTGGCCCGTCAGCGCCCCGGACGTGCCGTGGATCGCAATATGCGCCGCCGTGCCCGCTATCGAACCGATCTGCCCGGTGAGCGCGCCGGTCGTGGAATGCGTGGCAACCGCCGAAATCGTCCGGATCCGCGCCCGGTTGAGCGTGGTGGGGATCGTGTAGACCCCTGCCGAAACGGAGACGGTCTGCGTCGAGGAATCGTCGAAGGTGTAGAGTAGCGACGTGGTGCCGGACGGGATCGCAAACGAGACGGTGTCCGCCACTCGCGAGGTCGCACCGGACGGACTCGCGATATAGGACGTAGGCAGCGAACCGGGTTCGAGCTGCGCACCGACCGCATAGACGCCATCGGTGCCGTTGCAGGTGATGATCGGGAAGCCGTTGAGATAGCTGCCCGGCGTCCCGGTGTTGCTGGCCGACACGCCGACCGTGCAGGTCGAACCGTCCGTGATGGTGAAGCCGCAGTAGACCCGATACCAGCCGCCGCCGTAGTCATGCACCCCGGAGAACGTGCCGGAGGGCGATCCGCTGGAATTGGTCGAGGTTATGGTGCCGTTGGTGAGATCGGCCACCACCGTGTAGGACACACCGGCATTGTCAGACAGCCGCAGGACGCCGTAATTGTAGCCCGCAGCCTTGAAGAACTCCGACACCACGCCAGGTTGGCTGTTTGTCAGCGATGCGCCCACCGTGGACTTGCTGACCGGGTGGTTGCTGGCGCTGGTGTCGGGAATGATCTTGTCGGCGGTGGTGTTGCCGTCCGGACCAGCTGCTGCATTCGCGGTGATCGAGGCGCGGGCAATCGACCAGGTGCTGAGATCTTCGCCGGCCGAAATGATGTTCGTCGCCGCCGGTTCGACCAGCAGGGCCGGGGTGCCCGCCGTGTAGACACCGTTGACGAGGTAATCGAACCGGGCCGTGCCCGCAGATGCGGATACGAGTGTGCCCGACGAATTGACGTAGTTGGCAGCCCCATTACGGGCGAGATAGACGTTGGACGGTAGTGAGCCGTTGAAGCTCAGCGGAAAGGTTACGTCGGCATATTCCTGCACCGCCGCGAACACGCTGGCGCTGTCACTGATTGTGGGCAGTCCAGGGGTCGAGGTTTCCCCGGCAGACGTATTGATCCGGAACTCACCCGCCGTGTAGATCGCACTCGCATTGTTGCGCGAACGGACCGTGGCAAGGGTAGTGAAGTTGGTGCTGTTCGTCAGATTCGTGGTCGAGTTGCCCTCAACCGCGATGCTTCGGGCATAAAGCCGCGAGGCGCTGGTCAGGCCAGCAATCGCCTGAGAGCCAGGATTGGTGGACGCATCGGCGCCACCCGCCGTGACGGGCCCAAGCACCCCCGCCGTGGTCGATGCGGCCTTGGTGAACTTGTTGAGCGCCGCCGCCTTGTCGGTCGCATTGCCCGACAGGTTGATCGTCAGCGTGGTGCCGGTGTTGATCGTGCCTGAGGCTTCCAGCAGCCACAGCGAGACACAGGCCCCGTCGCCTCCCGCCCCGCCTACGGTATTGGTCCGCTCCCCCAGCTTGGTGACTGTGCCGGTCCAGCCCGTGACGCTGGTGTGGTCGTTGGTGTTGCCGTCGGTCGTGCTGATATTGTCGGTCGAAACTCGCAGGATGCCGACATCGCCAGCGGAAAAGCTGTTCGTCGCGGTCGCCAGCGTGAAGCTGGACCCGGCTGTACTGCTGGCCCCGGTGCCCGATGCGCCGATATGGGAAAAGGCCATCGGGCGCCCTCCGTCAGGTCATCAGGCGGAAAGCGCGGTATAGGTCAGCGAGGAACAGGACACGGTATCGCCCGCCGCTACGGTCAGGCCGTTGCTCATGTTGATGTCGGAACCGGACGAACCGACCGCGCAGTGAATGACCACAGTGCCGCCGGAGGTCTCCAGCGTGGCCGTCGCAACTGCCGAGGCGTTGCCCGTCGCGTTGGTGTCCGAGGTGATGCTGTTGGCCGTCGCCGTGCCCGAGGACGAAGCCCCGAACGCGGTAGCCGACAGGTTCAGCGTGGCAACAGCCGTGCCCGGCGAGCCGACAGTGCCGGTCAGCCGGAACTTGAGCTTGCCCGATGCGCCGATCAGCGCCGTAACGGCATCGGTCGCCGCATTGCGCGCGGCGGTCGAATGGGTAACGCTCATCTGTCGATTTCCTTCTTCGGTTCAACCGGCGTGCCGTCGTCTTCTTCGCCCATGATCCTGCCGATCATGTCGTAAGTCTCGACCTTGCCGGTGTCCTTGCGCGTCACCTCGATGACGAAGCGCAGTTCGCCCACTTGTCCGGTCAGGTCTGGCATTGCGGCGCCCTCGGTTGGTTGAGGAGAAATTGGTGGAAATTGCCAGGGTAGGACTTGTCCCGCCCGTGGTGGTCGAGTTGCAGGTTGGGGACCAACCAGATGTCGCCCCCAATGTCGTTCCAACGCCGCGAAAAAGCGTAGTCCTCGCCCCACCACACGCCCTGATGCGCGCCGTGGTTGAACAGGTCGATTGAAGGCCGCTCGGGTTCCCCGAACTGCAATTCGGGATAGGCGCGCATGAACCGGCGCACCGCCTCAAGTGTCAGTTTGAGAAAACCCGCCGGAACCCGGTCGGCCCGAATGCAGCCATCGGCGCGAACCTGCGGGGTAAAGTCCGCGTTGGTGTGGATCGTCGCCATGTATTCCGGCTCGTCCTTCTTGAAGCGGTACGTGCCCGCAACAACCGGATCGTCTACCGAAACCAGCGTCAGGATGTCCTCTGGCCGCCAGGAAAGATCATGGTCGATGAACAGGAAGGTATCGCAACCCCCATCCATGGCGCGGCGGAGAAGTTCGGCGCGGGCGTGGCTGATGTAGGGAGACCCCACCTGCCAACCTGCCTTATGCTCTATTCCCGCCGCGTCCAGGACTGACACCGACGCTTCAAGCGCCTCAAGATATTGCGGATACGGACGCTCTATCGTCGGTGTCAGGATTGCCAGTTTCAAGCAGCGCCCTTCCAAAGTCCGAGCGCGGTCAGGGTGTTCATGATCTCGATGACCGCAGCCTTGAGATCGGTGTTGACGGCAGTGGACGAAGCGGTGCCGACCAGCGAGGTCGCCTGTGCCGCTGCGGCGCGCTGCGCGGCCGGAGTGGTGCCGTAGAACCCGAGGGTATCAGTGGCAGCGCCGCCAATCTGGCGCTCGGTGTAAGGATCTGAACGAAGAGCCATTGTCTGTTCTCCTGAAAAGGGAAGGGGGAGGCGCTAACCTCCCCCGATAAGGTTAGGCGCTGCCCGAGAGACGAACGGCGAGGCGCGGATCAATGGCCTTGACGCCATAGAGGACATCGCAACGCCAGTTGCTGATGTCGTTCGTGCCGTCGTAGTACGGGATCACGCGGACCGAGACGCCGTTGTAGCTCTCGCGAGCCACGTCCACCGCTCCGGGCGGGGTCACCAGCGGGACCATCGCCAGAGCAAAGGCATTCTTGTGGAACACCATGTTCTGAAGATAGGAGGTGCTGGCCGTGCCCACGCCGGTGATCGCCGCCGTGTTAAGGTCGGTCGTGCCAGCGGCCACCGCCACGTTCTGGAACGGGCCGCTCCAGATCATCGCCGGATAGATTACCGCCGAGTTGGACGAGTACGAGATCACCGTGAACTGCTTGGCAATGCCCAGATCAGCCTTGGTCACCGGGTTCACCGCGTTGACGTTGGCAATGGTGATCACGTCGCCCGGGTTCAGGTTAACCGACGAGGTGGTGATCGTCTGCGTCATCGTGTCCTTGACCGACGCATAGGTGACGGTCGAAGCGGTGATGGACGCGCCCACGGTGCCGCCGAGATCCGAGCCCGTGGTGTGGGCAGGGACGTTCTGCGACATGTAGGTGTCTACCCCGCCGATCATGCCGAGCGAGCCGTTGCGATAGGCACCCTTGGCCACGTCCTGCATGTACAGCGCAGTCTGCGAGCCAAGCAGCCCCCAGTGGTCGGCCGGCGACAATACCGCCGAACGGCCATCCTGCGGCACCGCGTGGGTGTCGAGGCTCTGCGGGGCAAGGGCGAAGTCGGCAAACGAATTGATCGTGTTGCCGGGGGTGCCCACCCACTTGGGGACGTACTTGTAGAGACCCATCAGGTCGCGGTCGATCTGGTTGGCCAGCTGGATCATCGCCGGACGGATGACGCGCTCGGACAGTTCCTTGATCGACAGGGTAAGTTCCAGGCTGCTGAACTTGAAGTCCACGCCCTTCTGCTTGTCCACGGTGATCGAGGTGCTGCCCTCGACGACATCCTGCGAAGACGCGGTTGCGCCGTCGCGGACGGTGAAGTCGGTCGGCTTCTTGATCGTGACGGTTGCACCAGGGGTGTAACCGTTGACCGAGTTGGAGAACTCCTTCTCGTGGCCGCGATAAACCTGCTTGGCCATGACGAGTTCGTTGTCGAGGATCATCGTCGCCTCTTTGGCGATGATGGAGGCGGTAAGAACCGAGTTGCTCATGGTGAAAAATCCATCTCGCCCCGTTTCCGAGGTCTGGGAAAGCCGGCGTCATCTCGACGCGGGCAAGCCGTAGGGGTTTAGATCAGCCCTTTGCTTCGGGCCGCCACGTATTCGGCCATCGTCATTGCGGCGGGGTCTTTCACCCCTCCCGCAGTGCTTCCGGTAACGGGGCGGATCGGCGCAGCAGGCACCTTCGGGGTAGGCTTGGGGGCGGTCAGTGTCGCCTCTAGCCGACCAAGTTCCCGAGCCAGTTGCACGCCAGAAAGACCGGCATAGCGCGCCGCTTCGGAAGGGTTCTTGCCGAAGTGGTAGGCGATGTCCGGGCCATACTCGCTGTCACGGATGATGTCCGCCATGGCCGGGGTGATCGGCACATTCGGATTGCGGGTCACGGCATCGTAATCCGCCCACTTGGTGCGGGCTTCGTTTTCCAGTTCCGCGAACTGCTGGAACACCGCCTTGTTGGCGGCCTCCTGGGCAGTTTCCGCCCGCTCCTCGCGTTCGGCCCTGCGGACCTTGGCGACAAGCTGGTCATCGTAATCGAGCGCGTCGAGATCGGTGGCACGGGCCTCTTCGGCCTTTTTGCGCCAGTATTCCGCCTCGCGGAGGGCTTCGTGCTTCTGTCGGGTCAATTCATCGATGCGGTTATGAACCCCCGGCTTCTTGCGGGGCTTCGCGGCTTCATCGTCGCCGGTGTCCGATTGCTCGGTTTCCACGCTTTCAGTCGTGGGCTGCTCGGTGGTCGCTTCCGAGGTTTCGACCGGGGCGGTTTCAGCAATAGCTTCGCCGCCCGCAGGCTCAAGGCCTGAGGTTTCGTCTGTCATGTCCATCCTTGGGAGTTGCGCGCATCCCTGCGCGGGTTTTGCCGTTTAAAGCCCGTCGGCTGCTCCAGCCATGTCGTAACCGGCCTGCACCGCACCGAGATGCGCCTGCTGGACGTCCAACTGGGTCTGAACCTGTGTCTGCTCCGCCTTCGCCGCCTTCAGGGCGGTGTCGGCGTTCTTGTTGTCGAGGTCGGCCTTGGCCAGCCCAATCTGCAATTCCTGCGCCGGATCGGGTTGCGGCGGGCCTTGCATCTGCTGCGCCTGCGCCTGATGCTCCATGCGCTTCTTGTCCACGTCCGGGTCCATCCCCGGAGGCACCAGCGCCAGTGCCAGACGATCCGCCAGCTTGTCGCCGTAAGGCATGTCGAGCGCCTTGACGATCATGTCCGCACCGATCTGGCCAATGGCCGGAACCGACTGGACGAGCTGCATCATCTTGTCCGCAGCTTCCATGCGCTTCGTGGCGAAGGCAGGGCCGGTCGTCACTTCAAGGTCGAACTGGCCGCGCGACAGGTCGTTGACGATCTGGCCGTCCGGCAGGATCGCATTGATCTTGGAGAAGCCCTCGATTGCGCCGTCCTCGCCCATCATGCGAATAGCCCGCTCGCCGGTGTACTTGTGCGGGATCATCTCGATCAGGATGCGCCCGCAATGGCGGATCGCCGCAGAAAGGTTATCGACGTAGACGTAGCTCGCCGTCTCGCCCTGCTGATCGCGGGCCATAATAGCTCGCCCGCTGGTTTCGTTCGACTGTTTGCCGAGCGAGGCGTCATAGATCCCGGTGGTCGCTTTCATGTCGCCATCGGCAACCATGGCTTCCTGATACCAGGCGGAAGCGAAGTTTGGCGGGGGAATGCGCTGTGGGCCTTGTGGGGCAAGCGGATCAGGCTCGTATGGCAGCACCATCGGGTTGCCGGTGTTGAGCGACTTCCATGCTTCCTGATGCGGTGCGACCATTTTGGTCGTTACCAGATATGGAGCCTTGGGCTGTGCCGCCACCGTCTCCAGCATGGCCGATCGCGCGTAGTTGTAGGCCCGTAGGCTATCGATCATCGGGTAGACGATGCCGTGGCGGAACACTTCGTCGCCCACCTCGATCTCTTCGCCGATCACCGGGATAAGAGGGATGTACGAACCCTCCCACTCGTATTCTTCCAGCACCGCATGGGCGCTGATCTTGCGGCAGCGGACCTTGTAGCGTTCCGACTTGCGCTTGGCCTGCACCCCGACGCCCATCGCGCCGAGTTCCATCGCCATCTTGTCGGTGATCTCGTCATCCCACAGGGTCTGCCCGTTCGTCAGCAGCACAAGGTCGCGCGCTTCCGGGTCACGGGTCCAGTATTCGGCAATCCTGATCTTGTTGTCGTGCGACCAGTGGCCGGCGCTGTCGTTGTCGATGTCCCAACCCGCCTCGGCGGCATCGGGATACATCTCGGCGAATTGCTCCTTCGTCACCAGTTCGGAAACGAACGCCCAGCGCATATCGCAGCGGGTCGGCTCAACCGCGCCGGGATCGACCACGACGGACAGCGGGTTGCGGATGCCCTTGACGTAAAGCTCCTGGTCGAAGCTCTTGCCATCGGAATAGTCGGACAGGACCCGAAACCACGCAATCCCGCCGATAACCGCCTGCTCGCCGCTCTTGGAGTAGACCCGGTGCGCGTCGGACTGGCTCTCAATATGGCGGATGATCGCAGAATATATCTCGGCAAGCTTTGGATCGGTCTGGTCATCAACGGGAAGGACGCGGATCGCCGGCTTGTTCTGCCGCATCTCGCCGGTGATCTGCTTCGCGAATTGCGGGGCGCGGTTGATGACAACGCTGATCCTACCTCGACGCTTCTCAAGGTCGCCAGCGTCCCACACATCTTCCTTGCGGCCCCGATAGATGCGGCGCTGCTGTTGATCCAGTTCACGGTTGGCTGCGTCTGCGTCAACGCCTTCCTGATAGCGCTGACGGGCAAGGCGGAGGATGTCGGCTTCGTTCATGCGCCCCAACCCCCACCGCTACCAAAGTTCAGTGTCACCGCTGCTTGCGGCTCTTCGTAGGCTACGCACATCAGGCCGAATGCGTCGGCGCTGTGGCTGGCCCAATCATGTTCCGGGCCAAGCCCGATACTGCGCTTTTCGTCGCGCTTCTCGTGATACCAGCCCAGCGCCTTGCGCCCGGCATCGGTCCTTGCCTCATCGAAGCGGATGCGGGGGAACAGCTTGCGGACCTCTTCGATCCGAGCCGCCGCCGCGCCCTTGCCCTGGTTCGGGATTACCTCAACCGAATAACCCGCGCCCTCGAAAGCCGTCCGGTAGGACACGTCGAAAACCCGGTCGTTCGTGTCGCCGTCATGCGGGAGCCAAATCTTGCAGCGCCCTTCCGAATAGCCCTGAGAACGCATCCACGCGAGATGCGCGGCAATAGGCTGGCCCTGCACCTCGTAATGGTTCACAATCCGAATTTCCGTGCCGACGAACTGCGCCGCCCAGAACACGAAGTTGTCCGCCTTGGCCCCGGTGCCGCCGATGTCGCAGAACAGCCTGACGATCAGGTGAGGGTCTTCCGCGACAAAGCCGATCCGGCCTTCCTCCTTCGCGGCGTTCAGATATTCAGCGAAATACGCCCCTTCCATCGCGGTCAGGTATTCGCCTTCCCAGATGTGGCCGTAGAGATGTGGACGGTCGCGCTTGTCCTTCTGCCGCTTGCGTTCAAGGATCTTGGGAAACCACGGGTTGTCCCGGTAGTTCATCTCAACGATCTTGGTGCGCGGATCGGTCGAATTGCGAAACCGCAGGTTGGTCGCCGAAGTCTCCCGCTCCGGGTTCCATGTGATCCACAACTCGCTGTCTTCCTCGCGCAGGGTCGGCTCCAGCTTCACCCATGCGCCTTCGGTGACGTTCTCCGCCTCCTCGATCCACGCCAGCAGAATACGGCTTGTGGACTTGATGCTGTCAATGTTCCGGTCAAGCCCGGAGAACACATACTTGATCCGCCCGGACCTGGTGCGGATGTAGGTTTCACCAATCTCGAAGTGCGCCGCCAGCCAGGGCTCCGAGCGGATCGCCGCCTTGACTTCCTCCATAGAGGAATCGGCCAGCGAGTTCATGAACTGCCGACCGCACAGGATGATGCCTTCGCGGCCCATGCGATCCCATATGTGGGCGCGAACCGCTGTCATCTTGGCGAACGTGCGGCTCTTTGCCGATCCACGCCCGCCATAACTTCCCCGCGTATCCGCCTCGCCCTCGAATACCGGAACCAGCTTGTCCGGGATCTTGATCTTAGCGGTCGCCATCCGGCCTTACGCCAACCAGCTCAATCCGGGTCATCAGCTCAATAGGCCCGCCGTCTTCGTCGCCACTGAGAACGGTGCTGGCCTTGCCGTAGCCCCTGTCCAGCAACTCCCGAGCCGCTGCGACCTGTGCCGCAGCCGGAACACCCTCACCGCCGGCAAGGATACTTACCAGCGTTCCTAGCGCCGCTTCGGTGTGTTCGCGGGCAAGCTCCTTGAGCGTTGCAGTGGACTTGTTGACCGCACCAGCAGGACGGCCAGCACCATCGCGCTTTCCGCCACGCGCCATGTTTGATTTCCTCTGATTGTTTATCAGAAAGGCAGCCGTGAATTTCGCCCGCCGCGCATCGCACTGTGCCGCGCCGACATTGTGCGCGTTCTGTTTGGTTCAGTGGTGGGGCGGGCAGGCCGGGGAGAGCGACCGGCCTAAACAAAACGCCCGGAAGCGTTAGCCTCCGAGCGCGTGACGAAACTGCGATAGGCGCAATTCCAAATATCATTTACGTCCTTACCCGATCTTGCCGATTCCGTCAAGATGCCACGATCCGCGCTACTCTCTTCGGCGTAATGGCGTCGATTGCCTTCAGGGCCGCATTTAGCACGGCCACGTCTGCCGGGTGAGTGTGGCCGGAGATCAGGGCGTCGATCCAGTATGGCCCCCGGTCGGTGTGCAGGGTGGAGATCAGCTGATCGAAGAAC
>Ga0068855_100005452_pt1 | contig 15511 bp, 17 predicted proteins | sample KBSCornC52_FD_66592 | JGI IMG/M metagenome (GOLD analysis project Ga0068855, IMG submission 66592) | Corn rhizosphere microbial communities from Kellogg Biological Station, Michigan, USA - KBS Corn C5-2 | ecosystem: Host-associated > Plants > Roots > Rhizosphere > Soil ...
CGATCTGCGCCGTGGCGATGGCGGCGACGCCGCTGATCAGCGAGGTGACTTTCGTGAACCCCACATTGAGCTGCGCGGTTTCCACGGTCGCGGTCACCGACCTCACGGCGGCCTGGGCGGCGAGGTTCGCCTGCACGTCGTTGTCGAGTTGACTCTGCGCGATGGCGTGCTGCTCGGCCAGCGGCCGATCGCGATCGAGGTCGCGCTGCGTCTTCCCGAGCTCGGCCTCCGCCTGCCCGAGCTGCGCCTGCGCCTGCGCCAGCACCGCCTGCAGCGGGCGCGGATCGATCTCGAACAGCACCTGTCCTTTGCTGACGACGGCGCCCTCTTCGTAATTGCGTTTGATCAGATATCCGGAGACCTGCGGCCGGATCTGCGCATTCACCAAACCGTCGAGCGTCGCGATCCATTCGCTGTCGAGCGCCACGCGCTCGGGCGAGACGGTGACCACGCGCACTTGCGGCGGCGGGGGAGGAGCCGGCGCTGCCTTGCTGGATTTGCACGCGGAGACGAGCGCGACGGCGGAGAGAAACGAAGCGAAGCGAAGAAACACACGGAAATATGACATGCGATTACCGTCGTTTTGGCCGGCGCGGCGCAGGGCGAAGTCCGTACAGCAACTGTTCGACCGCCGCATCGAACAACCGATCGGTCGAGCAGGCGGCGAAGCGCCGCAGGCCGAAGTGCACGTGGAACAGCGCTTGATGCGAGAGCCCCGAGACGATCATGCGGGCGGCCACCGCGGCGTCGGCGTCGCGCCGGAACTCGCCCGCGCGCTGACCTTCTTCGATCAGCTGTTGGACGAGCCTCCATCGCTGCACCAGACCGCGCGCCCACGCCGCGAAGACGTCGGGCGCTTCGGTGACGATCTCGCTGACGAGCAGACGCTGCCACTGACCGGCGTGCATCGTCAGGGAGATGGTCCAGAATTCGCGCAGAAACAGCTGCAGCCGATCGGAGGCCGATCCGCCCGCCATCGCGAGCCGCTGCTCGATGGCGGCGTGCTTCTCGGCCATGCGGCTGGCGACGGCGCGCGTCAGGAGATCGTCTTTGCTGGTGAAGTAGTGATAGACGGTGGCCTTGGAGACGCCCGCGTCTTCCGCGACGTCCTCGACGCGCACGCGCCGGTAGCCGTCACGGGTGAGCAGTTTGCTGGCCGATGCCATCAGCGCCGGCGGACGCTCGTCGGGCCGACGCTTCCACCGCCGATCGACGGACTGCGCCGCCGGGCTTTGCGCCATCCCCCAAGTATCACACTCTAATTAACCGCGGGTCAATAATTGGCGCGGCGGCGGGCGCCGTACGGCGGCTGCCACAGGCGGAAGCCGCCCGCGAACGCGTTGCGATTCGCGCCGCGGCGCGTGCCGGGCGGCAGCGTCGGCAGCAGCTTGACGTTTCCACCGCCGAGCACGACGTCGTCCACTTCGAGCGCGGTGGCGAGCAGACGCACGACCTCGGCCACCGCGCGCCGCCACTTCTTTCGGCCGAGCCGCTTCAAACCGGCGCGGCCGACGTAATCCTCGTACGTGCGGCCTTTGCGGTACGGCAGGTGTGCCAGCTCCATCGGCTCGAGCACGCCGTCGACAATCAGCGCGGTGCCCAGGCCGGTGCCGAGTCCGAGAAACAGCATGCGTCCACCGCGATAACTCCCAAGCGCCTGCATCGCGGCGTCGTTGATGATGCGCACGGGACAGCCGAACGCTTTCCTGAAATTGAACCCGACCCACCCGCACGCGAGGTGATGCGGCTCGCTGATCGGTCTGCCGTGAAGAACCGCGCCGGGGTAGCCAATCGACACCGCCGAGTACTTCCAGCTCGCCGTGGCCTTCTTGACAGCTGCCACCAAGAGCGCCGGCGTCATCTCGGGACCAGACGAAATCTTGATGGGCTTACGCCGGCCAGTGGCGAGAACCTTGACGTGCGTGCCGCCCACGTCGACGACGAGTACGGCTCCAGGTGGTTTCATTAACTGTTCCAGCCCTTCCGCGCCCATCCGGCCCTTCCTGCTCTTCCAGCCCATCCAGCGCTTCCCGCCCGTGAATGGTACTCTTGAGCCAGGAGGAATGACATGCGTTCGATTCGTCTCGTGGTCTGCGCCGTGGCACTCGTCGGGCTGGCGGCTGGACCCGCTCGGGCTGATGGTTTCATCTCGCCGTTCATCGGCTTCAATTTCGGCGGCGACTCCGATAATTGCGCCAGCCTCAGAAACTGCCAGGACAAGCGCACGAACTGGGGCGTGTCGTTCGGTTCGACGAATGGGATTTTCGGTTTCGAAGAAGACTTCGGCTACACACGCGATTTCTTCGGCAAGGCGCCGGGCGTCAACAATTCGATGTTGACCTTGATGTCGAACCTGATGATTGTGGTGCCGGCCGGACCGATTCAGCCGTACGGCATCGTCGGGCTCGGGCTGATCCGACCCCACGTTCAGTTCGACCTGGCCAGCCAGTCTCTCGATCAGAACACGCTTGGATACGACATCGGCGCCGGGATCAACATCTTCCCGGTACACAGCGTCGGCGTCCGCGGCGACGTGCGCCATCTCCACACGCTGCAGGACGTGAGCCTCGGCGTGCTCGGCAACGACCGGGTGGATTTCTGGCGCGGCAGCATCGGCGTAACGTTCAGGTTCTAGAGGGGCAGGAGGGGCAGGAAGGGCCGACGGATCAGCGGCGCGTATCGATGATTTGGATCGAAGCGGCGATGCGCTGAAAGATGTTCTGGTACGCGCCGAACTGATCGGCCGGCGCCACCGCGATTGCGTAGAGCAGGTTGCCGTCCCGCATCAGCGTCGAGAAGACCTGAACGGTTTCCGGCTGACCTGTCGCATCCGACACGTTCGACAGCGTCGTCGTGATGCCCGAGCGATCGCCGATCTGCACGCGGCGGTAGCCGGCCGGACGACTCATGCGCGGATTGCCCTGTTCGAGCGACTGAATCAGCTCACCGGTCGCCGTCTGCAGATCGTGCGTCTCGTTGCGCGCGATGCCGACCTCGACGCCATGCGTGAAGACATTGTCACCGTGCGCCTGCCCGTACGCGCCCTCGGGCGCGAACGTGACCGAGCTCTGGCTCTGGAGCTCGCGCCAGTTCGACGGCACGCTCACGCGAAAGATTCCAGCTTCGTCGTAGCTGACGAATCGCGGCGATGGTGGATCGACGTCGCCCGTCGGAGCCTGACCGCCGCCTCCCGCCGGCCCGCGTGACGCGGCGTGCCGGGTCGCCTCTTCCGTCGTCGGTGCCGGCGGCAGCTGTTTCAGATGCGCGCGGATCTGGTCGAACGCGCGGGTGTCGCGCACGGGATGCTCGACGCGCAGCATCTTCGCTTCCTTCGTGATGTACTCGTAGCGGTTGCCCGGATTCGGATGATCGCTCAGCCACTGCGGGCCGCCCGCGCCGCTGGTCTGCTCGATGGTCTTGAACATGTTCGCCATGTCCCGCGGGTCGTATCCCGCGCGCGCCATGATGTGCGATCCTTCGATGTCGGCCTGCCGCTCGTATTCGCGAGGGAAGCGCAGGTACGCCGCGCCCAGACCGAACTGCGTCCCTTGCGCGATCACACTGCCGACGCGCCCGCCGATGATCGCGCCGAGCACCGCGCCCGCCACCTCGCCGATCTGATATTTCTGCGCCTTGTTCGCCTGCGCCGTCCCATGCCGTAAGACGACGTGGCTCAACTCGTGGGCCATCACGCCGGCGACTTCACCCTCGGTGTGCGCCGCCTCGATCATGCCGCGATTGACGAACATCGGTCCGCCCGGCAGGGCGAACGCATTGATCTCGCGCACGTTCACGACTTGAAACGTGTAATGGAATTCGGCGTGCCGCAGCTCCGGCGGGATGGCCGCGACGAGCCGCCGGCCGACATCCTCCACGTACGACGTCACCGCGTCGTCGTGCATGATGGGCAGCTGCTGTTCCGCCTGTGACGCCGCCTGGCGTCCGAGCTCCACGTCCTGCGCCGGCGTGTACGAGTTGGGCGGCGGCGTGACGAGCGTCTGCGCCGAGACGATCGTCATCGCGAGCATCGCCAGCGCCGCCATCGTCGTCGCCGGACACAGCCGCTCCATCGTGCCGCTTTTCATCGTGGCGGTCGGACGCTTCATCATTGCGGTCGGATTCGTGCAAGATAAGGTCCCAGGTGCGGCCGATCCGCCGAACACGGCCGAGCTGGAGGAGGAGATCATATGACCGAACCGACCGTCACGCGCGCACAATTAATACAGGGGCTGAACGAGGATCTCTCGCGCGAATACCAGGCCATCATCGCGTACGTGGTCTACTCGCAGGTGTTGAAGGGCGCGGAGTACATGAACATCGCGAAGGAGCTCGAGAAGCACGCGGCTGAGGAATTGAGCCACGCGCTCACCGTCTCCAAGCACATCGACTACCTGGGAGGCACGCCGACCGTGTCGCCGCAGCCGGTCAAGCAATCCGGGAAGCCGGAGGAGATGCTGCGCGCCGATCTCGAGAACGAGAACAACACGATTCGCGCGTACCGCGAGCGCGTGCGTCAGTGCGAAGCGCTCGGCGAGTATGGGATCGGTGAAGACATCCGCGAGATCCTGCGGCAGGAGCAGGAACATCAGACCGATCTCGCGACGGCGCTCGGCGAAGACGCGCCCGATCTTTCGACCGCGCGCTAGGCTGGCGGCCGCGTGATCAGCCGGCGCACGTTCAACGGCAGCCATCGCAGGCTCGCGTACGCCGCGTACGCCGCGAGCAGCCACGCGATCCGCCGCCAGTTCCGGCGCGGATCGGATCGCCGCCGGCCGTTGCGCGATTGCTTGCGGCGATCGGATACACCCGCGTGTCGCCGATCGCGCTCGACGGTCTGGTTCGACACGCTGACAGACGATGCAACGAGAACGCCAGCCGGGTGACAGAAACTCCCGTCCCTCACCCCACACGTAGAGCCATTGATAAAGCACGCGAGCGTCGCGGCATCGACGCTCGCGTTTGATCCTGCGTGGAGCCGGACGCGCAAGTCCGTGATCGTCAAGCAGTTGATTCGATCGGGCGAGCCGTTGTGGATGCGCCGGTCAGCCGGTGGACTCGTCTTTGCACAAACCCAAAGTGCTGTGTTGACCGATGTGATTTGTTGCAAGCATGCGCCCGATGCGCGGCGGAATGCGCGCATCTCAACCGTGCAGGGCCGGAGCGCCCGCCCATGCCTCATACTCCGATAGATCGTGTGCCTCGCCGCCGCCGCGCTGGCCGCCCGCCCGCGGGCGCGAAAGCCGGCGAGCGCGTCAAGGATTATCCGCAGCTCAGTGTCCGCGTGCCGATGGAAATGAAAGCGCGTCTCAACGCGCTCAGCGCCGTGACCGGACTCGCGCAGTGGCGTGTCATCGTCGAAGCCATCGATTGCTTCCTCAGCGATCTGCCGCCAACCGATCGCGCGCTGGTGAACGGATTGAGCGAGCGCCTGCTGCGCGTCGAGTGACCGCGAGAGGGGACTGCCTTTGCAGCCCCAAACGCCCAGGCAAAGGTGGCAACAATTGTCAGACCACCATCTTCTTGCCATTATTTGTCATCGACGCGCAGACTCGCCTTGTCCGTAAATAGCAGTAATAACGCCGTTTACCGTTCTGGCGCTTCCGGCATACACCCTGCAGAGCTCTGTGAGTGGACATGAAGCGCCCAGGAGTGTTCGTTCGCTGCCGTCGAGCGCAGGGTTTTGCGTTGATCGACATGATCTTCGTCTGTGGCGTGATCGGGCTGCTGTGCTCGATTGCGCTGCCGCGTCTGCTGCTCGCCAAGCAGGCCGCCGGTGCCGCGTCGGCGATCGGATCGATGCGCGCGATCAACAGCGCCGAATTGACATACGCGCTGACGTGTGGGAGCGGCTTCTACGCGCCGAATCTCACGACGCTCGGCACGCCGCCGATCGGGAGCAACGAGGCGTTCATCGCACCGGGCCTGGGCATGGCCGACGTCGTGCAAAAGAGCGGCTACACCATTCGGGTCGAGGCGGATGCTTTCGCGGGTGCGCCGTCGACGTGCAACGGCCTCGCGTCTGGAACGGCGGGGCAGGGCTTTCGCGCCGCGGCCGATTCGTCCGATCCGACCAACACGCGCTTCTTCGCCACGAACGCCAACGCGCTGATTTTCGAGCACACGTCCTCGCTGTTCGCCGCGATGCCCGAGATCGGCGAGCCGGCCGCCGGCCATCCCCTCACACACTGATTCCGCTATAATCCCGGTCCATGTGGACCAAGATGATGGGCGGCCCTCGCAAGAAGGCCCCGAAGACGATCGCCGTGATCGATCCGGATCGCTGTTTCGGCGCGTTCGCCTGTTCGATTTGTCAGGCCGCCTGTCCCGTCGCCGGCTGCATCGTCGAGGAGCCGGACCGTGATGGACGCATGGTGTGCGCCGTGCGCGCGGACCTGTGCATCGGCTGCGGGCTGTGCGTGACGCTCGGGAATCCCACGGCGCCGCAGCAGCGCGAGTTCGGATGCCCGCCCGACTACGATGCCATCAACATGATGCCGTGGGAAGAGGTTCTGAAGATCCTGACGGAGGGTGAGAGCTCCCAGCTGACGACCTGAAGAGAAGGTCAGGGCGCGGCCGTCAGTGCGGCCGTTCCTGCGCGGCGGTCCGTTCCCGTCTTGACGACGCCCACGCCTGCGCGTAGCGCGACGGAAGCGGATGATCGAGGCGCTTCGCGATGAACGCCGACGCCTCCGACACCGCAGACAGCGACACACCGGTTTCGATTCCCATCCCGTTCAACATATAGACGAGATCGTCGGTCGCGAGATTACCGGCCGCGCCGGGCGCGTACGGACAGCCGCCGAGGCCGCCAGCCGACGCGTCGAAGGTCGTCACGCCGAATGGAAGCGCCGCGAACACGTTCGCGAGCGCCGTGCCGCGCGTGTCGTGGAAGTGCAACGCGACCTTGTCGACCGGCATCCGCGCCAGCACCGCGTCCAGGACGCGAGGGACCTGTCCGGGATGCGCGATGCCGATCGTATCGCTCACCGCCACCTGGTAGACGCCGAGATCGAGGAGGCGTGAGGCGATATCGGCCACGCGTTCCGGCGGCACATCGCCTTCGAACGGACAGCCGAACGCCGTGGACAGATAGCCGCGCACCATGATCCCGGCTGGCAGCGCGCGATCGCAGACCTGCTTGTAGGCGGCAAGCGATTCCTCGATCGACTGATTGATGTTCTTGCGGCTGAACATCTCGGTCGAGGAGGCGAACACGGCGATCTCGGTCACGCCGGCGGTCATCGCGCGATCGAGCCCGGCGAGGTTCGGGACCAGCGCGGTGTAGCGCGTACCGGGACGCTTGGTGATGCCGGCAAACAGCTGCGCCGCGTCCGCCATCTGCGGCACCCATTTCGGGCTGACGAACGCCGACACTTCGATCACCGGCAGATTCGCGTCGCTGAGTCGATCGATGAACGCGATCTTGTCGGCGGTTGAAACGGTGACGTGCTCGTTCTGGAGCCCGTCTCGCGGGCCCACTTCAACGATGGTGACTTGGGTGGCCATATGCAGGGTCAGGATCAGTGATCAGGGCTCGGGGATCAGGGCTCAGGGTTACTCCAGTTCGACCAGCGTCGTGTCCGGCTGGACGAGTTCGCCGTCGCGGCAATGCACGGCTTTCACAGTGGCGTCGGCTGGCGCACGAATCGGCAGCTCCATCTTCATCGCCTCGAGCAGCACGATCGTGTCGCCCTTTTTGACCGCGGCGCCGGGTTGAACCAGCACCTTGATGACCGTCGCCGGCATCGGCGCGGTGAGCGCCTGCGGCCCGTCGACACGCGCGGAGCGGCGCGGGCGATCGCGGACGTCGCCCAAGTCGCCGCGGAATACGCGGCCGTCCACGAACACCCACTGATCGTTCGCCGATCCGGCGACGTATACGAGCTCGCTGCGCCCGTCGTCTTCGACGCGATAGACACCGTTACCGACGCGTGTGACGCGAAACCGGTCGGCCACTAGCGTCCCCACGCTCGCAGGGCGCTCCATGGATCGGCGGTCGTTTGGAGACGGGATTTGGGATTTGGGGTTTGGGATTCGAAACTCGAAGTCTCGGATCCGAGGTCGCCACGAAAAGCGGCGACGGCGGCGCGCATCGCCGCCGTCGGCGTGTCATCGGGTTCCTCCGCGAGGACGGCGCCCTCGCCGTCGAGGAAGCCGGTATCGACCGTGCCGGCGCGAAAGCGCGGGTGCTCGAGAATGCGCAGGAGGAACGGAATATTCGTCCGGATGCCAAGGATGGGAAACTCGCGCAGCGCCGACGCGAGGCGGGCGATTGCCGCCTCGCGCGTTTCGGCGGCCGCGATGACCTTGGCCATCATCGGATCGTAGTACACCGGAATGTCGCCGCCCTCGACGACGCCGGCGTCGATGCGGATGCCGGGACGCCGCGGCTCGCGATAGAGCAGCAGGCGTCCCGCCTGCGGCAGAAAGTCGTGGGCCGGATCCTCCGCGTACACGCGCGCTTCGATCGCGTGGCCGCGCTGCGTCAGCGACTGCGGCGTCCACGGCAGCGGCTCGCCCGACGCGACCAGCAGCTGTGCCCGCACGAGGTCGATGCCGGACACGGCTTCGGTCACCGGGTGCTCGACCTGCAGCCGCGTGTTCATCTCCAGGAAATAGAAACGCGCCGCGTCGCCAACGCCGTCGAGCAGGAACTCGATCGTGCCGGCGTTCCGATAGCCCGCCGCGCCCGCGGCCGTGACCGCCGCGCTCGTGATGCGCGCCCGCACGGCCGGGCTGAGCGCCGGCGACGGACTCTCCTCGACGATCTTCTGATGACGCCGCTGCACCGAGCACTCGCGCTCGAAGACGTGATCGATTCGCCCGTGGCAATCGCCGAAGACCTGCACTTCGATATGTCGCGGCTGCTCGACGAGACGCTCGACGTAAAGTGTACCGTCGCCGAAGGCCGCGGCCGCTTCACGCCGCGCGGCTCGCGTCGCGTCCATGATCTCCGCCGCGTCGCGCACGCGCCGCATCCCCTTGCCGCCGCCGCCGGCCGACGCTTTCACCAGCACCGGCAGACCGACGCGTTCGATGGTTCGGCGCAGACCTTCGTCGGTCTGATCGTCCGGCGTTTCACCAGGCACGACCGGTACGCCGGCCGCCTGCATCAGCGTCCGCGCCGCGATCTTCGAGCCCATCGTCGCGATCACTTCCGCCGGCGGTCCGACGAATACGAGCCCGGCTTCGTCGCAGGCGCGCGCGAAGCCGGCGTTCTCCGAGAGGAACCCGTACCCGGGGTGGACGGCGTCGGCGCGCGACTCGCGTGCGGCAGCGATGAGCCGCGGGATGGAGAGATAGCTGTCGACGGCCGGCGCCGGTCCGATGGCGATGGCGCGATCGGCGGCGGCGACGTGCGGTGCGCGGGCGTCCGCCTCGGAGTAGACGGCCACGCTCTCGAGGCCGAGCTCGCGGCAGGCGCGGACGATCCGCAGCGCGATCTCGCCGCGGTTGGCGATCAGGAGGCGCTTGATCATTCGGCGCGCCCGGCCGCCACAAAAAACACCATGGACAACAAGGAAGAACACCCCGGCGGAGAGATCCACAAGGTCATACGTTCAGCAGTTTAAGAGATCCGCCCCTTTGTGTTCGTGGCGTCCTTCGCGGTTGCCGTGCCCTGATCGTGCCAGCGAGGAGGCCGTTTCTCCAAGAACGCCCGCAGCCCCTCCTGACCCTCGGCCGACACGCGTCGGGCCGCGATCGCCGCCGCCGTCAGCGGCATCGCGTCTTCCGTTGGCCGATCCCATACGCGTGGAATCAACGCCTTCGCCGCGGCCACGGCGTGCGGGCCCGCGCTCAGAATCTCGCGCACGTAGCCGCCGATCGCCGTGTCGAGATCGCCGGCCGGCACCACCGCGTGGACGAGCCCGATCTCTTTCGCGCGCGCGGCGGAGAAGCGGGCTCCGGTCAGAAACAGCTCGCGCGCCGCGGAGCGCCCGACCTTCGCCAGCGCGAACGGCGAGATGACAGCAGGCAGAATGCCGAGTTTCACTTCCGTGAACCCGAAAATCGCCGCCTCTTCGGCGACGACGATGTCGCAGACGGCGGCGAGGCCGGCGCCGCCGCCGAGCGCCGCGCCGTGGATCCGGCCGATGAGCGGCATCGGCAGATCGTTCAGCGCGGCGAACATCCGCGACATGGCTTCGGCGTCGCGCACGTTCTCGGCTTCGGTGTACTGAATCGTTTCGGACATCCAGGTGATGTCCGCGCCTGCGCAAAACGTCTTGCCCGCGCCGCCGAGCACGATCGCGCGCACCACGCCAGGCTCGAGCCCGCGCATCGTCTGCGCCCACGCCGAGAGCTCGGCGATGACGTGTTCGTTGAAGGCGTTGCGGACGTCCGGGCGATTCAGCGTCAGATACTCGACGCCCCCATCCCTTCTGGTGATCAAGTGCTTATATGGCATGGGCCGCATCCATCACGAAGCCGAAGGCCACCAGGACCACGAATTCTCGACAATCTCCGTGGACTTGGTGCTCTCGCGTCTTCATGAAGAGGGATTCACATTCGAAATATCCCGAATCTTGGCTCGGGGATCGGCGCGTTGAACGACGCCGACAGTCCGAGCGCGAGCGCGCTCCGCGTGTCGGCCGGGTCCAGGATGCCATCGTCCCACAGGCGGGCCGTCGAATAGTAGGGCGAGCCTTCGTGCTCGTACTTGTCGAGAATCGGCCGGCGGATGGCTTCTTCGTCTGCCGCGGAGAACGGCGCGTCCTCACGCGCCGCTTGATCGCGCTTGACCGTCGTCAACACGCCGGCGGCCTGTTCGCCGCCCATCACCGAGATGCGCGCGTTCGGCCACATCCAGAGAAAGCGTGGATCGTACGCGCGTCCGCACATCCCGTAGTTGCCGGCGCCGAACGATCCGCCGACGATCACTGTGAACTTCGGCACGACGGAGTTCGCGACCGCGTGCACCAGCTTCGCGCCGTCCTTCGCAATACCCGCGCGCTCGTACTGCCGTCCCACCATGAAGCCGGTGATGTTCTGTACGAACACCAGCGGTATGCCGCGCAGATTGCAGAGCTCGATGAAGTGGGTCGCCTTGAGGGCCGACTCCGAGAACAGCACGCCGTTGTTCGCGATGATGCCGACCAGAAAGCCGTGCAGCCGCGCGAAGCCGGTGACGAGCGTCGTCGCGTAGCGCTCCTTGAACTCGTCGAATCGCGAGCCGTCGATGATGCGCGCCAGCAATTCGCGCACGTCGTACGGCTTCCGAATGTCGGCGTTGACAATGCCGTAGATCTCGGCCGGATCGTAGCGGGGATCTTCAGGCGCCGAAACGTCCTGCGGCAGGTGCTTCACCGTATTCAGCGTCGACACGACGGTGCGGCACAATTGCAGCGCGTGCACATCGTCATCGGCGAAGTAGTCGGCGACGCCGGATAGCCGTGTGTGCACATCCGCGCCACCCAGCTCTTCGGCGGTCACTTCTTCGCCGGTGGCCGCCTTCACGAGCGGCGGACCGCCAAGGAAGATCGTGCCGGTGCCTTTCACGATAATCGTCTCATCGGACATCGCCGGCACGTAGGCCCCGCCCGCAGTGCACGATCCCATCACCACGGCAATCTGCGGAATGCGCTCGGCGGACATGCGCGCCTGATTGAAAAAGATACGTCCGAAATGTTCGCGATCCGGAAAGACGTCCGCCTGCAGAGGCAGGAACGCGCCGCCCGAATCGACGAGGTAGACGCACGGCAGACGATTCTCGAGAGCGATCTGCTGAGCGCGGATGTGCTTCTTCACGGTCATCGGATAGTAGGTGCCGCCCTTCACCGTCGCGTCGTTCGCGACGATGACGACCTCGCGCCCCGACACACGGCCGATGCCGGTGACGATGCCGGCGGCCGGCGCGTCATCGTGGTACATCCCGTTGGCCGCAAGTGGGGAGAGCTCCAGAAAGGGAGAGGCCGCGTCGAGCAGGCCGGCGATCCGCTCGCGCACCGGCAGCTTGCCTTGCGCGCGATGACGCTCGAGGTACTTCGGACCGCCGCCTTCGTGGGCGCGGGCGGTGCGCGCACGCAGCTCGGCCACGAGCTGCTGCATGCGATCGCGATTGGTCTTGAACTGGTCGCCAGTCGGAGTGATGTGTGAGTCGAGGACTACCATCCGCAGCAATCCGTCTTGAATCCGCAGCCCGGGCAGCGCCAGACGGCGTGCATGCGGTACATCTCGGCGCCGCAGCGCTCGCACAACATTTTGTCATCCGGCGGGGCGGTCGTCCTGATGGGGGTAATCGGTCGAGCAGGGGCTTTGGGCGGAGTCGGCTCCGACATCGATGCGATTATGTCATGACGCCCGGAGATGATGCCGATTGGGCGGCCGAAGGGAAGAACGGCCCTTCCCCCTGATTGTGGAAACGAACCGCTGTCGAGATGGCCGCACTACAAGATGTAGCGTCATCAGACGTTGGCGTAAGTTGTGTATTGACACATTGCGCGCAGTCGCTACACTTTGAGGGCCATGAGTCTCAAACGTAAAAAACGGGTCTTGGCGATCGATGATGAGCCGGCGATGACCGAGTGGCTCAAGATCCTGCTCGAGCACGCCGGCTTCGAAGTGAAGACGGCGCTCATCGGCACCAGGGGCGAAGAGCTATTCAAGGCGTGGCATCCCGACGCCGTGATCACCGACATGATGCTGCCCGACGTCGACGGCATCGAACTGGTGCGCAAGTTCAAGCAGCTCGATCCGGAAGCGGAAGTGATCGTCATCACCGGTCAAGGCAACATCCCGCGATCGGTCGAAGCCGTCAAAGCCGGTGCGTTCGACTTTCTCGAAAAGCCGATCGACGCCGAGCGCCTGCTCGACAAGCTCGAGAAAGCGATCAAGCAGAAGGCGCTCATCGACGAGAACGAGCAGCTCAAAGCGAAGCTGCAGGACCGGTACAAATTCCAGAACGTGATCGGCAAGAGCAAGAAGATGCAGGAGCTGTTCGAGCTCATCGAAAGCGTTGCGGCGAGCGAAGCGAACATCCTCATCCAGGGTGAAAACGGCACCGGCAAGGAACTGATTGCCAACGCGATTCACTACAACAGCAAACGGTCGAAGGGACCGTTCATCAAGATCAACTGCGCGGCGATTCCGAAGGACCTGATCGAATCGGAGCTGTTCGGCTATAAGAAGGGCGCCTTCACGGGCGCCACGATGGACAAGGAAGGCCTGTTCGAGATGGCGGAGGGCGGCTCGCTGCTGCTCGACGAAATCGGCGAGATGCCCGCGTATCTGCAGACCAAGCTGCTGCGTGTCCTGCAGGAGCGCGAGTATCGTCCGATTGGCAGCGAGCGGATCGTGCACGTCGATTTTCGCCTGATCTGCGCCACGAACATCGATCTCGACTCCGCGCTGCGCGACGGCCGGCTCCGCGAGGATCTCTACTTCCGCATCAACACGATCACGCTGCGGGTGCCGCCGCTGCGCGAGCGCACGGAAGACATTCCACTCCTGTGCGATTACTTCCTCGACAAGTTCCGTCAGCGCTATCAGAAGAACGTGAAGACGCTGGCGCCGTCGGTGTACCACCTGTTGATTCGCAATCGATGGCCCGGCAACGTGCGCGAGTTGGAGAACGCGATCGAGCGCGCCGTGCTCGTCGCGAAGGGAACCGAGATTGCGGTCGCCGATCTGCCGGAGTCGATCCGCGAGGAGTCGTCCAACTCCACCGACTTCGTGATCCCGCCGCATCGCACGCTGGCCGAGATCGAGAAGATGGCGATTCTCCAGACGCTGCAGCGTACGAATTGGAACAAACAGGAAGCGGCGCAGATTCTGGGACTTTATCGGCCGACCTTGTACAGCAAGATGAAGAAACACGAGATCCGCGATGCGGGGAAGTCGGCGCGTGCGACGTCCGCTGCGGTCCCGCCCGCCACGGCGGCTGGCGCCTAGCCGCTGGGCCTCCGCGCGCCAGCGCGGGCGGCTCATCATCCCCAGCTCGGCCGCGCGCGTCGCAAAACCAGACGGCGGCAACGCGGCGATCTATTCCTCCTGTCGAGCGGCCCGCTTCCGCTGCGATTGCCGACCGTGGCACATAACTTGTAGCAGGGATGGCAGATTTGTTGAGGAGGCGTGCGTGACCGAAGAGAAGTCGCGAGCGGTGGCAGCCACGGTCGTCGGAGCGATCGTCGGCGGTGTAGCGGGGTACTTGTTTTTCACCGATCACGGGCGAACGCTGCGGCGACAGATGGAGCCCGCGCTCGAAGACATCACCCGCGAGTTGAACAGCTTCCGGAGCACGGTCCAGAAGGCGGCGGGCGTCGCCAACGAAGGATGGAAGCTGTTGAACGATGCGCTCGCGGAGCCTGGCGCCCCGCGTTCGCCGCGCTACGCCAGCGCACATCAGACCTCGCCGTTCTGAGGCGACGTGAAGGACACGCTATGGTAGGCAATCTTGGAACGACCAACCTGCTGCTGGGGATCATGGCGGCGGTCAGTGTGCTCGAAGCGCTCCTGCTGATCGGCGCCGGCATCGGCGGATTCCTCGCGTACCGGCGCGTAATGGATCTGGTGAGCCACCTGGAAGAGCGCCAGATCGCGCCCGCGATGACGCGCGTGAACGGCATCCTCGACAATTTGAAGGACGTGTCGGCCAAGGTGAAGGCGGAAACCGAGCGCGTCGACACGGCAATCCAGAGCACCATGGAGCGCATCGACGATACGGCGGATCGAGTGAAGTCAAACGTGCGCGCGAAGACGAGTCGTCTGGTCGGCGTCGTGCGCGGTGTCCGCGTTGCGATCGAGGACGTGCTGCGATCGCGGCAATCGGCGGCGTAGCCGGCTTTCCGTGGTAACGGAAGCGGAACGCGGCACGGGAACTACGAGTCGAACTCGAGAGGGAGGCGTCAATGGCAGATGGATATGATCGTTTTGAAAACGAAGGCGGTGGGGGCGGCAGCTTCGTGATGGGTCTGCTCACCGGCACCGTTCTCGGCGCAGGCCTCGGCATGCTGTTCGCCCCGAAGGCGGGATCGGATCTGCGCAATCAGATCACGGAACAGGCGGGCAGTCTGGCCAACACCGCGTCGGAAGGCTATCGGAAGGCCACCGAAGTTGCCGGTGAAGGATACCGGAAGGCGAGCGACGCGGCCGGCGATTGGGCCGATCGCGGACGCGATCTGTATGGCAAGGCGCGCGACGCCGCCGCGAAGGGCGCCGACGAAGCACAGCGGTACGTGCGCGACGCGACCTCCGGATCGAGTGGCAGCAATTCGCCGTCGACCTCGCCGTCGAGCGGCTCGTCATATGGCAGCGGGTCGTCGGGTTCGATGGGATCGTCAGGTTCGACGGGTTCGACGGGTTCGTCTGGTTCGAGTGGTTCCTCTGGTTCGACCGGTTCTTCTGGTTCGAGCGGATCGCGCCGGAGCTGACGCATGACGGACGAGCAGGCGCGCACGGTCGCGAACGTGGTGCTCGCATCGGCCGGTGTGGCGGCGGCGTACGTGGTGATCACGACGCCGTCGCTTCGACGGTTGGCGCTCCGCGCGACCCGATGGTGGCTGGGCGCCAGCGT
>Ga0068855_100005453_pt1 | contig 15510 bp, 15 predicted proteins | sample KBSCornC52_FD_66592 | JGI IMG/M metagenome (GOLD analysis project Ga0068855, IMG submission 66592) | Corn rhizosphere microbial communities from Kellogg Biological Station, Michigan, USA - KBS Corn C5-2 | ecosystem: Host-associated > Plants > Roots > Rhizosphere > Soil ...
ACGACCTCGGCGGCACGCTGATGGAAGAGACGATCAGCCGGATGGCCGGCTCCCGGCACGGCTCGGCCAAGACGGTCGAGCAGCTGCACGACATCGTGGCGCCGCTGCCGGGCCGCACCGCCCGCCAGCGGCTCACCGACTACGCGCCGGTACCCGAGGAGCGGCTGGCCGCCGCGCACCGGTTCACCGGCACGCTGCCCTCGCTGTCGATCCGCGCCGTGTAGGCGCCGCGGCCTCGTTGGCGCGCGGCTGCGCGTTCAGGCGGCGCCCGGCCGCGCCTCGGGCACGGACCGCGTAGTGCCCTCTGCGCATATTTGCTCTGCTCATCAATGGTGAGCATTTGCCCACTCCGGGTGAGCAGAGCAAATACCGACGGGCGCAGTGTGGGAGGCCCGGAATCCGGGGGCTCGCTAGCCGGCTTCGCGGCTCGCGCAACCGCTTCGGCGGGGGCGAGAACTAACGGAAAGCTCAAACCGGCCCGGTTGAGGCGCCCTTCGAGCGCGGCGGTCGCCGCCGAGGCCGGGCCCGGTCAGAGCCACTCCTTCTTCTTGAAGACGAGGTAGAGCGCCGCGCCGAGCACGATGATCAGCCCGAGGCTCGACCAGAACCCGACCTTCTCGTTGAAGCCCGGATACGGCACGTTCTGCCCGAACCAGCCGGTGACCGCGGTGGGGACGGCGATGATCGCCGCCCACGACGTCAGCTTCTTCATGACGGCGTTCATCCGGGTGTCGTTGAGGGACATGTTCGTCTCGAAGACCGAGGTGATCATGTCCCGCAGCGACTCCGTCCACTCGGCCGCCCGCAGCACGTGGTCGTACAGGTCGGCGTAGTACGGCATGAGCTCGGGGGCGTCGTCCTCGCTGGTGACGCGGCGCATGATCGTGTTCACGACCTCGCGCATCGGCAGGATCGCCCGCCGCGCCTGCACCAGCGAGCGGCGCAGCCGAAAGGCGGTCTTCGACACTTCGCGGGCCGACTTCGTGTCTTCGGCGAACAGGATGTCCTCGATGCGCTCGATCTCGTCGTCCAGGGCCTCGACGGCGTTGAAGTAGCCGTCCACGATCTCGTCGAGCAGCCCGTGGATCAGCGTCCGCGGGCCGTACTTGACCAGGTCCGCGTTGTCGTCCCAGCGGCGCACGACGGCGTCCAGGTTCAGCGAGTCGTCGAGGCGCACGGTGACGAACCCGCGCTTGGTGCTGAACGCCGACACCCGGCCGGTCGTCACCTCCGCGGTGCCGCGGTCGATGCGCACGACGTAGGTCGTCATGAACATGTGCGTGGCGTACCGGGTCGCCTTCGGCCGCTCGTTGTCGTCGAGGGCGTCCTCGACGGCGTGCTCGTCGAGGCTGAGCTCCTCGGCCAACTGGCACAAGGTGTCCTCGTCCGGGCTCAACAGGTCGGCCCAGACGAGACAGTCGGGCTGTTCGAGGTAGTCGGAAACCTGTTCGAACGGGAAATTCTCCGCCTCCAGGACGCCGTTGCGCCATACCCGAGTCCGGATTGCCGTTTGGTCCACGTGACCCAGTGTGGCGTGCCACTCGTCAGCTGGTAGTCGGCACGCGTAGTTTTCGTCCCGTGGGATGGAGAGCGGCCCAGTTGCCCGACCTGGCCGGCCGGACGGCGATCGTCACCGGGGGTAACTCCGGCATCGGTTTCCACACGGCCAAGGAACTTGCCGCGCACGGGGCGACCGTGGTTCTCGCCTGCCGCAATCTCGATCTCGCGGCCGCCGCGATGGAGCGCATGACCGGCGACGTCCGGGCCGTCCACTTGAACCTCGCGTCGATGGCGTCGGTCCGCGAGTTCGGCGAGGCGTGGGAGGGCTCGCTCGACCTGCTGATCAACAACGCCGGCGTGATGGCCCCGCCGCGACCGGCCACCACCGAGGACGGGTTCGAGCGGCAGTTCGGCACCAACCACCTCGGCCACTTCGTCCTCACCGGGTTGCTGCTGCAGGCGTTGGTGAAGTCCGAGCACGGACGGGTCGTGACCGTGGCGTCCATCGCCCACCACGACGGCACCGACGCGGTGCTGGAAGGCAACCGTGGCGGCGGGTACAACGCGCAGAAGACGTACTCGAACTCCAAGCTGGCCAACCTGCTGTTCGCGATGGAGCTGCACCGGCAGTTGGTCGCCCACGACCTGCCGGTCACCGCGACCGCCGCGCACCCCGGCGTCTCGGCCACCGGCCTGGTCGGCGATCGTGAGGGCATGGGCGCGAACGCGTTCATGCGCACCGTCGGCGCCGGCTTCGTCAAGGTGTTCACGCAGTCGGCGGCGGCCGGCGCGCGGGCGACGCTGTACGCGGCGACCGAGGCCGAACCCGGCTCGTACACCGGGCCGCAGGTGCTGGGCGAGACGCGCGGCCGCATCGGCCCGGCCCGGCTCTCGCCGCAGGCGCGGGACGAGAAGCTGGCCCGCCGGCTGTGGCAGGTCAGCGAGGAGCTGACCGGCTTCCGCTACGACTGGGACGGCGCCCAGCTCTGAGGCCGCCGGCGCATCCGTAGACTTCGCTCGTGGAGACGGACCTCGTTCTCGTCGTCGACTACGGCGCGCAGTACGCCCAGCTCATCGCCCGCCGCGTGCGCGAGGCGCACGTCTACTCCGAGATCGTGCCCTCGTCGATGCCGGTCGACGAGATCGTGGCCAAGCGGCCGAAGGCGATCATCCTGTCCGGCGGGCCGTCCTCGGTCTACGCCGAGGGCGCGCCGCGGACCGACCCGGCACTGTTCGCGGCCCAGGTGCCGGTGTTCGGTATCTGCTACGGCTTCCAGGCGATGACGCAGGCGCTCGATGGTGAGGTCGCCCAGACCGGCGGCTCGGAGTTCGGCCGCACCAGCCTGCACGTGTCGGCGCCGGGCGTGTTGCTGCGCGGGCTGCCGGCGACCCAGCAGGTGTGGATGAGCCACGGCGACGCGGTCACGGTCGCGCCCCCTGGCTTCACCGTCACCGCGGGGACGCCCGGCGCGCCGATCGCCGCGTTCGAGGACGTGTCGCGCGGCCTGGCCGGCGTGCAGTTCCATCCCGAGGTCATGCACACCGAGCACGGCCAGGCCATGCTCCGGCACTTCCTGTACGACATCGCCGGCTGCCGTCCCTCGTGGACGGAGGCCAACATCATCGATGAGCAGGTCGAACGGATCCGCGCCCAGGTCGGCGGCAAGCAGGTCATCTGCGGCCTCTCCGGCGGAGTCGACTCGGCCGTCGCCGCGGCGCTCGTGCAGCGCGCCATTGGTGATCAACTCACCTGCGTCTTCGTCGACCACGGGCTGCTGCGCGCCGGCGAGGCCGAGCAGGTCGAGCGCGACTTCGTCGCCGCCACCGGCGTGCGGCTGAAGGTCGTGGACGCCGCGGCGCAGTTCCTCGACGCGCTGGCCGGGGTCAGCGACCCGGAGGAGAAGCGCAAGATCATCGGACGGGAGTTCATCCGCTCGTTCGAGGCGGCGGCGCGCGACATCGTCGAGCACGGCGAGGCCGTCGAGTTCCTCGTGCAGGGGACGCTCTACCCGGACGTCGTGGAATCGGGCGGCGGCACCGGCACCGCCAACATCAAGTCACACCACAACGTCGGCGGCCTGCCCGACGACCTGCAGTTCGCCCTCGTCGAGCCGCTGCGCACGCTGTTCAAGGACGAGGTGCGCCGCGTCGGCGAGCAGCTCGGCCTGCCGCCGGAGATCGTGTGGCGCCAGCCGTTCCCGGGCCCCGGGCTCGGCATCCGCATCGTCGGTGAGGTGACGGCGGCCCGCCTCGAGGTGCTACGTCGCGCCGACGCGATCGCCCGGGCCGAGCTGACCGCGGCCGGGTTGGATCGCGACATCTGGCAGTGCCCGGTCGTGCTGCTGGCCGACGTGCGCTCGGTGGGGGTTCAGGGCGACGGTCGGACGTACGGCCACCCGGTCGTCCTGCGGCCGGTGTCGTCGGAGGACGCGATGACCGCCGACTGGACCCGCGTGCCGTACGAGGTGCTGGAGCGGATCTCCACCCGGATCACCAACGAGGTGCGGGAGGTCAACCGGGTCGTCCTGGACGTCACGTCCAAGCCGCCCGGCACGATCGAGTGGGAGTAGACCCAGCCCCGTTCACGCGGTGACCGCGCGATCGGCCGGCCAGACGCGGTCGGCGATCGGCTCGACGGCGAGCACGGCTCCGACGGCGAGACAGCCGATGATGGCGACGAGGACGTCCTCGCCGGCGAACGCCGCAACCAACCCGCCCGCTACGGCGATCACCGGTCGCAGCAGCGTGAACGGGCCGAGGATGACCGCCGACGCGAGGTACTTCTGCCGCCAACCCAAGGTGGCGTACACGAGCAGCGCGAGCAGTACCAGCGCGGCGTAGGGGCCGTACACGAGGAGCATCGCGTCGCCGGCGCTCCGGTAGAGGTGCAACCGGCGCGGACGGACGATCGCGTCGATACTCGCGGCGGCCACCGGGAGCGCGAGCAGCGCCACGACCAGGACGCCGCCGCGCACGGACGCCCGCACGTCGCTGCGGCGGTGATCGAGCAGGCCGGTGCGCCCGAGGGATGAGCGGAAGCCGGCGAAGGTGCCGTCCAGAACGGCGAGCACCGAGAGCGCGGCCGCGACCACGGATGTCGTCATGGCCGCCGCTCACCGACGATCGGGCGGAGGACGTCGATCGCCCGCGGGTGCCAGCGCGAACCCTCGTCGACGCGAACGCGGTACCGCGGTGCGCCCCGCTCGGCGGCCGCCAGCAGCGTCTCGGCCGGATGCGCTCGTCGCGCTGACAGGACTCCGTCGTGCCGGGACACCGCCTCCCGCATGCGGGCGCGGTGGAACACCCACGCCCCGAGCGTCGACCAGAAGCACGGCGCGATGTCCCAATGGGCGAATGCGGCCACGCCGAGGCGATCCTGCGCGGCGAAGAACCCGGCCAGCTCAGCCGCGGGCAGGTGGTGGAGCAGGCCGCTGGAGATGACGATCGTGCGCGCGCCGTCCTCCACCGCGACGTCCGGCGCGAAGGCATCGCCGTGGACGAACCGGCACGCCAAGCCTTCGGCCCGGCTGAGTCGGGTCGCCTCGGCGATCAGGACGGGATTGCGGTCCACCCCGACGATGTGGACGTCCGGGCCGAGCGCCGAGGTACTGGCCAGCCAGCGCGGGACGTACCCGAGCCCGCAGCCGACGTCGACGACCCGGATCGGCCCCGGTCCGGTCCGTAGCCGGTCGGCGAGTGGCTTGAGCAAGGCGGCCGCCCGCCGCCCGAACTGCAGTTCCTCACCGAGCCGTTGCAGTTCGCGGTGTACCCGCAGGCCGAGAGCATCGACATAGGCCGAGTCGAGCACGCCGTCCGCGGCGGGCATCGCCGACACGATGCGCCCGGCGCGGCGTTGCCCGTTGGCCAGCAAGCTGGCGACGGCCGTCCGCTGAGGCACCGGCAGGCGTCGCCCGCCCGCGTCGACCGGCCACAGCAGGTCGGTGATCTCGACCCGTCCGCCATCCACGACCGCCATGATCGCTCAAGTTGCTCCCGCTCGCGTGCTCGCCGACGGCCGGTCGGCCGCCGCTTGGTTCGGCCCGGCTCTCAACCGGGCCGGCGCGCTGTCGATGGGCGTCCAAGAACGGCGGCGCATCCGGCGTGGCCCCAACGACCGACGGAGCGACGCGTGACGAGCACTCACGAGGCACCGCCTGAGGCCCATGAGCGCCGGCGGCGAGCCGGCGACCGGCCCGAAGGCGCGGAGCGCGTGGCCGGAGTCGTCGTCGCCCTGACCTACGTCGAACGGGACGCCATCGAGCAACAGTTCGGCGTGGCGGCGCGGGCCGCGGTCGACGAGTCCGTGGTGCGCTCATTTGCCCGCGAGCTGCCCGACGCCGTCGAGTTGTCGCGCGCGGGGCGGCTCGTCCTCCGGGTGCCGATCGGCGCCCGGAAGGCGGAGCAGTCACTCGGGCTCGCCCGGGCCGCCGTCGCGGGCGACGTCCACCGCACGGCGGACACCGAACTGCGGGTTACGCCGATGATCGGTTACGCGGTCGTCGAGCGCGGCGACGTGCGGACTGCGTGGTCGAGAGCCGGGGACGCCGCCGCGGTCGCCCTGCTGCGGATGGATCTCGTCCCGGTGCGGTGGAGCCCCGAAACCCCGAGCGAGAGGCGTGGGGGACGGTTCGCCGACCTCGCGACGCCCGTGCAGGTCGCGCTCTCCTTCGTCCTGGCGCTCGGCCTGCCCTACCTCGGCTACGAACTGTCCGCGGCCTTCCACGTCGATCGGCCCGTCACCTGGATCGCCTACGTCCTGGTCACGGCGATGGTGCTCGTCACCGCGCTGAACCTCTACGCCGAGAGCCTCGCCGCCGTGGAGGCGATCGCGACCGAGCCCCCCGCCGCGCACGGCGACCTGCCGCCGGCGACGGCCGTCATCGCTGCTTACCTGCCCAACGAGGCCGAGACGATCGTCGAGACGCTGCGCGCGTTCCAGGCGCTGGAGTATCCGGGCGGCCTGCAGATCGTCCTCGCGTACAACACGCCCAACCCGCTGCCGGTGGAGTCGACGCTGCGCCGCCTGGCCGCGACGGACGACCGGATCCTGCTGCTCAAGGTCACCGGCTCGACCTCGAAGGCCCAGAACGTCAACGCAGCCCTCAACGTCGTCTCCGGCGAGATCGTCGGGATCTTCGACGCCGACCACCATCCCGAGGCCGGCTCGTTCCAGCGGGCGTGGCGCTGGCTGTCGAACGGCTACGGCGTGGTGCAGGGCCACTGCGTGATCCGGAACGGCGACGCCTCGTGGGTCGCCCGCACCGTCGCCGTGGAGTTCGAGAACATCTATGCGGTCAGCCACCCCGGTCGCGCGCTCCTGCACGGCTTCGGCATCTTCGGTGGCAGCAACGGCTACTGGCGCACTGACCTGCTCCAAGAGGTCCGCCTGCGCGGCACGATGCTCACCGAGGACATCGACTCCTCCCTGCGGGTGACCCTGCGGGGGGAGCGGATCGCCAGCGATCCCGGACTCATCTCCCGTGAGCTGGCGCCGACCACTCTGCGAGTACTCGTCGGCCAGCGGCTGCGCTGGGCCCAGGGCTGGTCCCAGGTGTCGGTCGAGTACGCCCTGTCGACGATCCGCAGCCGCCGTATGTCGCTGCGGCAGAAGCTCGGCAGCCTGTTCCTGTTGGGCTGGCGCGAGATCAACCCGTGGGTCTCGCTGCAGATGTTCCCGCTTGTCGCGTTCGTACTGCTGCACCCGCAGGGCCGGCCCTTCAACTGGTTCGTGCCGCTCCTCGTCCTCTCCACGGCGATCTCCGCCCTGGCCGGCCCGTTCCAGGTCCTGATCTCCTACTTCTGCGCCGTGCCCGAGCTGCGGGCCCGCCGTCGCTGGTTCCTGGCGTACGCCTTCGTGAACGCCTTCTTCTACACGGAGTTCAAGAACACCCTCGCGCGGGTCGCGCACATCAAGCACGCGCGCGGCGAGACGCTGTGGCGGGTCACGGCCCGGGCGGGGGCGCCCGCCACGAAGGACGTCCCGCTCGCCGATGAGCGGTGGGACGCCGAGTCCTCCGAGACCGCGGCATGAGCCGCGGGACGTCGCCGGCCACCCCGGCCGGCCGCCGGCTGGACCTCGAGGGCTACCGCGGCATCGCGGCGCTCGGGGTGGTCGTGTTCCACGCCTACCAGTTCAATCGCGGGGACGCCGGAGCGCACTACGCCTACGAGGGCAGCGTCGCCTTCCCGCTCCTTCGCAACCTGGACGGCCTCGTCAACCTGTTCTTCGTCCTGTCGGCGTACCTGCTCTACGCCCCGCTGGTCCGGGCCGTGCGGGCCGGCGAGCGCCCCCAGCCGGTCCGGGTGTTCCTGTTCCGCCGCGCCGTGCGCATCCTGCCGCTGTATTGGACGGCGATCCTCGTCGTCTGGGCGGCGCGGAACCCGCGGCTGCCCGGCGATTGGCGCGACCTGCTCGAGCACCTGACCGGCACGCAGGTGTTCGACAGCAAGCGCATCTTCTGGACCATCGGCCCGGCCTGGTCGTTGGCGGTGGAGATCTACTTCTACCTGGCCCTGGCCGGGGTCTACCTCGCGTTCCGCTCGCCGGCGGCGAGCCGTCTCTCGCCGCGCGCCGGCCGCTGGGCGTTGTGGCTGTTCCCGATCACGCTCGCCGCCGTCGGGCTGGCGTGGAAGGCCGCTGCGCTGCTCGCCGGCGAACCGGCCACCCGGTGGTCGGTCTGGTTCAACCCGCTCGCCAAGGCCGACGTCTTCGCGGCCGGGACGCTGTTGGCGCTCGCCGCCGGCGGCCGGGACGGCCGTCCCCTGCGCCGCGGCCCGCTGCTCGCCGTGCGGCTCGCCGGCTGCGCCCTGATCATCGCCGGGGGGCCCTGCGCACCGACGCGCCGGCGCGGGCGACGGCCTTCGGGCTGCTCTCGACGGCCGGCTTCGCCCTGCTGATCCTGTCGTCGATCCTGGCGCCGGACTCGTCCTGGTACCGCCGGGCGCTCGCCACGCGCTGGCTGACCTGGCTCGGGGTGATCAGCTACAGCCTCTACCTCTGGCACGAGCCGGTGTTGCTGTTCCTCGACGGCAAGCTGGGGCTCGAGCACGCGCCGTCGCACGTCCTCATCACCGCCGCCCTCCTGCTCGCGACGGCGATACCCGTCGCGGTCGCCAGCAACCGGCTGGTGGAGCAACCGTTCAACCGACTGCGCCGGCTGATCGGTTCGGACGGTGCCCGGCTGGACCCGTACGCCGACGTCCTCGAGCCCGTCGTGGCCGAGTCGCCGGCCATGGTGCTGTCCCGGTAGCGGTGCGCCTTCGGTTCACACCTCGTCGGGACGGGTGGACCCGGCGGCGTCGGGCAGGAGTTCGGCCAGCAGGGCGCCGACGCGGCCGCGGATCTCGTCCCGCACCTGCCGGACGACGTCAATGCCTTGCCCGGCCGGGTCGGTGAGCTCCCAGTCCTCGTAGCGCTTGCCGGGGAAGATCGGGCAGGTGTCCCCGCACCCCATGGTGATGACGACGTCGGAGTCCTGCACCGCGTCGACGGTCAGGATCTTCGGCCGCTCGGCGGTGATGTCGATACCGACCTCGGCCATGGCCTCGACCGCGACCGGGTTGATCCGCGCGCCGGGCGCCGAGCCGGCCGAGCGGACCTCGACGCGGTCGCCGGCCAGGTAGCGCAGCCACCCTTGCGCCATCTGCGAGCGGCCGGCGTTGTGGACGCAGACGAACAGCACGCTGGGCTTAACGGACACGGGCCGGTCCTTCCGGTGACATGTCGGCCGGGTGCGGCACGACGACGGCGTCGGCCACCTGGGCGATGTCGGGGTACAGGATGCGGACCACGCCGGCCCCGACCAGCAGGCCGATCAGCTGGGCACCGACGAAGGCGGGGACGGAGGCGGGGGCGATGCCGGCGAAGGTGTCGGAGAACATGCGCCCGACGTCGGCGGCCAGGTTCGCGAAGAAGGTGCTCGAGGTGAAGAAGTAGCCGGCGGCGACGACGGCGCCGACCGCCGGGGCGGCGAGCCCGCCCCGGTGCGCGCGGGCGAGGGCGAAGATCAGGACGATGAGCACGGCGGTCGCGACGATCTCGCTCACGAAGTGCGCGCCGGTCGCCCGCCTGGTGTGCGCAAGCCCCTGCGGGACGTCGAACATCGCGTTGGCCAGCAGGGCGCCGGCGATCCCGCCCGCGAGCTGGGCGGCGCCGTAGGTGAGCACGTCCATGAGCGGAAGGCCGTGACCGGCCCGGCGGCCCAGCAGCCAGTCGGCGGCGGACACCAGCGGGTTGAAGTGGGCACCGGAGATCGGCCCCAGCATGAGGATCAGCCCGGTGAGCGCGAGCCCGGTGGCGACCGCGTTCTCGAGCAGCTGGAGCCCGACGTCCTGCGGCGAAAGCCGGCGCGCGGCGATGCCGGAGCCGACGACGGCCGCGATGAGCAGGCCGGTGCCGAGGAACTCGGCGAACAGCCGCCGGAGCAGCGGCGGCGACGGTGCGGCATCGGTCACCCGGTCATGTTGACCCATGACCGGTAACTCAGTCAAAATTGAGGCAATGGAACTTGAGGTGAACGACGAGCTGCGGCGACGGGCCGCGCTGCACGCGGCCCTTGCGGAGCCGGCCCGGCTCGCGATCGCCGACACGTTGTCGTTCGGGGACGCCTCGCCAACGGAACTCCAGCGGGCGCTCGGTATGCCGTCCAACCTGCTGGCCCACCATCTGCGGGTGCTCGAGGAGGCCGGGGTGCTGAGCCGGCACCGGTCCGAGGCCGACCGGCGTCGCACCTATCTACGGCTCGTGCCGTCCGGGTTCGACGCGCTGGCCCCGGCCGGCCTTCGCCCGGTCTCCCGCGTCGTGTTCGTGTGCACCCAGGCCTCGGCCCGCTCGCAGCTCGCGACCTCGCTGTGGCGGCGGGCCAGCACGATCCCGGCGGTGGCCGCCGGTACCCGGCCCGCGGCGCGGATCAACCCCGGCGCGATCGCCGCCGCCCACCGGCACGGGCTGCCGCTGGCGCGGGTTCGGCCGCGGCACCTCGACGAGCTCGAGCTCGACGCCAGCGACCTGCTCGTCACGGTCTGCGACCGCGCGCACGAGGAACTGGGCGGCCGTCCCGACCTGCACTGGTCGGTGCCCGACCCGGTGCCGGCCGAGCGGGCCGAGGCATTCGACCGCGCGCTCGCCGAGCTCAGCCGGCGGGTCGCCGGCCTGGCGCCGGCCACTCGAGCCGTTCCCGCAGAGCGAGAGCGGCGTAGACGAGCCCCAGCAGCACCGGGACCTCGATGAGCGGTCCGACCACGCCGGCCAGCGCCTGCCCGCTGGTGACACCGAAGACGCCGATGGCCACGGCGATGGCCAACTCGAAGTCGTTCGACGCGGCCGAGAACGCAAGTGAGACCGTCCGCGGGTAGGTCAGCCGTAGCCGGCGAGCGATCCCGAAGCCGAGCAGCCACATGACGGCGAAGTAGGCGAGCAGCGGCAAGGCGATGCGCGCCACGTCCAGCGGCTTGGACGTGATGGTGTCGCCCTGCAGTGCGAACAGGACGACGACCGTGAAGAGCAGCCCGTAGAGCGCGACCGGGCCGATCCGCGGCAGTAGCACCGATTCGTACCAGACGCGGCCGCCGCGGCGTTCGCCGATGACACGCGTGGCGTAACCGGCCGCCAGCGGGATGCCGAGGAACACCGCGACCGTCCCCGCGATCGAACCCAGCGAGATCGAGATGGACTGCGTGTCGAGGTCGAGCCAGCCCGGCAGCACCTTGAGGTAGAACACGCCGAGGGCGGCGTAGGCGAGCACCTGGAACGCGGCGTTGACGGCGACGAGGACGGCGGCCAGCTCCCGATCGCCGTGCGCGAGATCGGTCCAGATCAACACCATGGCGATGCAGCGCGCCAGCCCGACCAGGATCACGCCGGTCCGGTACGCCGGTTGGTCAGGCAGCAGGAGCCACGCGAACGCGAACATGACCGCGGGACCGACGACCCAGTTGAGCAGCAGGGAGCTGGCCATCATGCCCCGGTCGGCGGTGATGCGAGTGATCTCGTCGTAGCGGACCTTGGCCAGTACCGGATACATCATCAGCAGCAGTCCGAGCGCGATGGGCAGTGACGTCTGCCCGATCTTCACGGCGTCGAGGACGTCCTTCAGCCCCGGTGCCAACCGGCCCAGGAGCAGACCGGCGGCCATCGCGACGCCGATCCAGACCGGCAGGAGCTGATCCCTTCTCGACAGCCGCGCCCCGCTCTCGGCGAGCGGGGCTCGCGCCGTCGTGACCTGCTTGCGCATCGGTCAACGCGCCGGTTTGCCGGCCCGGATGATCGATGAGTGCATGCCGTCCACCACGTCGTGGGTCGGGCTGACCTCGGCCTCGACGAACCCCGCCCCGCCGAGCAGCTCCAGGTACTCCTGGCGCGAGAGCGCACCGGCGATGCAACCGGCGTAGCTGCCCAGTTCGGCTCGCCGGTCGGCGGGCAGGGCGTCGTCGGCGACGATGTCGGTGATGCCGATGCGTCCGCCCGGCCTCAGCAGCCGGTGCATCTCGGCGAACACGGCGGGCTTGTCGGTCGAGAGGTTGACGACGCAGTTGGAGATGATCACGTCGACCGATTCGTCCGGTAGTGGGACCGCCTCGATCGTCCCGGCGAGGAACTCGACGTTCGTCGCCCCCGCCCGGGCCGCGTTCGCGCGGGCGAGCTGCAGCATCTCCTCGGTCATGTCGACCCCCCAGGCGAAGCCGGTGGGGCCGACCCGCTTGGCCGACAGCAGCACGTCGATGCCCCCGCCCGAGCCGAGATCGAGCACCCGCTCGCCGGGATGCAACTCGGCGACCGCGGTCGGGTTGCCGCACCCGAGGCTGGCCAGCACCGCCTCGGTGGGCAGCTCCGCCTGCTCGTCGGCGGTGTAGAGCGCGGCCGCGGCGACGCTCTCGTCCACGGGCGTGCCGCAGCAGGCTGGGCCCTGCTGGTCGAGAACCGTCCGGGCCGCGCGGGCGTAGTGCTCGCGGACCTGTTCGCGCAGCTCGGTGTCGTTGGCGGTCATCTCCGCCTCCTTGCTCTGCGCCGTGGTTGTGGCGCCGGCGGTCGCCGGGCGCCATGGTGGGTCACCCGGTGAGCGCGGGGGACCGATCGTCGGACGCGATGGTCCCGATGAGCCCGCCGAGGCTCGTCAGCGCCTCGGCGTTGAGCCGGTAGTAGACCCAGACGCCGCGCTTCTCCCGGTCGAGCAACCCGAGCTCGTGCAGCACCTTCAGGTGGTGGCTGATCGTCGGCTGCGACAGGTCGAACGCCCCGGTCAGGTCGCACACGCACGCCTCGCCGCCGGCGTGCGCCGCGACGAGCGACATCAACCGCAGCCGCACCGGGTCGGCCAACGCCTTCAACAGCGAGGCGATCTGCTCGGCCTGCTCGACCGACAGGGGCTCGACCATCAGCGGCGAGCAGCACGCCACGGTCTGCAGCGGCGTCAACGGGAGCTGGCGGCGTCCCTTTCCGGACGTCGAAGAGTTCGACATACGTCTATGTTGACAGCCGTCGATGTCCCTGGCAACCTGACGAACGTCCCATTGACGTCCATCTATGTCTCGCCCTGGAGGTTGCCATGTCCCGTGTCCAGCTCGCCCTCAACGTCGACGACCTCGGCGCATCGATCGCCTTCTACGCCAAGCTGTTCAACACCGAACCGGCGAAGGTCCGCCCGGGCTACGCCAACTTCGCGATCGCCGAGCCGCCGCTCAAGCTCGTCCTGCTCGAGAACCCGGGCCAGGGCGGCAGCCTGAACCACCTCGGCGTCGAGGTGCCCGACGTCGACACCGTCGACGCCGAGCAGACCCGTCTCGCCGACGTGGGTTTCGCCTCGATCGACGAGCGCGGGACGACCTGCTGCTACGCCAAGCAGGACAAGTTCTGGGTGGAAGGCGCGCCCAACGGCGAGCGGTGGGAGATCTACACCGTCCTGGCCGACAGCCCGACCTTCTTCGCCGAGCAACCGGCGGACGGGCCCGCGTGCTGCCGCACCGACCGGGCCGAGGCGGTCGAAGAATCCGCAGCGGCCGGCGAGCGCTGTTGCTGACCGGACGGTGACACGGCCGGGCAATAGGAGCAGGATGTCGCTTCATCGTCCGTCATTGGGTGGGAACCGGGGGGTCCCATGCCGAACACGCCGTTTTGCACCGGCAAGCTCTCGACGATGCCCGACTTCCGCCTGCCGTTCGCGGCCGGGACGAAGGTGCTGATCGAGACCTACCGCCACCACGATCCGGACGACAAGAAGATGGACATGTACGCCGACGGCTGGCCGGACGACTCGAGCGTCCTGGCCGCCGCGGCCGGGCTCGTCCACGAGCACTTCGACCCGGGCGGCATCGAGATCGACCACGGCAACGGGTGGTTCACCACGTACATGCACATGGAGGAACGGGTGGCGGTGGGCACGCAGGTCGGGCAGGGCGACTGGGTCGGGAAGGCCGACTCGATCGGGACCGGCGCCAAGCACGTCCACCACGAACACCTGTACCGGGCCGGCAGTCACGACGCCGACACCGACGACATGGTCAATCCGGTGATCCAGGGCGAGGGCCCGTTCAGGCTCTCGCCCAAGCACCCGTTCACGATGGTGTCGACGAATGGAAGCGGGAAGAAGGGCTCGCCCGGCGTCCACTCTGGCGGCTCACCCCACCACGGGCGGCCCTGGCCCGACTACATGCCGGACGGTGACTACTTCGGGCTGATCACCGGACCGGCCGAAAGCCACGGCGGCGCGTTCCCGCAGGAGGTGCCGGACATCCTCGCCATCCAGCAGCAGCTGATCTTCGCCAGCTGCGTGCCGGGGATCCGCGACGTGCAGGACGACTGGGCCGACGGCAAGTTCGAGGCTCCGACCGCCGCCGCCGTGCGCCGGTTCCGTGCCAAGTTCGGCCTGCGGCCGCTGTCGGCGGGGAACTTCCACCAGCCGCTCTGGCACGCGCTGATGGGGCTGTAGGTCAGTCGGCGACGGCCGGCTCCGGTGCGGCAACGATCTCTAACGCCGGGTCCGGCTCGACCCGCTCGGCCCGCGGGGCGAGGACGAGCACCTGATCGCCCGGGCCGAGCGTGACGCGCGTCGACTTGAACGGGTTGAGCACGACCGGCGCCGAGCCGATCCGGTAGCCCAGCGCCGACGCGCCGCGCTCGGCCGCCGAGGCGACGATCGAGGCGAACGTGGTCTCGTCCGCCGGCGCGTACAGGCGCGCCGGGTGCAGGGAGACGAAGCAGCCGTCGGCGTCGAACAGCTCGGCGAAGACGTCCTGCAGCTCGAGCCGCTCGGACAGCTGCGCCATCATCAGGCTCGACAGCTCGTCACTGACGATGAAGTCGTTGACGCCCGTCGTCTGCGCGACGCCGACGTTCGAGCCGTCGAGCATCTCGGCCACGACCCGCGGGCGCTCGCCGTCCTCACCCCAGATCCGGTGCAGCGCGAGCAGCGTGAGCATCGAGCGGGCATCGGCCCGCACCGGGTCCATGCGCTGCCGGTAGCCGAGCACGATGACCTGGTCGTAGCTGCTGCCGGTGAGCAGGGCCAGTAACGCGGTGGGGCCGGGTTCGACGGCGTGCACGCGGACCTGGCAGTGCTCGTAGTCGGCGACGGCGACCTCGTCGGCGGTGAAGACGGTGCGGTCGACGATGACGTCGACCGACGAGCCGGAGGCGAGGAACTCGTCGAGCTCGCCGAGCACGCGCTGGCCGAGCGCGCTCCAGCCGATGATCGCGATGCGCTGCGGCGGCTCACTGAACGGCGCCCCGGTGACCCGCTCGATGTCGACGTCCTGGACGAAGCCGGTGAACTCGACGCGGTCGTCGTCGGCGGCGATGGCGATGACCTGGTCACCGGCCTCGAAGATCGAGTTGACCGGCGGGTTGAGCAGCACCTTGCCGCTACGGAACAACCCGATCACCGAGGCGGTCTCGTAGGCGCGCAGGGCCTCTCGGTACGTGTGCCCGACGAGCGGGGTCGCGTCGGTGAAGTAGATCTCGTCGCCATCGAAGTCGAGCAGGTCGCGGAACACGCCGGCCAGGCCGCTCTGGTGGCA
>Ga0068855_100005456_pt1 | contig 15507 bp, 15 predicted proteins | sample KBSCornC52_FD_66592 | JGI IMG/M metagenome (GOLD analysis project Ga0068855, IMG submission 66592) | Corn rhizosphere microbial communities from Kellogg Biological Station, Michigan, USA - KBS Corn C5-2 | ecosystem: Host-associated > Plants > Roots > Rhizosphere > Soil ...
CCTTGAACTCGTCGTGCACGACGCAGGACGCGTTCCACATCAGCATGTCCGCGCCCGTCACGCGCTGCACGTAGTCGCCCAGGTGCTTGTCCGGCGCCCAGAGGACCTTCTTCCCCTGCGCGTGGAGCCAGCCCACGATCTTCTCCGCGATCGACGAGGTCACCATCCAGTCCGCGCGCGCCTTCACGGCGGCGCTCGTGTTGGCGTAGACCACGACCACGCGGTCCGGATGCGCATCGCAGAACGCCGAGAACTCGCCGGCGGGAGTGGCGAGGTCGAGCGAGCACTCGGCCGCCAGGTCCGGCATGAGGACGCGCTTCTCCGGGCTCAGGATCTTCGCCGTCTCGCCCATGAAGCGGACGCCGGCCACCACGATGGTCTTCGCCGGGTGCTCGTACCCGAAGCGCGCCATCTCGAGGGAGTCCGAGACCGTGCCGCCCGCCGCCTGGGCGAGGTCCTGGAGGTCCGGGTGGACGTAGTAATGCGCGACCAGCACGGCGTCGCGCTCCTTCAGCAGGCGCTTGGCGCGCTCGACGAGGAGGGGGCGTTCCTGCGGCGTGACGACGCGCGGCGGCGTCGCGGGGGCGATGCCGGTCTCGCCGGTGTAGCGCTCGTACCGGATCTGGATGGGTTGCGCGATAGCCATATCCGATTTTATGACATCGGGCCCATGCTAAAATTGCACCTTCGTCGCGTTCGGCTGTTACCGGCGGAGCGCGCCCGGCCCAAGCCGGCCGACGGAATCCATTTACGATCACCCCACCTTTGCCGAGGACCCCCGAGCGGCGCCGGCCCAGGGAATCCCCATGAGGCAGCTGCTCCTCGACTTCACACAGGCGCCCGCGCCGACCTTCGCGAACTTCGTCCACGGCGGCAATGCCGAGGCGGCCAACGCGCTCGAGTCCGCCGCCCGGGGCGAGATCGTGGAGCGTGTCCTCTACATTTGGGGCGAACCGGCGGCGGGCAAGACCCACCTCCTCAAGGCCTTTGTCGAGGCCCGGGGACGGGGCGCTCGCTACATCCCCGCGGAAGGCTTCCACCCCGGCGACGCCTCCGGGATCCTCGCGCTGGACGATGTGCACCGCCTGGGCGAGCGCGAGCAGGTCGCGCTCTTCAACGCGTTCAACGAAGGCGCCTTCTCGTTCCTCGCCGTCGCGGCGCCCGCGGCCCCCCGCGACGTGGCCCTGCGCCGGGACCTCGCGACGCGGCTCGCGACCGGCCTCGCCTACCGGCTCCTGCCGCTCTCGGACGCGGAGAAGCGCTCGGCGCTCGAGGCCCACGCCCGCGCGCGCGGCTTCGACCTCGCGGACGAGGTGGGCGCGTACCTCCTCACCCACGCCCGGCGCGACATGGGCTCGCTCGTGGCGGCCCTCGATTCGCTCGACCGCTACTCCCTCGAGACCGGGCGGCCGATCACGGTGCCCCTGTTGAAAGCGGCGCTCGCGTGACCCGGCCCAAGCTCGCCCTCTTCGACCTCGACAACACGCTCCTCGAGAGCGACAGCGACTACGCGTGGGCGCAGTTCCTGATCGAGGAGGGCGTGCTCCATCCGGAGGAATACCACGCGAAGAACCAGTGGTTCTACGAGCGCTACAAGGACGGCACGCTCGACATCCACGACTTCCTCGCCTTCCAGCTGGCGCCCATCGCGGGCGTCCCGCGCGCGAAGCTGGACGCCTGGCACGCGGACTTCATGCGGCGCAAGATCCGCCCGATGATCTTTCCCAAGTCGATCGACCTCATCGAAAGCCACGCGGACGCGGTGACGGCGATCGTCACCGCGACCAACCGCTTCATCACGGCGCCGATCGCGGCCGAGCTGGGCGTCCCGAATCTCCTCGCGACCGACATCGAGGAAGTGGGCGGCGTCTTCACCGGCAAGGCCCGCGGCGTGCCGACCTTCCGCGAGGGGAAGATCCGGCGCGTCGAGGAATGGCTCGCCGGGCTCGGCCACCGCCTCGAGGACTACGAGAGCTGGTTCTACAGCGATTCCCTGAACGACCTGCCGCTCCTCGAGCGGGTGACGCATCCGGTGGCGGTGGACCCGGACGCCACGCTCCGCGCGCGCGCGGCGGAGCGCGGATGGCCCATCATGTCGCTGCGCGAGGAAAGCGCGGCGCCCTCCGCCGAGGACGAGCGCGCCCGGCGCTCCCGCAAGGACCGCGAACGCACTCCCCCATCGAGCGAATGATCAAGAAATACATCGACAAGCTCTTCGGCCGGCGCACCGCCGTCACCCACAAGGACGCGCGCCCGGTGATCCACGGGCCGGACAAGCACGCGATCCGCCGCGACGACATCAGCCGCTGCGCGCGCCGCACCTGCGAGGACCTCCAGCGCGCGGGCCACGCGGCGTTCGTCGTGGGGGGCGCCGTCCGCGACCTCCTCCTCGGCCGGAAGCCCAAGGATTTCGACGTCGCGACGAGCGCCACGCCCGAGGAAGTGCGCGGCGTCTTCCGCCGCTCGCGCATCATCGGCCGGCGCTTCCAGATCGTGCACGTGCTCTGCGGGGCGGAGACGGTCGAGACCTCGACCTTCCGCGCCCACTTCACGCGCGAGGCGGATTCCGAGAACACGGACGAGCACGGCCGCATGCTCTCGGACAACGTCTTCGGGACGCAGGCCGAGGACGCGATGCGCCGCGACTTCACGGTGAACGCGCTCTTCTACGACCCGGTGAAGGAGGAGGTCTGGGACTACGTCCACGGCATGAAGGACCTCAAGGCGAAGCGCCTCGTCATGATCGGCGACCCGGCGACGCGCTACCGGGAAGATCCCGTGCGCATGCTGCGCGCCGCGCGCCTGGCCGCCAAGCTGGGCCTCGAGATCGACGCCAGGACGCGCGCTCCGATCCGGGAGCTCAAGCACCTCCTCGAGAACGTGCCCCAGGCGCGGCTCTTCGAGGAGATCCTGAAGCTCCTCCTTTCCGGAAACGCCGTCGAGTGCATCCGCGTCTTGCGCGAGCTGGAGCTCCACCACGGGCTCCTTCCGCTCCTCGACATCGCCCTGGACGATCCCGAGGCGGGCCCCTTCGCGCTCGCGGCGTTGCGCGCGACGGACGAGCGCCTGGCCGAAGGCAAGCCCGTGTCGCCCGCCTTCCTGCTGGCGGCGCTCCTCTGGGGCCAGGTCGAGAGGAACCTCCGGAAGTTCGAGGCGAAGGGCCAGACCACGGTCCCGGCGCTCCACTCCGCGATGCACGAGGCCCTCGACGCGCAGCGCGAGTCGCTCGCGATCCCGCGCCGCTTCGACGCGACGATGAAGGAGCTCTGGCTCATGCAGCCGCGCTTCCTGCAGCGCGGCGGCCAGCGCCCCTACCGGCTCCTCGAGCACCCGCGATTCCGCGCGGCCTACGATTTCTTCGCCCTGCGCGCCGCCTCGGCCAACGCCCCGCAGGAGGCGGCCCAGTGGTGGGAGCGCTTCCAGGATGCGAGCCCGGACGAGCGCGAGCGCATGCTGGTCTCGGACGAGTCGGGGCCGAAGAAGAAGCGACGGCGCCGCCGCGGCGGGAAGAAGAAGGCCGCGGGGGACGCGACGACGCTCCTGCCGGATTCGCAGGGCCCGATCGACGAGTGAGCCCGCCCGTCGCCGCGGTGGTCGCGCTCGGCTCCAACCTCGACGATCCGGAGGCGCAGGTGCGGCGCGCCTTCGGGGAGATCGCCGCGCTTCCGCAGACCCGGGTCACGGCGCGCTCCGCGCTCTACCGCACCGCCCCCGTCGGATTCGCGGACCAGCCGCCCTTCGTGAACGCGTGCGCGAAGGTCGAGACGCGCCTTTCACCGCGCGAGCTCCTGGACGGCCTCCTCGCCATCGAGGCGCGGCACGGGCGCGCGCGCGGCATCCCGAACGGGCCGCGCACGCTGGACCTCGACATCGTGCTCTACGGCGGCGCCGCGATCGACGAGCCGGGCCTCGCCATTCCGCACCCGCGGGCGCACGGCCGGGCCTTCGTGCTGGCGCCCCTCCTCGACGTGTGGCCCGACGCGGAGATCCCGGGGAAGGGGCCGGCGCGCGACTGTCTCGCGAAGGTGGGCCTCGCAGGGGTGGAGCGCCTGTGAAGCACCGCTACATCGTGGTCGAGGGCCCGATCGGCGCGGGGAAGACCAGCCTCGCGATGAAGCTCGCCGCGCGGATGAACGCCGCCACGCTCCTCGAGGATCCGCGCGAGAACCCGTTTCTCGCGCAGTTCTACCGGGACATGCGCCGGTACGCGCTTCCGACGCAGCTCTTCTTCCTCTTCCAGCGCGCGGCGCAACTGGAGAGCCTCAAGCAGCCGGACCTCTTCGGGAAGCCCACCGTCGCGGATTTCACGCTCGCGAAGGACCCGCTCTTCGCGCGCCTCACGCTCGACGACGCGGAATACCAGCTCTACGACAAGATCCACGCGCACGTGAAGCCGCAGGCGCCGGTGCCGGACCTCGTGATCTACCTGCAGGCCTCCGTGAGCACGCTCGTCGCGCGCGTGAGGAAGCGCGGGAACCCCATCGAGGGCGGCATCGACGACGACTACCTGCGCCGGCTCTCCGAGGCCTACACCTCGTACTTCTACAACTATTCCGATAGCCCCCTCCTCATCGTGAACAGCGAGCGGCTCAATTTCGTGGACGTCCCGGAGCACCTGGACCTCCTCCTCGAGCGGGTGAACGCGATGCGGGGCGGCCGGGAATTCTTCAACCGGGCGTAACAGCGCCTTTGCTGCGGCGCGCCACCCTGCCCGCAGGGGCGCTCGCCCCCGTTCCCATGCCGCAGTGCACAATGTTGCCAATCCGCCCGGGCGTGGGCAGAATTCGCGGTCCGGGAGCCTTGCTCCGCGCCGCGCGACCACGGAAGCCACCGCCATGAGTGCCCAGAACGCCGCGAAGAGAGTCACGGTCCCCCAGCTCCAGGCGCGCGCCCGGGACGGCGAGAAGCTCGCCATGCTCACCTGCTACGACGCGAGCTTCGCGGCGATCTCGGAGGCGGCCGGGGTGGACATGCTCCTCATCGGGGATTCCCTCGGCATGGTGATCCAGGGCCGCGAATCCACCCTGGCCGTCACGCTCGAGGAGACCGAGTACCACGTGCGCTGCGTCGCGGCCGGAAGCCGGACCGCGCTCGTGATCGCGGACATGCCCTTCGCGAGCGGCTTCCAGGAATCCTCCGCCCAGGCGTTCCGCGGGGCCTCGCGCATGTTGGCCGCCGGCGCCCAGATGGTGAAGCTCGAGGGCGGCGGACCGATGGTGGAGACCACGCGCTTCCTGGTCGAGCGCGGCATCCCGGTCTGCGCGCACATCGGCCTCACGCCCCAGCACGTGAACACCCTGGGCGGCTACCGCGTCCAGGGCCGCACGGACGGCGCCGCGGAGCGCCTCGTCGCCGAGGCGAAGGCCCACGAGGAAGCGGGCGCGGCGTTGGTCCTCATGGAGGCGATGCCGGCGGCGGTGGCCAGGCGGGTGACCGAGTCGATCGCGGTTCCCACGATCGGCATCGGCGCGGGGCCGGACTGCTCGGGCCAGGTCCTCGTCCACTACGACATGCTGGACATCTACCCGGGGCGGAAGGCCCGCTTCGTGCGGAACTTCATGCAGGGCGCACCCTCCATCCAGTCGGCGATCGAATCGTACGTGAAGGCCGTGAAGGACAAGTCCTTCCCCGCGCCCGAGCACTGCTTCTAGCGTTCTCTTGGACCTCATCCACACCGTCGCGGAGCTGCGCGCGCGGCTGAAGCGCGAGGCCTCCGTCGCGTTCGTCCCGACGATGGGGAACCTCCACGCGGGACACCTCGCGCTGGTCGAAGCCGCGCACCGCCACGGAAGCTGCGTCGTGGCCTCGATCTTCGTGAACCGCCTGCAGTTCGAGCCGGGAGGCGACTTCGAGCGCTATCCGCGCACGCTCGCCGAGGACCGGGCGAAGCTCGAACGCGCGGGCTGCCACGTGCTCTTCGCGCCGGACGAGCGCGAGATGTACCCGGAGCCGCAGGAGATGCAGGTCACCCCGCCGCGCTCGGCCGAGCAGCTCTGCGGCGAGTTCCGGCCCGGCCATTTCCAGGGCGTGGCGACGGTGGTCACCAAGCTCTTCGACATCGTGGCGCCGGACGCGGCCGTGTTCGGCAAGAAGGACTACCAACAGCTCCACGTGATCCGCACCCTCGTCCGCCAGTTGAACTACGGGATCGAGATCGTGGGCGTGGACACGGTCCGCGAGCCGGACGGCCTCGCGATGTCGTCGCGGAACGGCTACCTCACGGCCGCCGAGCGCGCCGAAGCCGTGCGCCTGGGCGCGACGCTCCGGGGCCTCGCCGGCGCGATCGAGGGCGGCGCACGGGATTTCGACCGGCTCCTCGCCGCCGCCCGCGCCGACCTCGAGGCCCACGGCTGGCGCGTCGACTACGTGGCGCTGCGCGAGCGCCGGCATCTGCGCACGCCGGCCGAAGGCGACCGGAGCCTCGTCGTTCTCGGCGCGGCCTGGTTGGGCCATACTCGCCTCATCGACAATTTCGAGCTTACCCGGCCGTGACCCCACGACCCGCGCCCGCGCGGGAGCTGCCGCTCGCCGGCATCCGCGCAGTCGAGCTCTCGCACATGGTGATGGGCCCCACGTGCGGCCTCGTGCTGGCCGACCTCGGCGCCGAGGTGATCAAGGTCGAGCCCGAAGGCGGCGGGGACCCGACGCGCAGGCTCACGAGCAGCGGCGCTGGCTTCTTCGCCTCCTTCGGGCGGAACAAGAAGAGTGTCACGCTCGATCTGGATTCGCCCGGGGGACGGGGGGCGATCCTGGGCCTGGTGGCGACGGCGGACGTCTTCCTCGAGAACTTCCGCCCCGGCGCCCTCGAAGCGAAGGGACTGGGCTATGGCGCGCTCTCGAAGGTGAACCCGCGCCTCGTCTACTGCTCGTTGAAGGGCTTCCTCCCCGGGCCCTACGAGAACCGTACGGCGCTCGACGAGGTGGTGCAGATGATGAGCGGGCTCGCCTACATGACCGGTCCCGCCGGGCGGCCGCTGCGGGCGGGCGCGCCGGTGAACGACATGATGGGCGGCATGTTCGGCGCGATCGCGATCCTCGCGGCGCTGCGCAGCCGCGACCGCACGGGCCGCGGCGAGCACGTGCAGAGCGGGCTCTTCGAGAACGCCGCGTGGCTCGTGTCGACCCACATGATGCAGCACGCCGTGACGGGAAAGGCCCCGGAGCCGATGCCGGCGGGACGGCGCGCCTGGGGCGTCTACGACGTCTTCGAGTCGGCGGACGGCGTCCAGCTCTTCGTGGGCGTGGTGACCGAGCGGCAATGGGAGATCTTCACGCGCGCGCTGGGCGAACCCGAGCTCGCGGACCCCGCCTACGCCACGAACAACCAGCGCTCCGCCGCGCGCGAGGCGCTGATCCCGCTGGTGGCGCGGCTCCTCCGGAAGCATCCGATCGCGCGGCTGGAAGCCATCTGCGAGGAGGGCGGGCTTCCGTTCGCCCGCATCCAGGCGCCCTCGGACCTCTTCGACGATCCGCACCTCGCCGCGGGCGGCATGATCGAGCTCGAGCTTCCGGAGGGCGTGCGGACGCGCATTCCCGCGCTTCCGATCGCGTTCGGGGGCGAGCGCCTTCCCTTGCGGCTTCCCCTCCCGCAGCCCGGCCAGCACAACGACGAGGTCCTGGGCGCGCTCGAGGGAAGAAGGAGGAAATGACGATGTGGAACCTCACGTTCTCGCCTCCGCACGTGATCCAGGCGCGCGTCCTCACGCGCTTGCCGGACGCGTTCCGGAAGAAGCGCCCCAGCCCATGGGGAGACGCCAACAAGCCGGGCGAGCCCATCGACAGCTTCCTCGAGGGGCCGTCGTTCGACCGCTCGGGCAACCTCTACGTGACGGATATTCCGTTCGGGCGCATCTTCCGGATCTCGCCGGGCCTCGAATGGACGCTCGTGGCCGAGTACGACGGCTGGCCCAACGGCATCGCCATCCATCGCGACGGCTCGCTCTGGATCGCGGACTATCGCCAGGGGCTTCTCAGGCTCGCGCCGGGATCCGGGTCGCCGCAGCCGGTCCTCGGCCACCGGAACAGCGAGTCCTTCCGCGGGTTGAACGACCTCACCTTCGACGCGCAGGGGAGCTGCTACTTCACCGACCAGGGCCAGACCGGGCTGCACGATCCCACCGGCCGCGTGTATCGCCTGCGCACGACGGGGCAGCTGGAGACGGTGCTCTCGGGGATTCCGAGCCCCAACGGCGTCGCGTTGAACGCCCACGGCCGCGCGCTGCTCGTGGCCGTCACGCGCGCGAACCAGGTCTGGCGCGGCCCGCTCCTCGCGGACGGGAGCGTCTCGAAGGTCGGGGCCTTCCGCACGTTCTTCGGCACGAGCGGCCCGGACGGGCTCGCGGTCGACGTCGACAACCGCCTCGTGGTCGCGCACGCGAGCCTGGGCGGCGCGTTCGTGCTGAACGTGCGCGGCGAGGTGACGCATTTCGTGAAGAGCCCCGGCGGCTCGACGGTGACGAACGTCGCCTTCCGGCCGGGGACGTCCCAGCTCGTGCTCACCGAATCCGAGACGGGCGCGATCCTCGAGGCGGATCTCCCGGCGGCGGGAGCGCCGCTCTACTCGCACGCGTGAGGCCTATTGCGGCTGGATCCCCGCGTCCTTCACGACCTTCACCCAGCGCGCGTTCTCGGCCCGCACGAAGGAAGCCGTCTCTGCCGGCGTCATCTTCCGGATCTCGGCGCCCTGGTCGAGCAGCACCTTCTTCACCAGCGGGTCGTCGAGCGTCTCGCCCACGGCCGCGTTGATCCTGCGGACGACGTCCGCGGGCATGCCCTTCGGGCCGATGAGCGCGCTCCACGTGCCCACGTCGAAATCCGCGAGTCCCAGCTCGCCCATCGTGGGCACGTCCGGCACGGCGGGGTTGCGCTCCGCGGAAGCGAGGCCGATGGCGCGCACCTTGCCGCCGCGGATCTGCGGGACCACGGCGGGGAGGGTGGCGAAGTTCACCTGCGCCTCGCCGGACATGATCGCGAGGACCGAGGGGGAGCCGCCCTTGTACGGCACGTGCGTGAGCTTCGCCCCCGTGGCCTTCACGAGGAGCTCGCCCGCGAGATGTCCCGGCGAGCCCACGCCCGAGGACGAATAGAACGTGGGCGTCCTTTCCGCGAGCGCCTTCAGCTGCGCCACCGTCCTGAACGACGTCTGCGGCGAGCCGATCATGATCATCGGGTACGAGCACACCATCGCGATCATCGAGAAGTCGCCGATCGGGTCGAACTTCTGGCGGAAGAGCCCGGGATTGATCGCGTGGAGCGCCACGGTCGACATCATCAGCGTATAGCCGTCCGCGGGCGCCTGGAGCATCAGCTCCGCCGCGAAGTCGCCCGCCGCGCCCGGCTTGTTCTCGATCACCACGGGCTCCCCCAGCTTCTCGGCGAGCTTCGGGGCGAGGAGGCGCGCGACCACGTCGGTCGAGCCGCCCGCCGCGTAGCCGATGTAGACCTTGATGGGCTTTTCGGGCCACGCGGCGAAGGCGGTGCCGGCGGCAAGGAGCAGCAACGAGGCGATGGCGCGCAGTGCTTTCATGCGAAGCTCCTATTTGCCCTTGAAGGCGGGCTTCCTCTTCTCCATGAACGCGCGCCGCCCTTCCGCATAGTCCTCGCTCTCGAAGCAATCGAGGATCAGCCGCCGGCAGAGCTCCATGTCGATGTCCGCGTCGGGCTTGAGCACCTCGCGGAGGATGCGCTTGCCGGCCTTGATCGTGAGCGGCGCGCCCGTCGCGATGGATTCCACGTATGCGTCGAGGAGCGCGGGGAGCGCCGCGGCCTCCGCGACCCGGTTCACGAGGCCGATGCGCAGGGCCTCCGCGGCGTCCAGGCGCCGGGCGGTGAAGAAGATGTCCTTGGCGTTCCCCGGGCCCACGAGGTCGGCCAGGTTCTTCATCGCGGAGAAGCGGTATCCGAGGCCCAGGCGCGTCGCGGGCACGGAGAAGACGGAGTCGCTCGAGGCGATCCGGAGGTCGCAGCTGATCGCGACGTTGAGGCCCCCGCCGATGCAATAGCCGCGGATGCAGGCGAGCGTGGGCTTGCCGAAGTCCGCGATCCCCTGGAGCGCGGCCTCCGCCAGGATCTCGTAGCGCTTCACGGCCTCCTTCGCGGCGCGCAGGTCCTCGAACTGCGAGATGTCCGCACCCGAGACGAAAGCCCTCTCGCCCGCGCCGGAGAAGACCACCAGGCGGATGGCCTCGTCCTCCTGCGCGCGCGCGAGGAGCGGCGGGACCGCTTCCCACATGTCCACCGAGAGCGCGTTGTGCTTCGCCGGATTGTCGAAGCGGATGTGGAGCGCCGCACCGTCGATCCACGCCTTCACGCGCTCCGTGGTCGAGGCGTATGCCGCGGCCTTCACGTCGCCCATCACAGCACCTCCGCGGATTTCATCCGCTCCAGGTCCTCGGCCGTGTAGCCGATCTCGCGCAGGATCTCCTCCGTGTGCTCACCGCGCAACGGCGTCGCCCGCGCGATCGTGGACGGGGTGCGCGAGAGCGTCACCGGCTGGCCCACGATCCGCTGCTCGCCCAGCCGCCGGGAGACCACGGTCTTCAGCGTACCCAGGTGGCGTACCTGCGGCTCCTCGAAGACCTCCTTCACGTTGTTGATGCGCCCGCACGCCACGCCTTCGCGGTTCAAGCGCTCGATCCAGTGGTCGCTCGTCTCGTGCGCGAGCCGCTTCTCGATCTCGGCGTTCAGCCAATCGCGGTGCACCGAGCGGTTCGCCTTCGACTTCGACCGCTCGTCCGTCACCCACTCCGGCGCGCCCAGCGCGTGGCAGAAGCGCTCCCAGATCTTCGTCCCGAAGACCGCGATGTTGATGTGGCCGTCCTTCGTGCGGTAGACGCCGGTGGGGATGCTCGTCGGATGGAAGTTGCCGGCCTGGCCGGGGATCTCCTCCTCGATCGTCCACCGCGCCGTCTGGAAATCCATCATGTAGATCATCGCCTCGAGGAGCGAGGTGTGCAGCCACTGGCCCTTGCCGGAGCGCTCGCGCTCGAGGAGCGCCACCGTGACGCCGTACGCGGCGAAGATGCCGCCGCAGAGGTCCGCGATGGGGATGCCCACGCGCATGGGCCCATGCTCGGGGCGCCCCGTGACCGACATGAGCCCGCCCATCCCCTGCGCGATCTGGTCGAACCCGGGGCGCTCCGCGTAGGGTCCGGTCTGCCCGAAGCCGGAGATGCTGGCGTAGACGAGGCGCGGGTTCACCTTCGAGAGGCTCTCGTAGTCGATGCCCAGCCGATGCTTCACGTCCGGCCGGAAGTTCTCGAGGAGGACGTCCGCGGTCGCGGCGAGCTTCTTCAGGACCTCGATCCCGCCGGGCGACTTCAGGTTGAGCGTGATGGAGCGCTTGTTGCGGTGCGTGTACTGGTAGTCCGAGCCGTCCTGGCCTCCCAGCGTGTCGTCCGCGCGCAGGTGCTCCGGCATCTGGACCTGGATCACGTCCGCGCCCCAGTCCGCGAGCTGCCGCGCCGCCGTGGGGCCGGCGCGGACCTGCGTCATGTCGATCACGCGGAAGCGGGCGAGGGCCTGCGAGGCCGGGAGGTGCGGCATGTCAGGCGTTCTTCAGGTGCCGGTGGAAGAACTCGAGCGTGCGCTGCCACGAGAGCTTCGCGGCCGCCTCGTCGTAGCGCGGCGTGCTTTCGTTGTGGAAGCCATGCTGGGTGTGCGGATAGGTGTAGGCGTGGTATTCGACGTGGTGCGCCTTCAGCACCTTCTCGAACGCGGGCCAGCCGTCCGTGATGCCATGGTCCTCCGATGCGTAGTGCAGCATCATCGGCGAGCGGATCTTCGCCGCGTCCTCCGGCTTTGGCTGGCGGCCGTAGTAGGGAACGGCCGCCGCGAGGTCCGGAAAGCGCGTGGCGAGCGTGTTCACGATGGTCCCTCCGAAGCAGAAGCCCACCGCGCCCGCCTTGCCGTTGAAGTCGGGACGCAGCTTCACGTAGTCCACGGCCGCCGCGAGGTCCTCCATGCGCCTGTTCGGGTCGAGCTTGGCGAACATCGCGCCCGCCTTCTCCTGGTCGCCGGGATACCCGCCCAGGGGCGCCAACGCGTCCGGCGCGAAGGCGACGTAACCCTCGATCGCCAGGCGCCGCGCGACGTCCTCGATGTAGGGGCTGAGCCCGCGGTTCTCGTGGATCACCACCACCGCCGGAAGCTTCCCCTTCGCCGCGGCGGGCCGCGCGAGGTAGCCGCGCATGGCGCCCGAGCCCTTGGGTGCGAGATAGTCCGCGTAGCCCGCCTCGAGGCGGCGGTCGTCCGGCTTCACCTGCTGCGCCCACGCGAAGTCGGGCACCAGGGCCTCCAGCATCGCCGCCGCGGAGAAACCGGCGAGCGCGTGCTTCGCGGCCCGGTCGAGGAACTCGCGGCGCGAGAGGCCGCCGTGGACGTAGCCGTCGAAGAGCTTCAGCACCTCGGGAGGAAAGTCGCTCGCCTTCATCCGTTCCATGGGATCTCCTTTCAGGGCGCCTCGCCAGAGAAGAACGCGCGCAGCTCCGCGTAGGTTTCCTCGGGGCATTGCTCGGCGGGATAGTGGCCGCAGGGGAGCATCCGCCCGCGCACGTCGAGCGCGCGCTCGCGCCAGGCCTCCAGCGGCTTGTAGCTGCGGTTCACGTGGCTCTTCTCCCCCCACAGGACCAGCATGGGCATCCCGATCTTCCGGCCGAGGTCCTCGCGATCGTGCTCGAGGTCGATGCCGACCGCGGCGCGATAGTCCTCGCACACCGCGCGGATGTTCTCGGCGTTGCAGCAGCGGATGTACTCCGCCATCGCCTCGGGCGTGAAGGCGGAGAGTCCCACGCCCGGCTTGTCGAGCTTCTTCCGGATGTAGCGCTCGAAGCCGTAGGCCTCGATCATCTTCTCGGGGTAGTCGGACGGCTGCGCCATGAAGAACCAGTGGTAGGAATCCACGGCCCACTTGAGCGGGATGTTCGAGAGCATGTGCAGCGTGGGCACGATGTCGAGGAACGCGACCTTCTCGACCGCCTGCGGGAAATCGAGCGCCATGCGGTGCGCCACGCGCCCGCCGCGGTCGTGGCCCGCCACGCGCCAGCGCTCGAACCCCAGCGCGCGCATGACCTCGGCCTGGTCGCGCGCCATGGTGCGGAACGAGTAGCCGGCGCTCCTCTCGCCGCCGTCGGGCTTCGAGGAATCCCCGTAGCCGCGGAGATCGGCGGCGACCACGGTGTAGTCGTGTGCCAGCCGCGGCGCGATCTTGTGCCACATCACGTGGGTAAGCGGGTTGCCGTGGAGGAGCAGGAGCGGCGGGCCCGAGCCTCCGACGCGCAGGTGGATCGTTGCGCCGGTCGCCTCGACGTCCTTCTGCTGGAAACCCTCAAACATCATGGGAACCACAGATGAACACGGATGAACACAGATGACTCGTGAAGACGAAAGGCAACGTGGCAATGGGCACGGAGAATCTCTCTAGTGAAGCCTATCTGTGTTCATCTGTGGTTCCTTCAGCCTTACTCCTTGCGGAGCAGCAGGGTGAGCTCGTTCACGTCCGCGAGCTCCTCGATCTTCCAGAGGAGCTTCAGCACCGCGTCCGTGCGTGCGCGGTCGAGGCCGCCCCAGGCGGCGCACTGCCGGAATTTCTCCGAGAGCTCCTCGTCCGTCATCGGGTTCGCGGGGCTCCCCTTCCCGAAGTCGGCGCGGCCCTTCAGCACCTGGCCGTCGTCGAGCTCCACCTCGATGAGGGTCGTCATCTTGTCGAAGCCCGCGGCCTCCGCCTCCGGGTGCACGCCGAAGCTCACCTTCTGGATCATCGCCTGCACGTCCGGCCGGTTCACGACCGCGTCCGTGAACTGCTCGAGGCCGCCCTTGCGCTCGAGGAGGAGGATCGCCATGCAGAACTCCATGCTGAACTTGGCCTGGAGCTCGTTCTTCGGGCGATGGTGGATGAGGGCGTTCGGCATGTTGTGGTTGGTGCCCACGGAGACCCGCTTCACCTTCGCCGGCCGGATGTCGTGCTTCCGGATCAAGTCCATCATCACCGCCATTCCCGGGTGCGTGAGCGAGCCCGACGGGTGCGGCTTGATGGAGACGCCCGGGAAATGGAAGGTCCACGGGTGCGCGAGCTTTCCCTCGATCATCTCGGGGCTGTAGCCGCCGCCCGCCGCGCGGAAGAACCCGCGATCCGCCTCGAGCCCGTTGGGCGAGGCCGTGAAGCCCAGGGCCGCGATCTCCGCCGCGACGACGCCGTTCTCCGCGGCACGGCCGGCGTGGAAGGGCTTGGTCATCGTGCCGAAGTTCTCGCGGAGCCCCCCCGCCTGCGTGGCACCGATGGAAAGCGCGCGGCGCGTGGCCTCGCGGTCGAGGCCGAGGAGCTTCGCCGCGCCCGCCGCCGCGCCGATCGAGCCGCAGGTGGCCGTGCTGTGGAACCCCGTCTGGTAGTGGCGCGGGAAGATCGCCTCGGCCACCTTGCATTCGACCTCGACGCCCACCTGGTAGGCGAGCATGAGGTCGGCGCCGCTGCGCCGGTCGCGCTCCGCGAGGGCCAGGACCGGCGGCAGGGCGGGCGCCGTGGGATGCGTGAGGAGGCCGTAGACGCGGTCCTTCGCCACCGCGAGCTGCGTGTCGTCGTAGTCGTCCGCGTGGATGGCGAGGCCGTTCGCGAACGCGGCGAAGCGCGCGGGCAGGCGAAGCGCGCTGCCGATCACCGTGCTTCCCCGCGCGGAGCCGATCCCGAGCTGGTCCAGGTATTTCTGCGCGATGTGCCCGCACTCGGAGGCGGCGCCCGCGAGTGCCAGGCCGATGCCGTCCAGCACCGAGCGCTTGCCCAGGTGCGCCACGTCCTTCGGGATGTCGCCGGGTTTCGTGCCGGTGACGAATCCGGCGACGTGGTCGGTGATGGGCGAGGTCTCGGTTTTCGGGGGCGCGGTGGTGGCCATGGTGCTTTCGCTGAAACGCCTATGCGGCAACGGGGGACTTGCGGGAAGCGGCGAGGCGCGCGCCCAGCCGGATCGCGTTCTCGAGCGCTCCGGTGGTCGCGACACCCCGGCCGACGATGTCGTACGCGGTGCCGTGGGCGGGCGTGGTGAAGACGGTGGCGAGCCCGCCGGTCACGGTCACGCCGCGGTTGAAGCCCTTCAGCTTGGTCGCGATCTGCCCCTGGTCGTGGTACATGCTGAGGACGCCGTCGTACTCGTCGCCGAATCCCTTGATGAAGACGGTGTCGGCGGGGAAGGGGCCCTTGCACGCGATGCCGCGCGCGGCGGCGCGGGCGACGGCGGGGGCGATGATCTCGATCTCCTCGCGGCCGAAGAGGCCGCTCTCGCCGCCGTGCGGGTTCAGCGCCGCGACCGCGATCCGGGGCCGCGCGAATCCCGCGCCGCGCATCGTGGCGTCCGCGAGCGTGAGCGCGTGCTCGATCCGCTCGGGCGTGATCTGCTCGATGGCGGTGCGCAGGGATACGTGCGACGTGACGCGCGACATCCACTTGTCGTCCAGCACGTTCATCTCGCCGAAGAAGCCCTGGTGGCGCGTGAGGCTCGCGAACATCTGGTGCTCGTCGTT
>Ga0068855_100005458_pt1 | contig 15506 bp, 10 predicted proteins | sample KBSCornC52_FD_66592 | JGI IMG/M metagenome (GOLD analysis project Ga0068855, IMG submission 66592) | Corn rhizosphere microbial communities from Kellogg Biological Station, Michigan, USA - KBS Corn C5-2 | ecosystem: Host-associated > Plants > Roots > Rhizosphere > Soil ...
TGTTGATCTGGCCCATGATCGCATCGGCGATCTTGAGAACCAGCAGAGCAATTTCAGCCCAGGTGATCACGACTTGGCGTTAGCCACAGCGGTCTGGACTGCGGGCGATGCCGCGGGGCTCGTGGTCACGGTGACGCCAGGAACAGCCTGCGCAGAGGCGGCTATGCCGGCCGGCCGGTTGGTCCACATCGACCAGAGGATCGGGGCAAGGGCGAGTACCCCGCCGGTCAGCCAGTCGAAGGTTGCCGCCGAGATCATACCCTTGCCGATGAAGAACCCGCCGAGGGCGGCGAGGATGGCGCGAAGGATTCCGGTAATCTGGTCGCTGGTCATGGTCAGTCCTTTCAGGGTGAGACAAACTCGAAATGCATGGGATCTTTGCGGCCTTTGTAATCGCCACCCCACCGTGCGCCCTGCCGCTTAAAGGCGTCGATCACGATGGTGGAGAGGGTCGTTGTGGCGGAAGTCCGAAACCCGTTGGTGCCGGGCGACAGATCGATAGCGCAGGCCCATGAGTGGTTCGAATAATTGCTGGAGCCGGCAATCTTGCGGATATTCAGGCAGCCGCCAAAGTCGCTGGCGCCGGTGGCGTCAACCTTCTTCTGATCATGGCCGCACTTCTCGAAAATCTCGTTGAACGCCGCCAGCATGGCCGATGCGCAGGCCTTATTGACCAGGATCGAACCAATCGGGTGTTTGTCGTAATACATCTGGAACGGCGGCGATATCCGGGTCAGGCACTTGGCCTGCCAATCAGCCTTCCGGAAATCACCGTAAAAGGCCATTTTTGCTGCGGTGGTATCCTTCGGCCACATGGCCCGATCTCCGTTTCGAGAGACCATGACGGGTTGAGCAGCCGCCGCAACGCACTCATGATCTGCCCGAACCATGGCAGGTTGGGGTCGTGCAACAACGCACCGCCAGCTTGCTCGCCGGGAGGTTGCGGGATAGGTTCCACCCCTCTGACGGGGCCGGGGCCATGCAGAAGCTAGACGCTTTGACAGGACTGCGATTCTTCGCGGCTTTGGTAATTGTGATATTTCACGCTCAGGGCGTTTTTCATTTTCCCTGGATCCCGACCATCTTCATTCCCATTCAGGGGGTTTCATTCTTTTTCGTCCTCTCGGGATTTATTCTGACCTTCAGGTATCCGACGCTCAGCGGCAGCACCGAGACACTAGCCTTCCTGCGATCCAGATTCGCCCGCATTTGGCCGGCGCACATAGCGGCGCTCGCGCTCGCAATGGCTTTGCTCTACGGGGCATCGGCGACATATCCGCAATTTTATTCGCCGCGAACGCTCATCGCTAGTGTCGCTCTGATCCAGTCTTGGTTTGGTCTCTCCGATTACTTCATGCCATACAATCCCGTCAGCTGGAGCATTTCAACCGAAACAGCCTTCTATTTATTGTTCCCGTTTCTGATCTGGAATTTCGCGAAGACATGGCATATCAAGCTCACCGGTTCGCTGGCGCTGGCCCTCGCCATGATCTTTATCTGCCAGCACTTTGCCGTGCCATATCTCGATTTGACCAACGGCGGCTTATCGATGCTGGGGTTGGTTTACATTCACCCCGCCGCGCGGCTTTTTGAATTTGTTCTAGGTATGTCAGCGGCCCATTTGTGGAGATGCTGGCCTACGCCGACTCTCGGCCCCGCTATGTGGACTGTGATCGAGGGCGCCGCGGTGGCGTTGGTCTTGTTCAATGTGCCGCTTACCGGTCTTTTGATCGACGTCCAAACGCTTTCCGCGCCTGCTCGGACATGGATTCAAACGTCGGGCTCGATCGCGCTTCCTTCGACCGTTCTAATTTTTGTGGCAGCGACTGGTAGAGGTCTCATCAGCAAGGGGCTGGGCAGCGCCGTCATGGTTAGGCTTGGGGAAATCTCTTTCTCACTATATTTGGTGCACTTCACCGTATTCCGGTTTTTTGGAAATCACGAGGCTATCTTCGCTGGCTTGAGGAATGCACCGGAGTTTCTGCTTGCGCTCGCCGCCAGCATGACGCTGGCATACCTTATTTGGAAATTTGTCGAGGCTCCTTCCCGCTCCTTCATTAGCGGTCACTCACGCTCTATTTCTTTGCGGGCGCGTCCTTCGGAGCTTCCATCTCCTTGATCCTCGCCTGCGCCTTGGCGAGGTCGTCCGCGAGGCCGCCGGCTTTTGCATCAGCGATCGCTGCCGCATCCAGCGCTTGGTTGCGCTGGGCCTGCAGGGCGTTCAATGCCCTCTGCATGAAGGCGGGGTCAGGCTGCTGCTGGGCGAACGCCGGAGTGGCGGCGAAAAGCAAGGACGCGAGAACAAGTCGTTTCATTAGGCTGCCTGTTCAGTCAGGGGAATGTTGTCGTTGGCACCGATACGCCAGTTGGTGCCGTCGCACGTCACGGGCACGTTATTAGCACCACCGGCCGCGACCACCGCACCTATGCCGGCCGTGAAAGTTGCGTTGGCATCGGTGACGAAATGCCGGGCTCCCTTGGTGCCGGCTGCGCATGACGGCAGGCTGGCCACAGCGACCGCTCCAGTTTGCACATAGCTTACCGCGGTAAATCCGCCAGCCGCATTGCCCCGAGCAAACTCCGCACCATTTGCCTTGAAGATCAACGGCACTGAGATGCTGGACTGCAAAATAACTTGGGTGCCGTCGGCGAAGAGTACACCGTTGGTCGTTCCCCCGACGTTTATCCCAAATTGAGACGAGCCAACGCCGTTGAACAAGACGGTAAGGCCCCCGCTGCCGTTATCCTGAAGCAGGAGATGATCAACATAGCCGCCTCCATTGATCTGCGCGCCGAAAGCAAGGCTGGTGGCCGGATTTACGGTACCCTGAATGGGACGGTTCTCCATCAGCCAGTCGACCTGCTGAGACGCTGCAGTCGCATTGGTCTTCCAGCCTTGACCAGACAACCGAATCCGAGGGCTATATTGCTGGTTGCCAGACGTCGCGACCGTGTTGTCGAGCAGCACAATTCCGTCGGTCGACGTATTCGCCGCCTGAGCGAGGGTCCAAGTATCGACGCCGGACCACGTATTCGCGCCATTCAGGAACGGCAGGTTTGCTCCGGAGGTGCCGGTATTCTGAGTTGCTGCCGTGCCGAAGTTCGTCCCGTTGGTCTTTGTGACGGTGAGCGCCCCGCTCGCCGCCAAGGTTGCATCCCCACTGATTGTTTTCGCAAGTGGGGCTGCACCGGTTTGCCCAACAGCGAGCTGGCCGTTCGTCAGCGCCGCGGACCCGATATTGCCCGAGGGGTCGGCGACGATCACGCCTTGAGTATAGTTGCTCCACAGCCAAGCTCCGGTGTTACCGATGCCGGCGCGCGTCACCCCGTTCGTAACAAATGACAGTGTGTGATTGGACGACGTTCCGATAGCGAACGAATTGGTAAAGGCCGTGGACGGCTGCAAAATGCCCGTGACAGTTCCGTCGGTCAGGCTAAGTCCGGTGCCTGTGGCAAGATTCCCGCCACCCGTACCACCTGCCAAGATCACGCCAGGAGATTTGAAGGCGGTCGCGCTCGTATAACTCGATATGTCGAACCCGGTCGCGATCGTCGCAGATCCTTGGGTCGCAAACAGTTTCCCGGTAGCCGCCATCGGATGCTGACCGTTAGCATTCGAAAACAAGATTCCATTCTTCCAGCCCGCTGAGCCACCTCCGGACGAGATGGAAAGCGCGCCATCGAACAAACTGCCTTGAATGGCGTCGCTGATCAGTGCGACGATTTGCAGGCCGGATTTGTACGCCACAGTCGAGCCAGAGCCGACCGCCTGAATGTCGATCTCGCCGCCAGTGACGTTGCTTAGGTGGACATTGTTGCCGGTCATTAGCCCATAGGCCGAGAATCCGTAGGAAGCGCCAGCCGGGGCCAAGGCGGTCCCGCCGAGATAATTGCTCGTGACGTTGGCATAGGAGGTGACCCCCGCCGGTGCGGCGCTCGGGTTGGTCGTAGTGCCGCTGACCGTCACGCCGCCGAATAGCGCACCACCGCCGGAAAACGCCGTGCCGCTCTCTGTCATATCGACATGCAGGCCGAAGTTAGGACCGTTATTGCTGCTGGTTAAGTTGTCGTTGATAATCAGCCGATTGTAGGCATAGCCGAGGAAACTACCCGTCTGAGCGGATGCAGTGCCAGCGCCGGTCTGGGTGATTACTAGGCCCTGCGCTGAGCTCTTGGCTGGCGGATTGACGTTAAGCGTCCCGATGACGGGATTCGCAAAAAGGCCAGATGCAAGGCTTGCGAACGGGATCGCCTGCGAGGGCCCTGAACCTGAGCCGGTCCCGATGCGACCGATCACGGTGTGGTCGGGCACCGTGGGAAATTGCTGGGCGAGGACCGGGGAAAGCCCGGTCATCAGGGTGGCGAGGACAAGGCCAAGGATGCGTTTCATGGTCCCGAAGATGGCGGAAGCCATGCGGGGAACAACGCACCGCTAGGGCTGCTGCGGAGCCGCCTGTCGCGCGTTCTCGAACCTAGCCCGCTGCTCTGGCGTGGCCGTCCGATAGAAGTCCCTGAGCGCCTTGGCGCCGATCCTGGTGGCCGGGTTAAGCGTCGTCTTGATGACCCATTTCTGATAGCCGGCGTCCATACCGAGCCCGGTCATGGCCTGCTGCGCGCCCGGGATGTCGCCACGCTGGATCTGCCGACGGATGTCCGGCATGGCCTGTTGCACCTGGAATTCGAACCGGGACTTGTTGGCGTACATTTCGCCGACCGCCGGGCCGCCGGGCGCTCCCTTGGAGAAAGTTACGCCACCGAATGGCCCGAGCGCCTGCATAGCATTCACCTTGGCGTCGCCCTCGCCCTTTATGAGGTCTGAAAACGCCCCGATCTGGCCCTCCGGCAGTTGAGAGCCCGCGATATGCTTAGCGATCTTGCCGAGATTCGATAGGTATTTTGCCGGCGTGTCGGCGTCCGGGTCGTAAATCTTGCGGCCGAAGCCGGCATCGTTACTCATGATCTGCCAGGCCGGGCGCGCGATGGTCCCGAGTTTGCGGCGCATCATGTCCAGCGGGCCGGTCATGTACCCCGTGAACTCCTCGCCGATCTTGCCAGCAGGGTTGCGCATGTAGATCGCAGTGCCATTCGCGGCCGTTCCGACGCGAACCCGGTCGCCCTTCCCGGGCTCATTTTCCGAGGTCGAGGATAGATCGCCGAGCAGCTTGAGCGGCTGGATCAATTCAAGCGGATGTTCGCGCACGGCCTGCAGCTTGGCCTGAAACCGGGTCGCGTAGCCGTGCAACTCCTTTTCCAGCGTCGAGTCGCCGACCATCACGTTCATCACGTTCTGCAGCAGCGAGTTTCCGATATACATCAGCGCCATGTCGGCCGCGACCACGGTCATCGCCTTGCGGCGCGCCATCGACTTCGCGTAGGCGACGGCCTCGGCGGCCGGATTCGACAGTTCTCCTGCCTCGTTGATCGCCCCAGCCCTGAAACCGGCATCCCGCTCGATCTGCGCCAGCACGTCCTTGGGCAGGCCGGTCAGCATATCCTTGATGACACCCAGGTTGCCCATGGTGAAGGAACGCGAGAACATCAGCATGTTCGCCACCTTCGTCGCCGCGTCGCTCATAGCCTCCTTCGGCAACGCGCCGGCGTATCGGTTGGCAAAATGCGCCGCCATGCGGGAAGCTGTCTGCTGGTCGATGCCCTTGGCTATCGCATCGGCGCGGAAGTTGACGTAGAGGCCCATCTGCAGATCAGCGACGCGGTCCCATAGAAGCGTGTTGTGCCAGAAGTCGCCGGCCTTATCGATCGCGGTTTTCACCGCGTTGCCCGCGGCTTCATCGAACAGTCCCGGGACAGCGCCGAGCATTTTCGCGGTCAAGGATCGACCCGGCGCGAGGTCTGGAGATTCCATGACGCTGGTAATGTCCTGGTTGAAAAACCGGTGACCGATCGGGACCAGTCCGCTATCGATAGCCTCGTGCATCAAGGGAACATTGTTCTTGGCACGGTTCCCCTCGAAATAGACCTTGAACGTTGCGACCTTGCCCGGCATCGCCGGAAGTGCGCGGCCCCATTCCACCGCATTGTGGATCATCGGGGAGTTCATGATCAGGCTCATGGTTTTGCCCTTGAGCGCCATCATGGCCCCATAGGCAGCCCCGGATTTCTGGCTCAGCACCGCACGCAGCGGCCCTTCGAAATCGCCATGAACGTAGAGCGGAACCTGCTCAAAAATGGTCTTGCCGTCAGCATCCTTCACAGTCTTGAGCATATTGCCTTCAAGTTCCGGGTCGCCATTCGGCTTATATTCGAGCTTCGGACGCCATGTCTTGAAGGCGGGATGATCGAGTGTGAACCATTTGGTTTCGGAGCCTGCGGGAATAGCTCCTTCGGAGATCGTGTCGGTCCCGGTCTGCTCTCCATATTTCTTGATGTTGTTGATCAGCGTCCGCCCCGCGATAGCGTCCTCGAGCTGAGACGTTGCCAGCGGCAGCACGCGGATGTCGCGGGCCAGCATCGCCTGGTCGCCATATTTGGCCTTGGCCGCCGCTTCGGTGTCCTGCGCTTCCAGATATTTCCGCTTCAGCAGGTTAGCGGTCTTGGTGCGGAGGTTGCCGCCGATGCCGTCCAGCGCCAGCGCGGTTTCCTTAGACCCGGCGCCCATCGCATTGATGATCATGCGCGGCGTGTAGGCTGGTAATCCCTCGCCCTCGACCATGCCTAGGTCACGCGCACGGACCCAGGCGTTCTGGGCCCTGGCATGCATTTGCTCGACAACCGCCCGTTCCTCCGGGGTCAGTGTCGCAAGGCCCTGATGCTCCCGCATCGAGGCCGGCTCGCCCAACTGGATCGACGTGCTTTCCTCGTCGGCCGCAGTCCACATCCGGGCGCGACTTTCCGGGTCGAACCGCTTCGCGATCTCGGTATCGATCCGCGACCAATCCCACCGGTTTCGGCGCATGGAATTGGCAAAGTCCTTGGCTATCGCCATACTGTCGACGGTCCCTGTCGCCATGGGAGCGGTCAGCATTTGAACGTCTCGGCCGATGTCGAGCAGATTGTCGCCGGCCGATTTGAACGCTGCCGCTAGACGTCCTGGCGGGCTGGCCGGCTGCACCGATAGCGGCACGTCGGCAGGGTCAGTTGCGGCAGCCCCAAGGCTCCCAGGCTTCCCACCCGTCTCCGTCAGCACTTCCTCATCGGCCGGATCGAGTTTGACCACGTCCTGCTTGGCGGTTATCTCATTTTTCAGGAACGCATCGGCCTGCGCGTCGTGTACGGCCTCGGCGGGGTGGATGCCCTGCTCCTGCCACATCCGTTTCAGATTGTCGATAATTTGCGACCGTTTCTCCCAATAGTTATCGACATCCTTTGGCGGGAGTTCTAACTCACCTGTCGGCGTCAGCCGTTCAGGCTTAAATGAAACGACTTGATCTTGTAGAATATCTGGATCAATTCCGATCCGCTCGTGCGCGGCCTGCTTCTTGGCCGACTCATATATGTCAGGATCATTCCAACCCTTTGCCTCATTAGGAAGCGCGTCGAAACCTCTGACCTGAATGCCATCGTATCCAGCCTCTATCAACTTATCTGCTATCTTTGGTCCCTGCGTGATCGCGTCTCTCCCGACCACGGCCTCCAAGGCCTCGACTCGATCTGGGGTGAGAACGAAAAGCTTTTCGAAGTTAGCATCAACCTTGGCGATGCCATGATGGCCCAATGGGCCAATATTGCCCTTGACCCATTCTCCCGTCGGATCGAGATAAGTGTGTTTTCCAAATACTCCACCCCCGCCATCGTACCTGATTTCGTCAGGGACAAGGGCTGAAGGTTTGAACCCGTCAAAATCTGTGCCATGGCCGTGAAGTAATTTTAGTGAGGCCGACTCCCCAGCATAAGGATTTAGAATATGGGCGGCATTGCTGAAATCCTCCGGACGCGGCAATCCCCCGACGGGCTGATCGACAACGCCACCTTCTCGCGTGGCTGCCGGCCGTGAGAATCGACCAAAGCCACCCTCGATCATCGCCCAATTACCGGCGTTAATGACCTCGTTCTTAGCGCGATTGCCTTCGCCTTGCGACCCACCGAATTCCTCAACGATCTGACCGATCGCACCTCCAGCGCCATGGATGCCCGAACTGATCCCGCTCGTGATCGCCTGCCATGCTTGCGCAGCGGGCATCATCACTGTCTCGTTCATGAACTGGATCGGGCTAGGCCTGCCCTTGGCCGGATCGTGAAATATTCCATAATCTATCAGGTGGCTCAGGGTCTCGTCCGAGAAACCAGTTTCCGTCACGCCACCCGCGCCATCCCCGGCCTCCTTGCTGGCGGCATTGAAGACCCGGCTAAGCGCCTGGCCCGCGCGCACGCGATCAAGAAACGGCTGCGGAATGGGCTCAGGCCCAGCATTTGCCGACGCTGCGAACACCTCAGCATCGCTCATTTCCTTCTGATCTTTCGGTTTTCCGAATACCTCGTCGTCGGTCAGTTCCGTCATGGGGCGACCCAGCCAGTACCGGTCCACTTCATTTTCCCGCGCGGCGTCTCATAAACCCCAACTGGGCGCTGATCCGGAGGGGGGATAGCTGGCATGGGGTCGTTGCGAGGTGCCGGCGCTGCCGAGATCGGAGGTGCAACTCCCGCACGCAATCTATCCTGCATCGATGATTTATAGGGCTGCAGCGATTGCGAGATCATAGACGTCGGGTCGTTCAGATTCAGAGCGTTCGGCGGCAGCGTTCCGGTGCGGGATTTCTCCAGATATTTCGGGATGAAATCCTGCATGAAACTTGCATAGTTCGCCGATCCAACCGGATCATTGCCTTCTGGCAAATCCTTCCGGATCAGCCGGTCGCGCAGCGCCGCCGTCGTGCTTTTCCAGACATCGCCTCGCAACGGGGTTTTCTCAAGCTCGGTAACGATCCGCTGCATCGATTGAAACGATGCATTGCTCAGCTTGCCCGCAGCCTGGGCCTTCATCAGATCGAGACGCGACGTCGGGTTTTCAGAATCAAACAGCCGGTCCGTCAATTGCTGTTTCACTTGGGGATCGTCGACGATCTTCGCAGCCTTGTTCTGCTGGCTCTCGCCCCAACTGAACATCGTTCGCACAGTCTCGGCTGCGGTAGGCGCGTTCGGGTTCTTGCGGGCGATATCGAGCGCCTGCTTGAAGAAGTTCGGATCAACGATCGGATGCCCGGTTTGCGGATCGAACGTGATATTATCTGTCATGACCTTGGTGGCGCCGGCATGAACCTGCTGATCGGCAATCTGCCGCTGCGCCACTTCTGTCTGTTTTTCGACCAGCGTATTCGCCTTCGCCTGCGTTTGGGCGGCGCGCTGAAACATCTTCATTTCGCCGCCGTCTATGTATTCGCCATACTTCTTCTGGATGGCGTCAAGGTCGACGTTCGGGTTCTTCGTTATCATGCCGGAGATCGCCGATTTGACGATACTCTCCTTGGCCTTCAATCCGACCTCTGCCTTAACGGATGCGGCCGTGGTAGCGTCGAGGTTTGGGCTGCTATCGATCATAGCGCCGATGGAATGATCCACCGATCCCAGCGCGAAATCCAGCGACGATGGATCTGACGCGACTGCCGACGATAGCGCATTGACCGTGGTTGTCACGTTCTTCCGCACCGCGATTCCGGCCAGCGTCGACATATCCGCCGATGTTTTCTGAAACATATGCTCGCGGTACTGATCGACGAAATGCTCGGCCCATGCCTGGCTCTGCTCGGTCGAAAATTGCTCCTTGAATTTATCGAGGGCAGGCTCCAGAACGGTTTCGCGGAATTTCGCCGCAACGGTGGGGTCGTTCGGATCGGCCGGCGGAATGACGTTGCCGTCGGCGTCTTTGCCGCCTTTCAGCATCGCGCTCCACTGATCGTTCAGTTGAGCAACTTTTACGGCGCCATCGGCCGCGCCCTGGCTGATATCGCGGTGCGTCATGTAGTCGTTGGACACCTGGCCGACGTCGCTTATCGCCCCGCGGAGTGCCGCGCCCTCCTGATTGTAAAGGTCCGCCGTCTGGTTAAAGAATGTTCCAACCCGCCGCGCTTCCTGCGTCCGGGCGTCGATGCCCATCTCGGTCGGCTGCAATCCGAGGCCCTGCGGTGCTTCGACCTGTCTAATGTTGGGCATATCGGTTCCTATGCGAACAGCGTCGCGACGGCGGCAACACCCTTGATCGCTCCGGTGATTTCAGAAAACGTCGCAGCCTGATTGGCGGCATTGCCGGCTTCGGTCGCGGCAGCCGCCATGTTCTCGTATGACTTCTGCTGCTCGGTGTAGCCCGCCTCGGTGATGAGGCCCTGCTGCCCAAGAACTGCGTGGGTCAACGCGCCCTGCGCCGCACTGTCCCGCATGATATCGAGAGCCGACCCGGATGATGCAAAGCCGGCGCTGGCTACGTCGGCATGCTGACCGCCCAACGTGTTCATCATTTCGCGCTGTTGCTGGCTTTCCTTGATTGCTGTCGAGGTCTCGGTAAATTTCTCGTTCTGCGCCGCCAGTTGCGCGGCCAGCGTATAGCTACGCGCCTCAGCGAAGTCTCCCTGAGCCTTCGCCTCGTCTCCGAAACTCGCAAACAGATCGGAGGCCGCCCCGCTGATGTCAGAGAATGTTGCTTGACCGAATGCCATGGATTCACTGGTCCTGCGTCGTCTGATTAACGCCGGCCACCACGACTGTGGCGGGGAAGGGTCGCGATACGCGCCAGCACACGCCGCCATCGTAGCTATAATCGTCGCTCAGCGTATCCTGTGATATACCGTTGAATGTGGTCAGCGCCGGTATCGGAGAATTATTCGCCTGCCTGAAATTGGCGGGCAATAGCTTCGCAAAAGATCCGCCGATCGAGAGCCCTAGAGTGTTGACCAGTTTGAGCGCATAGCGATGGGCACGGGTTAGCTTGCCAAATGCCGGCCCATTGCGCGCTCCGGTATCCGCTTGTGCGATCGGTCGCACCAGTTGACCGTCGCTGTTATAGGTGAAGCCTACAACAATGTTTGGATTTGTAGAGACGAATGCATGTGTCAGCAGCCCGCGCCCAGGCCCAGCAGAAATGCTATCGCCATAGGGGATCGTCACTGACCCACTCGCAACGACGAAATCGGAAAATGCCTTTCCCTCACCGGGATCGCCGCAGTCAAGACCGCCGATGAATACCTGCACAGTTTTGCCGTTGAGGTGCCACAGGCCATTGAGCGTTAGCGAGCCGTATCCGTAAGTGCCGCCGCTCGCCGTCGAGACAATCGAGGTCGGCGCAACCGCATCGTCCAGATACCAGCCATCCGTCAGTGTCGTGAGCTCACCTTGAACGTCGGTCAGTACCTCAACATGGCGAATGCCAGTCGATGTATCGTTCGTCACCATCGTTAGCGTATCAAGATCGCCGTCCGTCGATGGGCCTGAACATAGGCTTTCCACGACCCGGCCGGAGCCGAGTGTATGCCGGTGCCAGCCATAGAACGTCGGTGGCTGAGAGCTCGCCAGCGAATCCCGCTTGTAGGTGATGCCGAACAGCGCCCCCAAGGCGTCACGACCCCAGATGATCGGCGAAACAGCGCTTGTGTAAGCCAATTCGGACACGCCATCCGCCACCACATGTTCGGCCTTGTCAGCCAGATTGGGCGCGGAAAACTTGCCGGAAAACACGTCAGGAAAGAACTCCATCAACTTCCGTCCACCGCGCTTGACAAAGACGAGCGTGTGCTCGGTGCGGGCGGGCTTGATGAACTCTCCGCCATGACGGGTGACATTGCGAGCCGCGATATTCAGCGGTGATATAGGTCCTGCCGTCGGCGCCTGGACCAACCATTCGCTTGCCTGCGTTCCCATGAGAACGCCCTGCAGGTCCCCCGCCATCCACAATATTTGGTTCACGCCGTCAGAATTGAACGTATAGCTGATCGCATGAGCGGCGGTGACGGCCCCATATTGATCGGTCGGCGCGAAGTTGATCGTGCCGCTCGGTAGCCCGTTGGCGTCGATATTTCCATTCGCATAGCAGGCATCGAAACGGTTGGGGATCGCTCCGCCGAGATAGATGCGCCCATCCGCATATATCCCGACAGACGGATAGCCCGTCGTATCGCTGAAGGCGCCTAGCCGCCAAGTCGCGACTGTCGTCGTATAGAGCAGCGGCGGCCCTAGAATTTCGACGTTGACGCCGGTCCCGGTCCCGGTCCCCGGCGGATTGAACAGTGACAACTCAGCAATAGCATTCGATATGTCGGTTAAGAATGACAACGTGGTGACCATCTCCACCCAGACATATTTCCATGCGGTTGTCTGGTCGGTCGACACGATCGTAACCGCCGAAAATGTATCCGAGATCGAGCCGGACGTTCCGAGGAGCGTGCCGTCGGAAGCGGAGGACGGGGCAGATACCTTCCCGCGCAAATTGAGCGTGATGGCGACGGTCGGGTAGGCACCGCCCGGTCCGATGGCGGTTACGACAAAGCCTCCATCGTTTGATGGATAAATAGTGGCCTGCTGAATTTTCTGATCGCTCGCCCCCGAAAAGTTTTTCCCGACGTAGGAAGACAAGGATGTACCTGAACCAGTTCTTTCTGCCGAAGACGCGGCGGGCTGTGAAAACACGCCATCGAAAGCGGCGGCCAAGCCGCCACCGGAAGTCATGTTTCCAATAGCAACAGAACCGGCCAAAGCGCGATCGATGGTGTTCGATAGCGAAGTGATCTTACCCCATGACCATATCGCGGCGCTGGTGATCAGCGTCCAGTTCTTCAGGTCGGCACCAGGAATGTTGCCGGTATTCGATGCGACAAGCGACGACCAGTAGGTGGCTGCTCCAGCCAATCCGCTCGGATTGTAGGAAACAACGGCATATTGTGCGTATGTCGAACCGGGAGCCCATGCGGCGGGTTCGGAAAAAAGCCTGACAAGACGGCCGATATCGGAGCCAAGGAACCCACGGCCGCCATTGATCGCCTCAGTAACGCTTGCCGTCGTCCACCATGGAGCGCCGCCCGCAGGTGCATTGCCGGCGTTCTGATCGAGCAGGGATCGATAGTTGACGCCCCCGGTCGATACAAAATCACCGGCTCTATAGGCCTTCGTCGCATCATAAGCCGCGAACGAAAGCGACAGCGCGATAATGCCTGATTCGGCGCTTGGGGTTGCCTGTACGCCGTTCGTGAACGGATCGAGATAGGGGCCGTCATTGAAAACGGCAGGGTTGATGGCAAATGCGGGGCTTACCCCGAGAGACGGCAAGGTGGTCACCGTGAGCGCCTGGGGCGCGACGGTTGGGCTGAGCAGGAGGTCCGTCGTCTCGGCCTGCACGGCCCGGATTGCTGCCCAGGCGCCGCCGATATAAGGCGAGATATTCTCGCTCACCCGCGCCACGGTTGCGCCGGCGACCAACGCCCCAAGGGTTGAGCCATCGATCGCAGCACCTGTCAGCGCGTCGGCCAGCGAGAAATGCATGGTATCAATCTTCGTGGCAATGAATTGTCGGTTTTCGAGGAGTGGCATGGACTGCCCTGGAAACACCAAGGTGTTGCCAGTCGCCCATGTCGTCGCCGCAGCGGTCTGAACGACGGCCGGATTGGCGGTGGATACCGTAACCACGGTTTGGGCATCACTGGTGATCAGGGCTGCGCCATTGCGATAGCGGATATAGCCATCGGTGAATTCCAGCGTGATCGGCGCCGACGCCTGGAAGTCGAACCGGATGACCCTTGCTGGCGCCCCGCCCCGGGTGTGGCCGCCGTAGGCCGTGCCTGGCCGGCGCGTCCACGGACCCGCCTCCACCGGGAAGGCATTGAGGCAGGTTTTCATCGAAAAGCGATAGTCTGGCCGGTCGAACCGACCTTGGGCGAATTGGGATATCTCGCCGCCGGTAAAATTCCCAATGGCGTAAGACGCATCTGCCATGGGCTCAGAGCCTCACGGTCACATAGGCATCGTCGGGTGGGTCGTCGAAACCCTGTTCGATCGCGTTCTGAACCTTCGCGTCATTGATCCATTTCGTATAAATTTTCGCGATGGTCTGCAATTGGGAGGCGGATTGCGTGATCGAATCGCAGATCGTCATGGCGATTTTCGCGGCCAGGGCCTCGCAAAAGATCGCGTGCATCCGGCGCACATCGGTCATGTTTGCCACAAAGCGCAAGGCAATCGGGCCACAGTCCGTCGAAACCAGATATCCGTTTTCCAAATTCCAATCGTTGTAGGTCACGCCGGACGGTCCGCCGAGCCAATTGACCGGCGATTTCGGGTATTGCTTCGCGAGCCGCAGGAAGCCGGCCGGCAGCTTGAAAACATTGCGGGACGCGGTCTGTGTGGAAGGGCCAGCCCCGACCGGATAGATCAGATTGAGCGTGGTCAGGCCGACACCCATCGGGAATTCGGCCCCGCCGATCTGCAGCCATTTGTCAGAGCCGGAGCCGCCAGTGAACACCGTCGTCCACGGGTTTAGGACGCCGGTATTGGTCCAGTGGACGCCGCCATCCAGCGTCGGATCAATGCCGAGGTTGCCGGAGCCGATGGACTGATAGATCACGCCGTCAGAGCCGCCGACCTTGGTCCCCGCGGAATAGGTCGTCCCGACTGCCCACAGTGCGGGCGCTAGGTCTGGCTCATTGTTCTGGTTGAGGTCGATCAGGCTCATGTAGGCGACGCTCGAAAACGTCACGACCTGATTTTTGAAGAAAACGGTGGTGGCATCCCACGCCGTGGCAGCGCCGGGCGTGTCGATGTTGCCGTTCTGGAGGGACAGGTAGACTCGGTTGGTGCCATCGCCTGCGGTGGTATAAACGAGTTCACCCGCAAAATAGGAGCCGGCCGCAAACAGCGGGACTGCCAGCGGGCCATAATAAGGCTCCCACGCCGTGGTCAGCAGAGGGTCATTGGCAAGATTGTTCGCGATCTGGGAGATCCACAGATTGCCTGACTGGTCGGCGACGATGGAGCCAACGAAATAGGTCGTGGTCGATACCCAAAGCCCCGGCGACAGCAGCATCGTATTGCCGTCGAGGGGCCGCAGGACCGTCCGCTTGATCGAGCAGGTCCAGTCGTTGGCTTCGAGCTCGGATTCCCGCGCCTTGTCGTAGGAGAACCCGGCCTCGGCGGCCCCGCGCGAGACGTCGTTAAAGCCCAGCGTAGCGTCAAGCCGCTGGGAGCCGCAAAGCTGCAGCGCTCGGCTCCCAATGTCAGCAGGCGTTTGATAGGCGACCATAGGCCGGACGATGCGGACACTGGGCTAGCCCAGCAACGCACCGCGTTAGGCCGCCTTCTCCAGCCAAACCGGATCGTTGTCGTTCGACCACGGGTCGAGATCGCGTTTCAGAAGGAAATTCTGCATATTGTCGCCGTTGTAGGGCGCGAGCGCCTGGCGCAATGTCATCACATCCCATTGAGTTGGGTTCGTGGTATACGCCTCTGTTAACGCCGCAGTCAGCGCAGCAATGCGATTTGAAGCATTGGCATCTGTTAGGTCGCTGTTCGGATGGCACGAGATGATAATCATGCCCTTATTCGTCCGCACGCGATCGAGCAGGATTTGAAGCTGGCTT